>Ga0190312_1000342_pt1 | contig 15532 bp, 12 predicted proteins | sample 487007910_MG_FD_165046 | JGI IMG/M metagenome (GOLD analysis project Ga0190312, IMG submission 165046) | Hydrothermal vent sediment bacterial communities from Southern Trench, Guaymas Basin, Mexico - 4870-07-9-10_MG | ecosystem: Environmental > Aquatic > Marine > Hydrothermal vents > Sediment ... | reverse complement strand
TGATGCGACGAGAAGAGCGAAAGAGATTTCAACAGTAGCTCCGAAAGTCTTTTAAATACCCACATTCTAATTAACATGATGGAAGTCACAATCAGTGCGGTGGTCAAGCACGGAGCGGAAGGTCGCAAGGACATAGACGAGCTGCTGAGCACCTTCAGAGACATGGTGAACTACGCCATCAAGAAAGGCTTAGAGAAAGGCTACTCTCTTAAGAAGCTACATGCGGAGTGCTATCAGGCATTCAAGAGCAAGTATGACTTCCACACCCACATCTATCCGCAAGCGTATAGAGTTGCACAATCAATCATAAAGAGCTGGAAATCTCGCAAGGGAAAGGAGCCTGTGATGAGGAAGAGAGTCGTGAGAATTCCTAAAACAATCTTTGAGATAGATGCTGAGCGAAATGTCTTAATACTCACAATAAGACCTAAAGAGCGTGTTGAGATTCCGCTTGAGCTCTCAGACTATCACAAGGAGTTGCTGTCAAAGGGCGAGGTAAAAGAAATCCTCTTAGGCGAAAGATTTGTCTATATTCCGATAAGAGTTCATGTGGATTTGTCAGAGCCGAGAGGATTTGTTGCGGTGGATGTGAATGAAGACAACATAACCTATGTCACCTCTGACGGTAAAGCGGCAAAAATATATCTCGGCATCAAGCGGTTAAGAGAAATTTATCATCAGAAGAGGACAAAGATTCAGAAAGAGGTAAGAGGCAAAAAGAGAGACGAGCTTCTGAGAAAATACGGTGAGCGAGAGAAAAACAGAATAAAGGACATCTTGCACAAGGCGACGAGATTCATAGCAGACACCCTGAAAGGTTACGGCTTCATCTTAGAGAATCTGAAAGGCTTGAGAGAATCGGTCAATAAGAGGGTCAAGAAATACAACAGGAAGAGCGGTAGAGTGCAAGAAGTCTCAGTGAGAACGAAGAAGATGAAAAGACGCTTGAACTCAATGCCTTTCTACCGCATTCAGAGCTACATAGAATATAAAGCCTTGCTCAACGGAAGTCCAGTAGATTATAAACCACCGCACAACACATCCAAAATATGCGCCCGATGCGGGGGTCTTGTGAATTCCCTAAGGGCGTGCCCCTACTGTGGCTTGGATAGAGATGTGAATGCGTGTCTGAACCTCTTAGATGTGGGGAGGTGCGGCGCCCCCGAAAGGCTCTCCGTTGATGTGATGAAAGTAGGGTGTCGAGGCGTTGAATTTCTCAGCGCCTATGAGGTGAACCTACCGGAGCCGAGGAGGCAATCCGAAGGTCATGGTGGATGACTTTCGGAGCTACCGTCAAAAAATGAATGAAATAAAGAATGATGCGGGAGGAGCTGCTGCGAAGAGCGAGAGGCATTCTGCAAGAAGCGGGATTTGTTATATCTGCGATGTGTGATTCTCGCTGCTTTGACTTCGCTGCTCGCAGAGATGACATCACACTCATCGTGAAAGCCGTTCAAAACATAGACAGTGTGAGCGATGAAGTGGCACGAAGTATGAAAAGGGTGGCATTTTTTCTGCTCGCATATCCGCTGATTGTCGGTGAGCGTTCAGGCGTCGGAATGCTTGAGGACGGTGTCGTATATTTCAGATACGGCATACCTGCGGTGAACACGCAAACACTCCACGACTACTTCGTGAGCGATTTCAGACCTTGCGTTTATTCTTCAGCAGGCGGTCTTTTCGTGAGCATAGATGGTGAAGCGATGCGTGCAGCCAGAGAGCAGAAAAACCTCTCGCTCGGCGAACTCGCATCAGCGCTCGGCGTCTCACGCAGAAGTGTGAGCAAATATGAGCATGGCGCCTCTACAACAATTGAAATCGCTCTGAAACTTGAGGAAATCCTTGAGGCTCGGCTGATTCGCCACATTGACATGCTCAAAACCGTTGAGAGCGTTCCTCCCGCCGAAAAGATGCTTTCAAGTCTCGAAAGACGCATTTTAAGCACGATGGAACGCATCGGCTTCGAAATATTCACAACCGCATTCGCACCTTTCAACGCAGTTTCAATGCCCAGAGAGGAAGAGCGAGGCTCCGCAGAGAAGATTGAGCATGGAACGGAAGAGGAATGGAAAGAAGAGGAGGAAAAAGTAAATGCAACGAATACAACGAGAATGCAAGAAGCAGAGAAAATACTGACAGGTATAAGCAAATGCACATCAAGGTTGGTGAAGCGTGCGAAGATAGTGAGCAGTATTTCAGAAATCACGGGCATGAAGTCCGTATTTGTCGTTAATGGTAAGATAAAGCGCATGCAAATAGATAAAACCGTGCTGATTCGCAGGGAAGAGCTTGAAAAGATAAGGGATGCGGATGAGTTCTCTTACATCCTTGAAGAACGTGCCACAATGCAGGGTTAATTATTAATTAAATTAATGGCAGACGCAAGTCCTTAAATCCTTGTTTTCTCGAATTCCAACGCACTCTATCTCTGAGTTCGTTTTTTCAGCAAAATTAGATTTCAATCCTTGTTTTCTTGGATTTCAACTCAAAGCGAAGATTCAGCGAGAGCGTGTTCAGATGCTATTTCAATCCTTGTTTTCTTGGATTTTAACTAGCTTTGAGCCCTCAGGAGCAAACATGATTACTTCAATTTCAATCCTTGTTTTCTTGGATTTTAACACAGAAGACTCATTCAATCCAGACTGCAACAAGTGCATATTTCAATCCTTGTTTTCTTGGATTTTAACGCTTGAGTTCAGGAGGAAGCACATTGAAGGGTTATTATTTCAATCCTTGTTTTCTTGGATTTTAACCGAAGCATCTTGAAGAAAAACTTTTGAAGTTCTTGATTTCAATCCTTGTTTTCTTGGATTTTAACACGAGCATAACTTCAAGGAACTCTGCGAGCTTACAGGCATTTCAATCCTTGTTTTCTTGGATTTTAACGTCGTAAGACGCTTGTGCCGAAGCGAGTTGCGATGGAGATTTCAATCCTTGTTTTCTTGGATTTTAACCTATTTTTCGCTTGGGGGTGATGTGATGGGAATGGACGAGGATTTCAATCCTTGTTTTCTTGGATTTTAACGCAAACACTCAAATATGGCACTAAGTCTTGAACAGCAGATTTCAATCCTTGTTTTCTTGGATTTTAACTATTACCCATTTTCAGACAGCGAGGGGACATGCTGGGATTTCAATCCTTGTTTTCTTGGATTTTAACAGAAATCAAATGAAAAAGGTGAGAAAGCATGTGGAGAAATTTCAATCCTTGTTTTCTTGGATTTTAACGTGTCAATAGAGAGGCAGATAGAGAGTGCGAGAAGAATCACATTTCAATCCTTGTTTTCTTGGATTTTAACCTGCGAAAGAGCTTACGAACATTCTCTCGTCCTCTTCTTCATTTCAATCCTTGTTTTCTTGGATTTTAACGGGAATACGAGGCAGCGAGGCATCTGCTTGCGATAGCGGATTTCAATCCTTGTTTTCTTGGATTTTAACTTGAATTATATAAGGTATATAATGTATGTAGGGTAAATTTCAATCCTTGTTTTCTTGGATTTTAACGTGGTGAAAATGTGTGAGAGCGAAATACGAGACATTATTTCAATCCTTGTTTTCTTGGATTTTAACAGTTCTTGGATTTCTGCGATGGCAAACCGCACATGCATTTCAATCCTTGTTTTCTTGGATTTTAACAAGGGCATTTATCGCAAGTGTCCAATTGAAGAGCGAGTTATTTCAATCCTTGTTTTCTTGGATTTTAACAAGGCATTTGAGAGCGCAAAGAGAGCGGAAGAGAGATTAGAGAATTTCAATCCTTGTTTTCTTGGATTTTAACAGAGGAAGTAGAGTCTCTAGCTCCTCTTGAAATTCCATTTCAATCCTTGTTTTCTTGGATTTTAACCCACCCATCCGTATCCATATCCGTATTCTTTATTTTCTATTTCAATCCTTGTTTTCTTGGATTTTAACTGATAAAATCATTGATACAATTGAGAGCAAGGGAAGCGATTTCAATCCTTGTTTTCTTGGATTTTAACAAGTGTTCTCAATAGGCGTTACAATAGAGGAGAAATAATTTCAATCCTTGTTTTCTTGGATTTTAACCCTCTTAATATTCCTCTTATTGTTCGCCAACATGTTGCATTTCAATCCTTGTTTTCTTGGATTTTAACTGAGATAGAAGAGGCGTTTGTGAATGCGTTGCCTGAATTTCAATCCTTGTTTTCTTGGATTTTAACAAGTTTATGACTATGATAGAGATGAGTTTGTGCAAAATTTCAATCCTTGTTTTCTTGGATTTTAACGTGAAGCAGCTACTCAGTGAAGGATTTGACAGCGCAGTATTTCAATCCTTGTTTTCTTGGATTTTAACACGAGGCGATTGCGGACACGGGCTTTTCTTCGGATGTTGATTTCAATCCTTGTTTTCTTGGATTTTAACGAAGACTTGATGAGTATGCAGGCGTATGCAGTGTTTGATTTCAATCCTTGTTTTCTTGGATTTTAACTTGCATGTGATACGACAATTAGAAGAGAAGTTGTAAATTTCAATCCTTGTTTTCTTGGATTTTAACGAATTGATGCAGGCGGAGAGGATAAGGAAGTTTTTGAGAATTTCAATCCTTGTTTTCTTGGATTTTAACTGCTTCAGAAACTAACAGATATTGCATAATTGTAATATTTCAATCCTTGTTTTCTTGGATTTTAACGCTATTAATTGTAGCCCAGCTGATGCAGAGACTTCCTGATTTCAATCCTTGTTTTCTTGGATTTTAACTAGGGAATTGGAGGAGCGGAAATATAAGGGGGGAGGAAGATTTCAATCCTTGTTTTCTTGGATTTTAACTGTGATTCGCAAGTTCGGTCGCAAAAGAGGCGTATTCAATTTCAATCCTTGTTTTCTTGGATTTTAACACTTTCTCGCTCTCGCATTCATTCTCGCATCACCTCAATATTTCAATCCTTGTTTTCTTGGATTTTAACGTGAGCATTACACATACACCTTCCTCGCCGACCACTGATTTCAATCCTTGTTTTCTTGGATTTTAACAGCCCCTTTTTTCCGTTCTTTTTCTCATTATAGTTTATATCCGCCCTTTTTATAAATCTTTCCATCTGGAATTGATAATTTTCTCTCTTATATATAAAGACACACGACGCAGTGCTCAAGCCCTTTTCACAGTTCCGAAGCCATGTGAGACGCCCTTTCCGATGCCGAAGAAATCGGGTATGTTGAAATTCACAGTGAACTCACCTCTGAACCCAATCATTCGTATGCCCTTGAATTCCACAACCTCTGACATCAACCGAGACCTGACCTTTAGCCTATTCATTACCACATAATTCAATCCCTTACACATTGAGAGGATATTACCGATGAGTATGCGGTTCAGTAACTTCTTCCTCTCCCTCCTGTCTAATCCCTTGTATTTCTCATAATTATTTTGATTCAATGCAAGCCATGGCGTTAGAAATTTATATTTGAGTTGCTCTTTGCATACTCCGAAATCCGCTTCCAACACCGTCATCTGTATGCTCTTAACTTTATACTTGCTATTACCTATTCTGAGCTCACGAATATCATCCGAAATAATTTTCAAGACATCAGCCCCTTCCTCTATCCCAAGAATAATCGGCGTTCGCTCTATTATCTTGTATTGCACCCTCGGATAAGTGTATAAATATCCATTCTCAACATGATGATGCAATATAGGGTATTCCTTGAACCTTTTTGAGATATAACCTCTTAATTTTGACGCATCCCCCTTCACTGTCCTGTCAGTGTTAAACACCAAAACCCCCACCTTCATAGTTTCGGAAATGCTGATTTCTCCATCAATATGCGGGCATCCGGAACCACTTCCTCTACATACCCTCGCACAACCTCAAACATCTTCTCCGCATCCTCCCTACTCACAGGCTCCAAACCATGTGCAAGTATTGAATTGTTCCTCTTTGATAAAAGCTCCTGCATCAAATTATCTTCAAAGAATCTCTTACCCATCTCATCGCCTAAATCCTTTAATAGCTCGTAATCCCTTTTTAATGAAAGCTTTATCTTACCCTTCTCATCCCTCAATCCTTCATACTTCTCTCTAATCTTTCCCTCCATACCTAATGCCTGCAAGTGCCATATATCCACATTTGAACTGTCTATATCATATTTCTCCCTCAAAATGTATTGGGCAATTAACTCCACCGTTCTATAAAGCCTCGCCACCGCATCATCGTATTTTCCTTCCTCTATCCTCCTCTTCGCATTGTTCAGTATATCCACGATGATATAAGGTGAAGGTTTTTCCCTGCCAGCTTTTATTAATTTAGCCAAAAATTCCTTGTTCGCTCCAAATTCCCTCCTTATCTCTCTCAAAATTTCATACGCAGACGCATGCTCAAACTTATCCCAAAGATCATAAGCCTGAACTATCTTCCTGTATGTCTCCTTCTCCTCTAATGCCACTATTTTGTCTATATAACCCATCGCTTCACCGAATCTATATGAATTAAATGCCTCTTTTGCTTTATCAAGCAAGAATTTGTCATAAGCTGCAAACAGACTTTGTTCCTTCGGTGCTTCTGTTCCCCTCATTACAATCCCATCTTTACCTCTTTTACCCTCTATTAAACTTAATTTCTTCTGATATAACATTGCACAAATAGCTGCACTCGTCGTCATCGTCTTCGTTCCCGATGTATAATCAATAATTATCTCATAATCACCCTCCTTCTTCTTTATTTCCTCCTCTATCTTCACATAGCACTCGTAAAAATCATCTATATCATCCAATCTTACAAACTCGTAATTCCTCAAATCCCTACCTTTCTTATCGTGATATTGAGCCTTCAACGATTCTATTGTCTCCTTGCTCTCTTCAGAGCCAAAAAATACGATGATGTCCGGATTGTAATGCTCAATAGATGTTAAGAGACCATGAGCAAGCTTCACCTTCTTCTCCTTATCTAACCCTACTCCCGTCCCTACCGTCATGAATAAAGCTCGTTTCATTTCATCCCCTCCACTTCACTCTTACCCATCCCAACGGATATTTCGGCTCACCATTCTCAAACACAACCCGCCTCGTCTTTGGGAACTCATCCAGCCCCGCTTTACCCATGCGAAACTTCCTCCTTAAGAATCTTAATAGGCTGGGCTGCAGCAACCTTCCTACGGTCATCCCTTGCCAGCCTGAACCCCATGATAGCCGGAGCAAGAAAGCATCTTCTCTCCTTACCTCCCCCATCAGTCCCTCGTAAAATTCCAAAATTCCATCAAGTTCCCTTCGTGTATTGTATCGTCTGAAAAATTCAATCTCATACTTAATGAGGTCACGAGCAAATTCATTACATATCTTCGGCAATTCCTTTACATATTCTCTCTTGTCCTCAAATTTTAACGCTCTAACTGCATCGCCTGTGAGCAAAAACTCATCAATCCTGACATCAAAATTGAATTTTGTTCCGGGCTTTAATGCCTCTACAAATGTGTAAAATTTCTTCCATTTATGTCCATTCGCTGTGGTAGTTAGTGTTCGCACCTCCTCTATTCTCAATCTCTCAACGCTAACTGCATCAGTATCCGAGATTCGCAAAACTCTCAAAATGTCATACATCGGCCCCTTACCAAAAACTTCCTTCTCTATCTCATCATCAACTCGCTTCTTATTAACATTATCAACACGCCTTATATTCCACAAATAATTTTCAGCTCTGCTGAACTTATCCTCTTCATTCTTCAAGACCCACCATAATATCGCAGTCCTCATCGCCCCCTTTATTGAACTACCCGGTATATATGCCTCATCTCCCGTCTTTATGTATTCTCTTACCTCGCTACTCCGACTCCTTATCAATCTCATAAGTGTCTCTTTCGTTGAGTGTGAAATATCCAAGGCATACCTAACATGCTCCATCGCAAGTCCAGGTGCAAACTCACCGAGATATAATGCTTCTCCCTTAGATACTGTTATGAACCTCTGGGAGTCAAACCTATTATCCTCAAACACCTTATCCATATCCGCACGATAGAATCTGTCCGCCACCTCATATTCAATAGGGCTTATCACACCTCCACTCCCTATATGAAGAGGCGATATCACCTCCAGATTCCACCTCATCGTTGCTTCACCAGCGGAACCGCAAATGCAAAACCATACCGATAAACACCATGCTTCTCAAAACCCTTGGGTTTGACATCCGCCATCCCTCCATACAACTCCCTACCATTAACAGTCTTGAAAACAGACCCTTCTGAGAACATCCTCACCACTCTCCTCCTTATATCCATCGCATCCAACGAATATATCCAACCTCCTCTCCTTATAAGCTCATAATAGCTATTCTCCATGCTCTTAAGCTCTTCCTTCATCGGATAGTATAATGAAAGCGTGACAAAATGATTGGCAGATTTCAAGTTCATATCCATATCTTTGCTTTCACATTTCGCTTTAAACAATCCTTTGCCACAAGTCCTATCACCACCAATTCCTTCATCCCCAAGTAATCTTATTGCCGCTTTCACTTCTCTCTCATATTCCCTCTTCCTCATATCCATCATGAAATATAGACCGCAACCCTTAGCAAATGAAACCTCACCAAAGTGGTAAATGTGTGATACATTCGCTCTCCTGTCTATTGCAACTCTCGGCACCTCCCTCCTATTTATTATCCTTATATCTTTATTTTCTTCCTCCACACACAACTGCTTTCTTAATCTTTCCAGCTCCTCATCGCTAAAAAGGATTCCCTGAACTATGTTGCTTTCGTTAATATAATTCTTTATTCTGCTCTCTTCCTTTACTATGTCCCAAAAGATGCTCTCCGAAACAAATCTCACTCTATTTAGCCGTTTTAAAAGGTCAAATCTATCTATCTTCTCCTCACTCTTTCTTCCAGTATTTAGCGCCTCTATTAGTCTGTCATCAATGTAATCTCCCCAGTTGATTGAGAGAGGTAAAGGGAAAGTCAATATTTCGCCTGCATAGAAGAACGCAGAGGAAATTAGGAAAGGAGGGTCACGGTTATTGAAATCATTTAATAGCTCATTCAGTTCCTTATTACCATAAAGCAATCTATATGCATGCGAAATCGCACTAAATAAAGTATCTGAGTGGATATAATCCGATGTGCTCTCCAGAACACCCTCCTTCTCACCTAAATGGAAATTCGCTCTCGGCTCCAGTCTCCATATCATCATACTTTAATCTTTTCAATTATCTTTTCAAAGTTCTTTACGATACTTGCGGGCGTTGTATATTCTCCGTTTATCGGCTCCTTCTGCTCTATGTCCACCTCACCATTTTCGTAATCCGCTCTTGAGTTCCAATATACCTTCAAATACTTAAATTTCACCTTGCCATAACCACGAGAGCCACTTCCACCAAGATAATCGTGCTCAAGAAGCTCCATCGCTTTGAATACTTCCTTCAAATTCTTCTTATCTGACTCATTTAGGATATTATATATCATTTCAAACTCAAATTCTGCACCCGCCGGAACCCTCTCCATCTGCCTCGGGTTCGCTGCTGATGTTATTCTATCTATTACATTCTCCCACTTCACTTCTGTGAATTCAAAATCAGTCTTCATATCCCTCAATCTCTGCTCACTCTCCTCCGTTAGCACCGCATCACGAACTATTAACCTCGTCGGCGTCACATTCTTCCTCTCTATCTTTATCTCATTACCACCTGGAGATGGATAAGGTTTGTCTCTTGTCGTCCTTCCAAATATGTTACATACGATGCAATCTGGATCATTGCACATGTGGATGCTTATCTCATCCTTCACAACCCATATCCTCTTATCATCACTCGCTAATCCATGCGCCTTCTCTAAGAGAGAGCGCATTTTACCCTTCAACGACGACCCTGGAATATAAGGTTTCCCTTCTGCATCCTTTATCACAGGATTATCCAAGCCACCTATGTCCAGTCCGACAGTGCCACCGCCAATACTCAAGCCAGTTTCCGCTACTATCTTTCCTGTTATCAGTATCTTTCCCCCTAAATTTATTTCCATACTCATTCGCCCCCTCCATAGTATCTGTGATACGCTAGGATAGCCTCGAAAAAATACTTGAAGTTCTTGAAATCTTCTTCACTGCTTATTTTCCTTATACACTCGTCCAGAACTTCCTGCAAATCAACTATTGGGCCAACTAATCTTCCCTCTTTTCTCTTCCCATGCCTTCCCGCTATGTAAGCCATCTTCGGTCTCAATAAATTCAACTTATCCCTGTCGTATTCCCGCATCTGCTTCACCTCACTGAATATAGTCCTTATCTGAGATGTAGACAGTCCCCTACTACCAAGATGCTCACCTAATTTCTTCGCATCTTCCACTAATTTCTTAGTATCACCTCCCAGTATTGATGGTATATCTCTCTTTATCTCATCTATCAATTCCATTTTCATCCCCTCCTATTCCCTCGTCATATATTCCACCCATCTCACTGCAACAGGTAAATGCTCTATATTCTTATAAATAAGACTTTCTATTTCCTTTAATAATCGCTCATTATCCTTTGACCTCGTTCTCGCAATCAAATATGCAAGTAGCCATCTCCACCTGCCATATCTGTCGTCATACCTTGCTGAAAGCTCACCATGCTTCTTCACTTGTGCCTTGTATTCTTCATATATCCTGCTTAATTTATGTAAGAACCCCCGAGACACGCCTGATTCGAGCATTCTCTTCAAATTCTCCATAAGCCCTATGATTTCACAGAACTCTTCCCACTTCATCGTCTCTCCGAGAAATGTAATGCGATCTTTCCCAGATAATTTTGACTTTTCCAACGCCTTTCCAGCAAAATCAGCAGCTTGATATAACGGATATTTCTTTGATGGTGCTATTATAATTCCCGATGATAGAGTTATGTTCGGGTTCATGCACGTAAAATCTCTGAAATCATTATAAATATCCTCCCCAATCATGGGTAATCTGTCCCATGCACCCACTATAAATAAGTCATCTCCACCTGAATAAATCACATATATTTTGTCCTTATATTCGCTACCTTCGCTTATCCGCTCTACCCATCCTTTGAAGAACAAAGAGAGCATGAAACTCAAATTTGACAGCCTTGATATCGTTCTGTCCTCGCCCAAGCCCTCAGATAATATTTTCCCGAGATCATCCACATCCGCTCTTAATACCGCCCATCTTTTTATACCCTCCGAATCATTAGCCAAATCATCAAAATCCTTTATCTTTTTATTTTCCATTACATGTGGTGTTTCCTTTGCTATGAACTTAAATCCAAAAGATACATTTGATACATTTACATCTAAAGACCCCAAGAACGCTGTATCATTCACTTTATATATGGAAATATATTTCCCATCTATCCTTCCTATATGCTTCAAATCTGAATGAAATTCATACTTGAAGCCGAATTCAGACAATAAATCTCTCCATGTATCCCCTTTTACTTTTCCCTCCTTACTATCAATCTCAAGAATGTAATTTGCCTCAGAGAGCTCTTTAGCTAACTCTTCCAAGCTATTGCAGAAATTACATTTCTCCCCTTCCTTTATTTCTCTTCCACAAACAACACAAAATGGCTTTGCCCCTCCTTCATCAAAAGGTCCGAAAATATCATCATATTTTAAGATATGATGACTGTTTAAAATCTCCTCAAATTTCCTCTTTTTCCTGATAAATATTTCCTTTCCAATGTCCTCCCATGCCCTACCAAAATTCTCCATGAAATCATTTGCGGATAGCGGAAGCCATACAAGCACAAGATAAAGTTCTCCTCTGTGCATCTCCAATAACTTCTCTGTAATTACTCTCCTCATTCTTTCTAAATCCTTCTCCGCAGTCTTCGGAGCGAGGATGTAGAAATGACCTCCACCGCAATATAGCAGATTCGTGATCGGTAGCCTCAATTCTCGCAAAACATATTTCGCTATACTTTCCGATAACAATTCCAGATAGAATGACCTGCCACGAAGACCTTTCGCTGCCCCCTCAGATGTTATGGAATAAATGAATTTTTGAACGCCAGAAATATCACCACCAATGAGTAAAAATCTGTGCTTATTTAAGGCTTTTTCTTCTTCATCGCTCAACTTTTCCTTTTTATACCTCTTTTCAAGACCACTTATGACGTTATCGATATACTTCCCGTCCACGTCATACAAACACGAAGCAATCGCACATGTCGTCTTCAAATGATCAAATAATGAAACATCAGGAACATCCTTCCATACCGCAGAAGGCACACACCAGGTATACTTCTGTAAGAGGCTGTAGAGCGTATTGAAATAAGCATCAAAATCTATTATTGTTCTTATCCTCTCAACTTCACCTACAAATTCGCTCCATAACCTATTATAATCAACTCTCAGCCCCCTAACTCCCTCTATCCTCCTTGGGAATATAACATCCCTTTTCAATTCAAGTTTCTTAATGGGATAATAGTATTCAGATGGCTTACCTTTTCCAATGTCAATTGCCGAAAAAATAGACTTTAGCGGGGTATACATCCTCTTCCCTCTCCTCTCACCCTCCGATAATCTCCTCCTCTCACCCGAAGAGAGCCAATCCGCTAATGAAATTATCTTTAACTCGTAATCTTTGGGATTGTGATGATATAATACTAAACGCTCACAACCTTGAAATTCTACCGGCAAATATCTAACGACAAAACTCGCACTCCATTTCGAATGAGCACCATGTTCCCCATAATCTTCAGTAGTGAGGTGATTATACCTCTCATCGTGCGGCTCCCCTGTGCCTTGCCAAAATTTTCCAATGTCGTGTAACAATGCCGCAAGTCTTATCTCCTCTTGCATTGTTTGAAGTATAACTTCAGAATTTAAAAATTTTCTTTCTGTGTTTCATTTTATACATGATATAAACTAAGCCACTGGGGAGATAGCCAATATCACATTCACTAAAAGTAAAAACGAGACTGAGCGCTTTAGTATACCTTCAAGAAGCATTCTTTGCTTCTGAATATATCCTTTATCATACCTCTGATTAACGTTTTTTGCTTTTATTATCTGAGAAAAGAATAACTGCAGCAAAAAATTGTTTAGATGATGCGATATTGTAGAGAGTATTTTTCATTCGCAATCTGAAAGAGTGAATTAATGGGAGGAATCAGAGGAATACTTGCACGACTTCTCCCCGCTCAACATCCACGAGACCCTTGTCTGTGATTCTCAGCGATGGTATGACAGGTAGAGCGATGAATGAAAGCGTGTAAATTGCGTCCAGCGAGCATCCCCGTTTTCTCAATTCCGCCTCCAAACGCTCGCAACGCTCCAACACACGCTCAACGCTCTCGTCGCTCATCAGTCCTGCAATCGGCAGTGGAATCTCGCTCACAACAAAACCGCTGTCGCAAAGGACAATACCGCCTCCTATTTCAGATAACCTGTTGCATGCGAGAGCCATGTCCCGCTCATTTGTGCCAATAACGACAATATTGTGCGAATCATGTGCGATAGTAGATGCAATTGCGCCGCTATTTAAGCCAAAACCCTCCACGAAACCTATTCCTATGTTGCCAGTGCGGTGATGTCGCTCAACTACTGCTGCCTTAAGAATCTTTGGCGCCTCAATACCGATTATTTCCTCTATTTTTGCCTCTGTCACGATTTCATTCTCAATTAAACGAATCACCCTCGCTTTCCTTCTTTTCCCTGTGAGCCTGCATGCTTTCTCCTCCTCAAGAATGAAGTCTTCGGCGGAAACATGCGGAGCATTCACACTTCTCCCGTGCTTTGGGTATTTGAATTTCCTCTTCTTTCGGAATTCTCTGCTTATTTCACGCCCATTCACAAACACTTTCAGCACTTCAAAGCGCTCAAGATTCCTCACGATGACAATATCTGCGATTTTTCCCGGCGTTATGCTACCGATTTCACGCAAATTGAACCATGTTGCGGGGTTGATTGTGCATAATTGAACGGCTTTCACGGGGTCTATGCCCTCTTCAATCGCCCTTCTCAGCAGGAAATCCATGTGTCCTTGTGCGAGCAAGTCCTTTGGTGTGCGGTCGCCGTCGGTGACGAGCATGCAGTTTCGTGTGTCGCATTCCTTCAGAATGGGAGCAATCGCCCGTAAGTTCTTCGCAGCGGAGCCTTCCCTGACCATCACACGCATCCCAAGCCGCAATTTCTCTCTCGCTTCTTCCGCAGAAATGCTCTCGTGGTCAGAGCCTGCACCGCTCAAAATGTATGCGTTGAGTTCGCCACCGCTCAAAAGAGGGGCATGCCCGTCAACCGCCTTACCGCTCTTTACTGCCGCTTCAATCTTTGCGAAGATTTCAGGGTCGCCTCGTAGCACTGCATCAAAGTCCATGACCTCCGCCAAGCCAACGAATTCCTCGCAGCAGCGAAGCAGATTTTCAACTTCAGATGCATCAATGCTCGCACCTGCGGTTTCAAGCGAGGTTGAAGGAACGCAGGAAGGCACTGTGAAAAATACTTTCAGCGGAGTCATCTTCGCTTCTTCAAGCATTGCTTCAATGCCTGCGACGCCCAAGACATTCGCAATCTCATGCGGGTCTGCGACGACCGCCGTCGTGCCTCTCGGAACAACAACACGAGCAAACTCGCTCACGGAAAGCATGCTCATTTCAATATGCGTATGACCGTCAATTAAGCCCGGAACGGCAAAATTTCCCCTTGCATCCTCCTCTTTTATGCCTCTGTATCTTCCGACGCCGACAATTATTCCTTTGTGTATGGCAATATCCGCCTCGTGAATCTCACCACTGCATACATTCACAACATTTGCATCCTTAATTACGAATTCCGCTCGCTTTTCGCCTCTCGCAACGCTCAATAATTCTTCCTTTAATGCGCTATTCCTGAAAATTTCCATTTTCATTTCGCCTCACAAGGAGAAAAATGAAGAGATACCTTTGAACAGGAAAAAGATGCCGAGAGCGGTGAGGAAGGAGGCGACGGCGAGCATTACAGCCTCGTATTTATCTGTGAGGAATTTTCTGCCCCTTGAGAGCGAGAAAGAGAGGAGAGAATACCAAGCGAAGTCTGAAAGGACATGCCCTGCTATTACAACGGCGACACCTGCGAGTGCGAGAGGCGATGCGAGACCTACGAGCAGGACGGCGTAGCCAGCTGTCGCCCACCAAGGCACAAAAGAAGGGTTGAACGCCGTGAAGAAAGCGCCTCCAAGCACGCTTGCTGCGGCTGCTTTTGCGCCGCCTGCGTTTGCGTCTGTGCCCGTGTCGGAGATGGGAACGGCAGCGGTGGTAGCAGGGGGGTTAGGAGTGTTAGCGATTTCTGCGATTTCAGGGCATTGTTTTGCTTTTCTGACTGCTTCTCGCTGTTGTTGGTGGTGGCAAGCCTTTTTTCTTGCTGAATGAACGATAAGTGTAGCCATTAGGATGAATGCAATTCCGCCTGCGGTGTAAGTGAAGTGCTGAAATTTCAGCAGAATGAAGCCGAGACCGAGCAGGAAAGCGAAAATAAGCGGCATCTCCACGATTACATGACCGAGTGCGGAGAGCGGACCTGAGATGAAGCCCTTTTTGAGCGTGTCAGAGACGACGAAGGCGAAGAGCGGACCCGGAATGACCGCACCACTCAGTCCCGTGAGGAATCCCATG
>Ga0190312_1000337_pt1 | contig 15765 bp, 14 predicted proteins | sample 487007910_MG_FD_165046 | JGI IMG/M metagenome (GOLD analysis project Ga0190312, IMG submission 165046) | Hydrothermal vent sediment bacterial communities from Southern Trench, Guaymas Basin, Mexico - 4870-07-9-10_MG | ecosystem: Environmental > Aquatic > Marine > Hydrothermal vents > Sediment ... | reverse complement strand
CATATAAATAAACTATAAGTAAAACCAGCTATAATAGCTGGTGCTAAGTATTGCCTTTAACGCCTCTATGGACGTACAACCTACCTAGTGAATGCATATTTGATGGACTAGATGTACGTAGTGACTGGATAGGCTTAAATCTATACTGTAAGAATGAACAAAGAACAGTCATTATAGAATTATCTAGTGGTAGAACAACAGTACGTGGTGGACGTGAACCAGAACTACGTGGTGTTGTTGAGAGAAAAGCTGATTTCCTAACACTAAGGTGTTTCCGCGGCTTTGGCAACCGTGTTTGGAGCCGTATTGTACGTGCACCATGTGTTAAAATGGTTTGTAGGAAAGAGGTTTGTGTAGCTGGTTTTCTAAAATCAAACTATAGTCTAGAAGTAAACGTTATTAATGCTCGTGGAGGTGTTGTAGAGTCTATAACACTTAGTAATACACTAGACTTTGACATAGGCGCTGCATCTAGCGTTATAGCTTTATCAACAACATCCCCCTACCCTGAACACTCTACAGTACTTTTTGTAGACGCTGGATCTGGTAGTATACTTGATGAATACACTGGCTTTGGAGGCCGTGTAATATCTTCTCCAAGTCTAATAGCTATCTATGGAGAACATGGTAGGGAGATGTATACTAGAGTATATAATGATGATGGAGAAGAGGTTATTAGTGATGAAGGTATAGCGTTATTCATACCCTATAACCCGTTTCCATTCCAACTTCCAGGTACTGATGTTTTTAATGAGAAATACCTTATTGTAATGGATAAACATAACCTCAAGATCTATAGTGTTGCAGACTATAATCTAGAGTATATGCTTTCTAGACCACCCTACGCACGTGGAGTATTTGATGTAAACCCGGAGGCTGGTACAATAACAACACTGTCAATAGTTAATGGATACCCTCTTGTAGTATCTTATGGATTTCGTGGAGATGTTCTATGGCAATCTCATATAGTTAGACAAGTATCACGTGTACTACATAGTAATACTCTTGTAACAATATTTGATGAAAAGTTTAGGAAAGAGACACGTATAGCAGTTATAAGACAGCCAGTTATTATAGAAGAGGAAAGACTTGGACCAGGTATTGAACCACTCCATGTATGGGGTAGGAATGTAGTATTGTTTGATGGTGAGAAGGTTATAGCTTATGCTTATGAATAGCCTCTATGTTAAAGGAGGTGTGTTTGTAGAGAGTTGAATTATCTAACAGATCTAGTGTTACTACTTATACTAGCTAAACTATTTGGGCTACCTCTTAAGAGAAAGGGTATCCACCCTATAGTAGGCCATGTAGTAGCTGGTATTATACTTGGACCATACATACTAGGTGTTGTAGAGCCTTCTATGGAGCTTAGTACTATAGCTGGTGTAGCACTCTTACTCCTACTATTCTATACTGGTCTTACAACAGATTTCCGTGAACTACAGCGTAGGAGTGTACATGTAGTATTTATGGGTGTATCCGGTGTTGCTGTAACATTTACTCTAGTATACATGGTCTTATACTGTATGGGAATAACTGGTTTAAAAGCAGTCTTTATAGCACTAGCCTTATCGAATACTGCTACAGAAACTGTTGCTGCAACTATAGCTTATGCTGGTGGTAGGGAGATTAAGGCTCTTATCATAGGTGCTAGTTTTGTAGATGATATAGTAGCTGCTTTCCTTATAAGTATTGTATCAAGTATGTCTATTGGAAGTTCTAACATATTATACCTTAGTATAGCAACAACAATCTATATGGCTATAGTGTTTGGTTTAAGCCAACTACTATCAACAAGGTTTACATGGTTCTATCGAGCACTATCTAGAGACTATACATTGTTTGCAGGTATATCAGTTATTATAGCATTCACGTTATCAATAATAGCACGTGCTATAGGGTTGAGCGAGCTTATTGGAGCATACATGGCTGGATTACTTATTGGCCGTGGACGTGAGTTCCACGATCCATTTATAAGAACTCGTATAGTTCTTACAGAGTTTATAGATGACCTAAGTGTTGTTCTTGAAGCACTCTTTATACCAATGTTCTTCACTTTTATAGGACTACTTATAACACCATCAACTATATCAATAACTCTCTACACACTAGCACTAGTAGCAGCTATAGCCGGTAAGGTTGTAGGGTGTACACCAATAGCAATAGCTAGTCTAGGTGATAGAGGTAAGGGGGTTGCAGCAGGGATAGCTATGATTGGACGTGGAGCACTAGAGACAGCACTACTCAAACTAGGTCTTGACACAGGTATACTGGGTGTTGGAGACTATAGTACAATAATACTTGTAGCACTAACAACAACAGTTATAGCACCACTACTATACAGTATAGTTTATAGAGAATAGAGCTGTTTTACACAAGTAGTCCACGATAGAATATTCTACCTCTCCAACGAACTTCTTCAACAAGCTTCATAGATGATAACTTGTTAATAGCATATGCTAGATCACTATATGGTATATTAAATGCTCTACGTAGTTCAAGCAATGTCATAGGTCTCCTCAATAATAAACTATATATATCAACTGGATCAGCTATAACAACGTGTCTATAGGGCTCTTCATAAGGTTCATAAACTACCTTAACACTAAACCCTTCTTCAATAAGCCTCTTAGCCACCAGATCAACTATTTTCCTAGAAACACTCTTAACATAGCCAGATCTAGGGGGTCTATAGAATGTTGTCAACAATATATTCTCTGCTCTAATAGAGTGTAGGAAAGCTATGTATTCATCAACATACTCTCTAACCCAATTACCCTCACCACCAAGATCTACTAGAGTATATTCAATAACAACTCTCTTCCTTAAATCTCTTGGAAGACTCCCTATAACATCTTTTAAATAAGATAGTTTTAAACCATTAACAGGATCGTTTATTACATCAAATAACTCTCTTGAACCAGTATCTACTTTAACATAGATCTTGTCGAAGTATTCTAGAAAACGTGTTCCTTTATAATACCTTAATGGATATAGTGTTGTCTTAATCCATAAAACATGATCTAGTGATTGTTTCTTAAGAAAATTCCTTACATCCCCTACAATATCTCTTATAAAAACATTTAATAACGGATCACCCATTCCATTGAATAACACTATCTCTATGTCACTGAGTTTATCTAAGAGATACTCTAAGTCTTTTAATAAGATACTAGAAGGACTAAGGCTTACTGGTTTATCAGACTTTATAACTCTACCAGTTATTGGACAATATATACAGTTATATGGACACTTCTTTGGAGACCCTATGGGATCAAGCAGTACTATATAACCTCTAGCTCTCCTACTAGGATATGGTCCAATACAGTTTCTAATCCTCATTTCCTAGACCTTAGAATAGCTATATAGAACCCTTGACTATAATCCTTATGTGGGTATGTGCGATAGGTTTTTCTTGATACAATATATCCTCTATAAGCATTATTTAATGGTATACTGGTTTCAACTAGTTCAGCATATCCTTTACTAATAATTTTCTCAACAACTTCTTCCCCTTCAAAAGGATGTATACTACATACAGCATATACTAAATAGTCTGTGTATCTAAGAGTATTCTTAATTAAACTATACTGTATCCTATGATAGTATTCAAGCTTACCCTTCTTCTCAATAGCTAGTTTAACAGCTGGATCACTTGGTACAGCACCAATACCGCTACATGGAGCATCAACAACTGCTCTAGAAAACCCTGTTGGGTAATAGGATTCACAACTATCACTATTAACAACTAATACGTTATAGCCATGTAGCCCCTGGTGTTTAAGAAGCCTTGGTATAACATTAACTCTCTTCCAAGACTTATCAACAGCTATATAACGTATAGACGCTTTATTCTCAATCATTATTGTAAGACTTAGCTTATTACCTGGAGCACTACATGCATCAAGGAGTTCTCCATCACCTATGGAGCACGCTATCATAGACACTAGTGCACTAGCCTTATCCTGTGGTATAACAAGTCCTTTACGTACACACTCTAGCTTACTTGGTTGAATCCAGTATGGTTTAACAACTCTAAGCATAAATGGTAGTTTGTAATCTCTTTTAACAGACACACCCTCTTTTTCAAGAAGATCTACTGCTTCATCAACACTAGTCTTTAAGGTATTTACACGAAACCATATCCTCCTCTCATTAAGTCTTCTAAGGTATTCTTCAAGCTCACCTGCATCCATGTGGTTAAGCAAGTCTCTTACAATATACTCTGGATAAGAGTATTGTATACTAAGCCTCTTAACAATACTTAGTCTTCTAGACTCACTATAGAGTATATCCTCTAGTCTACGTACACTAAAGCCTATGCTACGGAAGAATGCTATAGCACCACCTTTCTTAGAGCCAAATCCTCTTCTAGAAGCAATCCACTGTAACCCATAATAGTATAGTACTGTATAATACCCTATCTTATAGAATGTACCTAGAAGCCATTTTGATACGGGGTATTTCCTAGTAACAGCTTTAAAAGCACGGTCATAGCTTACACGAGTATATCTAATATAGTCTACTAAACGGTTAAGGAAAAACTCTAGCTTACCCATTGGAGGCATTGTCTCCATAAAAACACCTATCTCTGTACCTAGGAAATCTATAGATATAGAATAGCTATATAACTAGTATTATTAGCAAAGATCTTGTTATTTAGCTAGAATATTACTGGTTTAGATAATTAGGTAATCTTTAAAAGTATATAATGTTATTTTTAGAAAACAGATAAGAGTAGGTGATGGAGAGTGTCTGATGAACTCCCGGAGGGTCTTAAAGCTAAGTTGTTGAAGAAGTTTATGAAGGATCTTGTTAAAACCCCTAAAGAGAAACATTACATAGTTAATCCAGAGAGGATTGTATGGAGTAAGCTTGTTGATGATCGTGCTAGGGAGCTTATGGATAAGACTAGAAGACTTTATCCACAAGTATATCCTCTAGTAATACGTGTGTTCTATAGTCTCTTAGAGAAGGGGTATTTTAGAGAATTTGATGGATACACTACATTTAGAATACTGCGTCAACTAGGTATACCTGTAAAACCTGATCTAAGGATAAGATTTGTTAAAAAGGGTAAGGAGGTTAGTTTTAAAGATTATGTTGAAGACTAGATCTCTATACCATACACGTTCTTAATAAGCTTCTTAAACTTCTCAATATCTTGGTTGAGAACAGCATTATATGCTTCATCAACATACATTCTATTACCAGCAAACAACCCCTTTAACACAAAGTATAGGAAGTACTTTGTAGTACTAGAGTCTCCTCCAAAGAAGTCCATTAAGCCGTCAAAAGCCTTTACAGGATCCTTGAGGAATAGTGCTGCAAAGGACTCATCATATAGCATGTGGAAATGCCAGTCAATACGGGGCATAATACCTGGTGCTACATTATCCATATAGTTCTTCAAACTATTCTTTATAATGTTTAAGCGTTTAATGTCATTCCCGCCTTCATCTCCTTTCTTAGGCAAGGGAATCATCCACCCCAAGAAAACACTTCTACTCTATAGACACTCCCTTCTCCGGATGTATTATGATCTGCAGTGTCCTCTCTGGTGCTGGTCCATAACGATTCTTCCACACAATTAGTCCACGGCTAACACCACGTATCCCTATAGAGAGCTGTAGTACAAAGATCATGTCTGCTATAGTATCTATAGGTATCTTCTCTTTTGGAAAATCAGATGCATATACATAGACAGCATGTACACCACGGTGTTTCATAAGCATTATAAGCTTTATAAGTGATGTCCAGAATAGTTTCTCACTACTAATTCTCTCAAGAGCACGTATACCATCAATTGTTATTAGATCAGGCTTCTCCTTATCAACAAGTTCTTCAAGGACCTTATTAATCTCTGACAGCGTATAGGATACAGGGTTTATTGATACAATCCTCAGCCCTTCAACATCTCCTCCAAGACGTAGATAGCATGCTCTACGTCTAATAGCATCAACTGTTTCATCAAGAGTGACGTATACAGCCTTATAACCCTGTTTAACAGCTTGTACAGACAAGTATAGTGCTAACACAGACTTACCAGCACCAGATGGCCCAGTTAACAGTATTTGAGCACCAGGTGTTATATGAGATAACATGGCATCAAGATACTTATTACCAGTCTTTAAAGGCTTCTCTTCAACACCAACAACCTCTCTCTTCCTACGGGCAAGCTCTAGTTCTACAACAAGTAATGGCTTGATACCATATACTGGTACAATAGTGTATGTAAGCTCTATAACTGGTAGTTGTACACCACGTAGTTTACGTATCTCCATAACACGTTCAAAACGGTAGACACCACGTTCAAGCTTCATAAGGATTACCCCATCAACAATAAACTCCTCTACACCATAGCCAACAAACTGCTGTCCAAAAGGTATATCAGCTATAACAATACCTGTTATACCATGTCTCTTCAGCAAGGGTATAAGACCAGTATGTAGGAAGGAACGTAGCTGTCCAGGTGTTAGTACTGGTGATAATGCTGATATGCTATCAATAACGATTCTCTTAGCCTTTACCTCTTTAATAGCACTAGCGATAGTCTCTACTAATAAGTTGATAACATCACGATCAGATATTGTTGGTAGACTAAGATACTTAAACAAACCCCTCTCTTCAAGAGACTTAAAGTCTAGATCCAGTAAACCCATGTACTTATAGAAGTCATCTCTTGTTTCAGCAAAACTAACATAGACACCTGGCTCACTACATACTGTAGCTCCATAGTATAAGAACCTAGCACCAAAAGTTGTCTTACCAGTACCCGGATGCCCAGCAATCAATATTATAGATCCTTTAACAACCCCTCCACCAATGATCTCGTCGATTTCGGGTATACCAAGAGGAGTTCTCTCAATACCACCCTCCATTACATTATCCCACGTATACATTATACCTACACAGCTTGATTATCTTCTATCAATTAAATACTTTATAAATTATTCTATTCATATTGAATATTTGATCAAGTGGATAATATACATATATATTAGAAGCGAATACTATTAAAAATATGGTCATATCTTATACAGTTGATTAAATTTATTTTCCAATATGATTTTGTTTAAAATACAATTTTATACTCTTAATTTCAAATGGTCTAAAACATACTCTCAACTCTCTATTACTGCAGTCAAATTCTCTAAGATCTTCTTCAAGTATATTAACCTCCATACACTTATCTAAATATCTATCAAATTTCATTAATATACATACTGGTCTATTCAATGGATTATACATTCTAAAAACAATACACTTACCAACATGGCATTTCTTAATATCTTCAATAACAACTCCTTCACGATCTATTTTTAAGAACTCCTTAACACCAATGCCTCCAGGTAGGTTACTATAAACAATTATTGGTTCATGGGAAAGGTCATATGCTATCCTATATACTCTCTCATCAATACATCCTGGTAGACCAGCTATACTATAATAGGTTGACAGCTCACCATAATCACTAAGCGGGTTGGGGTATATGGGGGTCTTTAACAGTGATAAACCTATCTCGTTAAAGTATACTGATACACCATTTCTCTCATGAGAGAATACTGTAAATACGTAGAAGTCATCTTTTACAGCAACCCATTTATGCTTATATACTTCATACTTAGCCCTCTCCCAACTAGTATTACGATGGCTTGGACGTACTATATAGCCTCCGCCAACATCATAGTATGCTTGATCGGTGTTTATATCTGGATAGAACCATACTTTTAACAAGATGTTTCTTTCATTCCAATCCATTCTTATATAGAAGTCTATATTCCTCTTACTAGCATAGACTACTACATCCTCTACAATAGTTGATTTACGGAACCTCCATTTAAAACTAATACGTACTCTAAGAGGTCCGTTCTCCTTAACAACTGGTTTACACTCATGGTTAACAATCCATTTTAGACGTTGGTAGTCTTCATCAATATCCCATGCAGACCACTCATAAGGGCGGTCATCATATGCTATTAGCAAGTTACTTGGTTTAGCAAGTAGTTCTCTATCAGCCTCCTTATCATAAATGCTTTCTATTAAACCATTATTTCTAAAAACAATTCTATAATACTTGTTTTCAACAACAATTCTATCTCCATACTCTCTAGCATAGACTCTATCTCTATACTCTAACTCTCTATCTTTAACGCTAGCTATTCTATAGCAGTGGAATGTAAGAGGCTTAAGATCGAGTTCTACAACAGCTTTACTACTACTTCTCTGAATAGGTATTATAGAGTCATCCCTATCTACTAAAACGCTGTCTTTAGGAAGATCTAGTTCAATATATGTTTTTCTAGAGAATGATATTGGGTTAAAAACTATAACTCCATTAAAGCCTATCTTTGACACTATATACCTAGCAATATCCTTAATCATCTTATCAACTTTAGAACCAATCTCATTCAGCTCTCTATAAACCTCCTTATACACTGTATAAGTACACGTACCAGGTAGTGTGTCGTGGAACTCGTGTTTTAAAAGCTTCTTCCACAACTTATCAATCTCCTTTAATGGATACCTTCTACCATATAGATAGGCTATAGATGATAGTGTTTCTAGATAACGAAGCTTCTTTTCAACACTATATACCAGTTTCTTAACAAGAAGGTTAGTAGTATATGTACCACGGTGCAGTTCTAGATAAAGCTCACCACTCCAAACCGGTAGTTTACTCCAACCAACACTCTCCCATATATCATTAACATAGTCTCTTAAACAACCACACTCTATACTAGGCATTAATGGAGACTTGCTGTATACTAGTAGCTTCTCAACATGATCAATTGTAGCTCCTCCACCTCCATCACCAAAGCCATAGATTAGTAGTGTTTTTGGATAAACTTCTTTAGCACAATAGTCTCTCCACATTTTAAGAATAGGATAAGGCTTAATATCTACACCATAGCCTCCATGAACAATTATTGATAGTACTTCTGAACCATCAATACCACGCCATCTAAATAGATTGTATGGGAACTTGTTATAGGCATTCCATAGAAGTTTATGTGTTATAAATGTGTCTAAACCAGCACTCTTCATAATCTGTGGTAGTACTGGATTAAAACCAAAGCTATCTGGTAACCATACAATCCTTGGCTTTAACCCAAACTCTTCTTGGAAAAACCTTTGTCCATAGAAGAACTGTCTTATTAGAGACTCAAGACCTGGTAGTATTGTATCAGATTCAACCCACATGCCTCCAACTATTTCCCATCTACCCTTCTCTACATACTCCCTAATACGGCTATAGATTTCTGGATAGTGTTTCTTAATAAGCTCGTAGAATAATGCACTACTCTGTATATAGTGTACATGGCTATAGTGTTCTAGAAGCCATAGTGTGTTAAGGAATGTACGGGCAATCTTATCAATTGTTTCTCTAAAACTCCAAAGCCATACAAGGTCTATGTGTGAATGTGCTATAGCATACAAGCATCCATCCTTCCAATACTTTCTAGACAGCTCCTCTAGTCTATAGTCAAGCTCCTTAATTACATCAGCTATACTGGCTTCTATAGGCTGTTTTCTAAAACCAGCAATGCGTAGTTCAGCTTTAGATGTATGTGTAAGTACTCGTAGTTCATCAACTAGTTCACGAAATGTACCCATAGTGGGTTCTACAATATCTAGAAAGGCTTCTAAAGTATTAACATCTACAGAACCTACATAGACCTTATCTAAAATACTTCTTATAAGTTCAAGTAGTTCTCTACGCACACCATTATCTTCTATTGCCTCAGCTATTTCAAGTATGTATTTAAGCCTATTACCTAGTGTCCACATGTTTTTATCAACAACAAGGTATGTTATAGATTTAAGAATTGGTGGTTCAAGTCTCTCACCCATAGTTCCTGTTGATGAAATGTCTAAACATACACTATGTTCTCTAGATAAGTCATCCAACACTATACGTTTATGGTATCTATCATATCCATGATACGGTTTTCCATCAAGATACATTATAGCATCTCTATTAAGATCAATAAATAATAGTGTAGTATAATTGTTTAGAGGTACTAGTGGTTTATCTAGTTTAAAACAAACTGTTACTGGTAGTTCTCTAAGTCTTAATGGAAGCTTTCTTAATCTCCCATGTAGTTTTACACTAGAAACACTACTTCTATATATAATGCTTGATGCTAGTATGTAGAGTATTCTCTTATACAAAGATTTAGGATGCAGATACATTGTAGAGCATCACACTATACTATAGTTACCTAAAATCTCTAGTGATTAAAGGGAGTAAATAAATATGTATGCACTTATAGTTCAATACATTATCTCCTAGCCATGCTAGAGTATTTATGTATAAGACTGTATACTCTATCAATTAGTATCTTAGGTAAGAACGGGTCTTGCAGGTAACTTTCAAGATCCTTTAGCCTCCTACTAATCCAGCTATAGTCTCTATTCTTTAAAGCAATCTCTAACTCTTTATCAATTGCTTCAAGATGTGCACGATAAGTATCTGGATAAGCTCTACGTATTATGCTATAGTCTATACTATAGCCTAGTTTCTTAAGAAAACTTATTTCAAGTAACTCGTGATACAATAGATATTTATTACCTAGTATGTCCTCTAATCTATAGATATCTTCTTCATAAACTGGTGATTTAAGATAATTTATAAAATCATCTACACTAACAACACAATCATAACCCATACTCTTAAGCTCTCTACAAGCTCTCTCTATAGCTTCTCTATCCTTCTCTAAAAGCATACTATAGATCCCAACTATACAAGGCTCTCTAAAATACTATAGTTGTTAAAGGTGTTATTAATAGTTCTTAGACGATTCTTTACTTAAGTATTTTAGAGAAGGACTAGCTTCTACTAATACAATACTTTAAAACTACATAATTATTTGTTGTAAAAGCAAGGATCTTACATATAGTCTCTAAACTATCACTATAAATACTATCTACAAACCTCTTTCTAGACAAGTAAATATTCTTCTCAGCCATCATACTCTCACCCAATATATAGATTAGTTAAACCATACAATAGGCTCTTATAAACATTAATACATACACTTACAAAGCCTTACTCCACTATAGTGGGGCTTTATATACAATGTATAATCCATTAGATAAGCTTAGTTATAACTGTATATATAGTTAATATAGTTTAATAGACCTAGTAACACTATCTACTGGTGATGTAGTTGTCTAAAAACTTTAGAGATATTGGAAAGAGACTTACAATAGCTGGTGTTGGGCGTTTCCAGGTAATGGCTTTACTTCAAGCTGCTAGGTATTATCTAGTACACGGTGATCTTGATAAGGCTAAGAGTTTTGGATTAAACCGAGCAATATTCTATGCATGGGCTAAATACTATGGACCACATACACAGCAGTGGAGGAGAGCCCGTTTAGAAGAAATTCTACGTAGAGGGGTTGTTAGAGAGAGGAAGACTAAGTGTCCAGAGGGTATGGTTGAGGTTCTTGGAGAGTGTGTTGAGGAATCACCTAGAGGATACTATGTTATTAGTGGTAGAGAACAATCTCCTAGAGAGTATGATGAGAAGATTGTAGGGAAGATAAACAAGGTTATAGACTATAATAGAGTATGGAGTGTGGCTATAGACTATGTTAGAGAGTTTCCAGAATGGATACTACGTGATCAACAGAAGTTCTATAAAGTAGTATATGAACCAGTTAGAGTCACATTCTTTAAAGAAATACTACAAGGTAGAAAACCTAGGCCATCACAATGGCTACTTGATAAGATAAAGTCTTTAGAAAAGACTTATATAGAGTCTAGAAAGAAGCAGAAAACACTATTTGAATACTAGTTATTAAGGAGGTTGCTATAGTAAACCATAGCTTATTCTATATTTACCAGTTCTATACTATATTATCTCTTAGGTGAATGTGGCTTGACTAGATTAGTTGTTATTAGAGAGTCTAGAGCCCTTGTCTATGTCCTAGTATTTGCTTTAGTAATGACTGTTATAGTTAATTTAGCTATACTATATCAGGCTTCAGTAGTTTTAGAGTATATTATGGTTAAGTTGTTTCTTGGAGTTTTTGATACTCTAGTATTCCTAGGTGTTATATGGATGCTGTATAGATATAGGTGTAGAACTCGTTCTATAGAAGAGCTTAGCTCAAGAGTATTAGTTGGTGATAGAGAAGTTAAGTTACAGAGTATAGTTGGTGTAGAGAAGGGTTTTGTTGAAACAACAGGTTATTGGGTGTCAACAGGTAAAAGTAGATCATATCACTATAAGACATGGTTTACATCATCAACGCCAGTCCAGCCTATAGATACTGTAGATTTAGAGGCTTTTGATAACAAGTATACAGTATTGATAGATAGGGATGGAACTGGAGTACTATACGCTCCATGTTATAGAATAGTTGATAAAAGGTTTAAGGATGTATTGTTAATAGTTTTAAAGCCATGCAATCTAAAACTACTATCTCATAGTCTATCAATTAGTGTAGTTTCTGAAAGAGATGTTGCTGAAGCATCTATAGAGTTAGAGGATGGTGTTTTAAGAGGTTCTGTTAAAAGAGTTATATCTGGTAGGGCTAGGAGTGTTAGACTGGAACTATGTGGTAGACTAGAGTTTCGTAAGAGAAAGTATAGTATACGGAAGGTAATAGCTAGAGTAGAGCATGGAAGCACTTTCTTTGAAGAACCACTATGTCCTAAAGAACCACTAGTAGTAATAGTACATAGAGGATCATTAACTCCATTAAGAATATTGAAAGCATTAAATAAGAAAGTAGCAATACTAGGTCTAGCATATGGAGAATACAGGTTAAGACTAGTACTAGATATACCACTAGGTAGAGACATTTATAAAGAAATACCATTACAGTTTACAAGAACCTAGAATAGGATATCAACTACTAATTATCTATCTAATATATAGATACTATTCCCTTATGATAATGCTGAGATAGAATGAATAGTTTTTGATAAATTTAAATTAACTAGTTGGAATAATATTATGTGGTTGTATAGAGTTGTTAAATAGATCTTATAAATTTGCCCTAGTGTTATCGGTAATAGGGTTGTTTTTGCTAGCCTGGTCTATATATGATATTGTGTCTATGAGATTCTATATACCAGTTCATATCTATACTTATACTAAAACAGTTTTTGTTACAGAAGATTATCCAGTAGACTATAGTAGTGCTTTAAATACTTCTCTAGAATTCCTTTATAGAGAATATGGAGTTGATCCAGATAGTGTTGTTGTTAAGCAAATCTATAGGAATACTGGTGTAAGGATCAAGCTTATGGGATTATTTGGATACTATAGATTCACTATGTATGATAAGGCTAGTGGTGATTTTGTAGCAGAAGTTTATGTTGATGCATTAACTAATAGAATAGTGTATTTCAAAGTTAGACAACCTGGACCTCTAGTATGTGATGTAACTAGTATGGTTTATGTAAGTGAGATAGAGAATGTTATTAGAGATTATCTTAAAAATCTTGGATATAAACTTGGTGATAACATACGTATTTATCCATACATGCTATATGATTATTCTAAAAAGTTTTCTTTAAAAAAGGATAGTAATAGACCAATACTAGTTAGGGGTTCTTATGAAGTATACTATTATATAGAAGTTAATGGACATATAGTCTATCTACCTGAATATAAAGATTATCCTAACATATATAGAGGTGTAGTAGAGTTTGACACATGTACTGTTAATGGAGTTACTTCAATGTTTATACCATATACTATAATCTATCTCTATGAACAAGGATTGTTTAGAAAACCACTATACACTATATCCTTTAGTGAAGCTCTTAAGATAGCTATAGACTATGTTGAGAGACATGAAGGAGAAATTAAGGGGTATGATTATCTAAAACCTTTTGATAAACCAGTATGGTCTTTTAAGTATATTGAAGAACATGATCTTTTTGAGTCAAAGCCTAGATTGGCATGGGTTATAGACTTTTTCTGTACAATAAAGACTGAAGATGGAACTAAGCATTCACATCATCTTTTCATAATAGATGCTTCTAGTGGTGAAATACTCTACTCATAGCATATCTTATAAGTGCTCTATAAACTATGGATCTATGTTAAGGATTACTAGAATTAAGTATATCAAGGATTATATACTAATTTATTCAATTGGGTGCTTTATTAATTGACTAGTAATGAAGAGGCTATTGAGTGTACTCGTAAGTGTATAGGTAGGCGTGACACTAGTAGTTGTTTTATAGACTGTGTTTTCGGCAGAGAACCTATAAAGGAGGCTAGACTATGGATAGAGTATTTTAATAATGTGTTGAAACTTGTTGTTGAGAGATATAGTTTCTCAAACACATTGTTTAGCCGTGAATTCGGCAGCTTCCTTAGAGACCCCTATCGCCATCTTAGGAAGAAGCTTTTCATATATACACATGATCTTAAGCGTGGTAGGTTGAAGCCTGAAGAGTATGGTCCACGTGCTGCAGCTGCATTACGTACTAGTCTACGTACAAATCTACGTACACTATATCAGAACTGGGTTTATCTATCAATAATCTACCACTTATACACACATGGTGCACAAATAGTCTATCCAGAACATGGTGTACTTAGTCTAGAACGTAGTGGTAAACAGAAGCTTAGATGGATACCTCCAAACCTTGTACTAGATCTGCCGGAGCACGGGTCTATTAGCTTCTTTTTAGAAGTACCACGTCCACTAGCATGGGAGGATACAAGTGATCTACATGAGACATGGAAGTTGTATACGGCTTTAAGACCTGATATGATGGTCTATAGTGGTAGGGTTATGGATATTGTTGAGCCATCTAGTAACCCTCCTATTAAGAAGCCCGACCTTATTATTGAGTGTAAAGAGCTTATAGACTGGTATGTACGAGTACGTGATGTACGTGGACCACTTGCTAAGCCATTGACTGCTGAAGAGTGGAGGAATCTATGGATACAGGGTTTATGGGATGGCCTTGCAGAAGTTCTTGGTGTTTCTAGGAGAGAAGCTATTGAGCAGGTTAAGGAGAGACGTGGTATTAGGCTTAGTGAAGTTAAGATTGTAGAGCTCTATCGTAGTGTCTATAATCCTAGAGAGATGATCCTTGTATCCAAGTACAGTATACCAGGTGATGTTAGAGAAGAGCTTTGTGGGCATGACATAGTTGTTTATGATAACATAGGCTTTGACCACGGTGGTTTAGAAGCTGTAGCTAAGAAGGTTCTAGAGTATGCTAAACCAGTTGGCGATATAGTTATTCATATAAGAGATCCCGATCTAGCACGTATTGTTTCAACAATAGTTAGAATGGTTGAAGAAGGAATATTATCTATAAATGAGCTTAACAAAATAGTTTTAAGATTTGAGAAAGAAATAGCCTATACATAACACTTATCAACAATAATTCTTTAATCTAAATTAATAAGCTATTTAACTTAGGAATAGCTCTAATAACATATTAGGTAATACTAGAAGTTCTGGTGAGTATACAGCAATGTATGATAAGAGATTAGGAGCTATACTAGGGATAGTCACTATAGTGCTAATATCATCATATATCATAAGCTATAATTTAACCTATGTCAGTATAGAGTCTGTAGATAAAAAATATGAAGAGTACATTCAATACAGTAGAAACATTACTAAGTATATTAATAGATTAAGTGCTCTTATAAACATGTTTAAAGACTCTATTGTATCAAAAGAACCTCTTACTAAAACATCATCATCTCTGCTTAAAAACTATAGAGATACTCTATGTAGTATAAGCTATGAACTATGTAGAATATATAGACT
>Ga0190312_1000334_pt1 | contig 15878 bp, 14 predicted proteins | sample 487007910_MG_FD_165046 | JGI IMG/M metagenome (GOLD analysis project Ga0190312, IMG submission 165046) | Hydrothermal vent sediment bacterial communities from Southern Trench, Guaymas Basin, Mexico - 4870-07-9-10_MG | ecosystem: Environmental > Aquatic > Marine > Hydrothermal vents > Sediment ... | reverse complement strand
CTAATGGATCTATTACTCGACAATAATATTGCAAGTGCATATCAGCAAACAGGAGATACTAGTAACCTCCTACTGGATAGTCGTGATATCGAAGGATATATCCGTACCTACTTGTATGAGAATAGCAGCACTGACGAGAAACCCCTGATTAGTTTGACTCACATAGAAATGCTTCCAAGTTCGTTAGAGAAAAGCATAGCCATGGAAGCTGATAAACAATTGGCATCGAGTGATTTCGTTGAAGAGATCTCAAGAATTCTTGAAAAAATCTTAAACGACATGATTGGTCGTTATCACCTTGAGAAGACAAACATCAGGTGCATATACATCTCTATGGTTATTCCTAAAAGAGGATCTGGATTAATGAGTGCATTAAGAGTATTAAGGGATCGTTTGATTACACGATACTTAATTGAGCCTGGTACGGAAAGATTCCCCGGAGGATTACTCCTTAATGTTCTTGAAGACTCATCCCCATCCTTCATAGTTGTAAGGATATATGTCAAACCAGAGGTATTAGTTCGTAGATTGTTGAAATGGATAGATGTTGAGGGTAAGGAGAAAGATTATATAAAGTACATTGGGAAGGTTAGAGAGTCGCTGGAGATACTCTATAGAACCAGAAAACTGCGAAAAGACCACTTCGAAGAATTCTCTCGAGCATTAGATAAGCTTTTAAGAGAGGTAGAGAGGCTTCAGGGCTCTACGAAAGAGAAATCCGAAAAAAAGCTTGAGGAGAGAAGAGGTGAATTAAGTGAGTTTGCTGAGGAGTGAGCTTGAGTCCTGGTTAAAGCAGTTAATTAGACATGTAGCTATGGAGGAGGGATTAGAATCAGCGAATGTTCCTAGTGAATTATTAGAGGCACTCATGAGCATTATCCTTTTCACAATCCACAAATGTAGAATACCGAAGGAAAAAGAGTACCTAAGCCCTATCTTGGTAAAACAAATCACAAAGCTTGCTGAAAAACTGGAGTATGATCCTATCAAACTCATGAAGTTAATCAAGACGTCATGAGGGGTGAAAGGTATGAGTGAGCAAGTTAGAGAGCTTAGCGAATACATAGGATTCATGCAAAGGCTTGAGAGAGAGATACTAGAGCTCGAGAGGAAAGTATTATCAGAAATTAGTGGTAAAATCAGGGGATTCGCGTTAAACTCTCTTGTATCCGGCCATCGTCTTCCCTTATACTGGATAAAAACCTTAAGCTTCCTTCTAAGCGATTTCTGCGAATCCATGAATATTAAAGCATTAACAACGCTATACATTCATAGGGATACTGTCCAGTTATTAGAGAATTTATTAGCCCCAGAGGAGGGAGGCTTAAGACGTCCTGTGGGCGATACTAATCAATTAGTAAAGATTATTATTTCTCATAAAACAGAATACGCATTAACTAGAGAAATCTCGTATGCTTCCCAATTAATGACAATAATTAGTGAGTGTAAGAGTATATATCTTAACCAACCTGTGAGGAGTATAAATATTAATCTAGCATATCCACCCGCTAGAATTCTTTCCCTCTTCCTATCAAATATAATTCAATCACATGTTTTCCATAAACCAATGCTTAATCTAGTAATTCCCAGACATAGCACATATCTGCTCGGCTTTAATTCCTTAACAGACAAAATTGAGGCGTTAATCCTATTATCATTCCTAATTAATCACCCTCAATTGGATAATTTCATTGCTGAAATAAATATATTTAATGATGACCAGTTAACCCCCTTGGCACTGATAGGTATTTCGGCATTATACGCATTAAAGGAAGATAAAGACTTGAACCCCGATCTGGAAATAGGAGAGATAAATCCAGAGTTAGTAGGTATAAGCACCCCCCTCATCAATACCGTGATTCCTATCCAGCTACCGTTTGCGATTACTGCGGATTCCCTAAGAAGTGTTGACCCAACATTTATTATTGAGAGAATACAGGAAAGCATTAAATTGCAACTTGAGCAACATGAAAAAAGATCGATAACACATATTGATGTAATTATGATCCTTCCTCATACGCTAGCTGATGCTTTGATCCAAAGAGCTTCACCAAACGCATTAAGAATTATTGCCAATGGAATTCGTAATTCTCTCTTAGAACCCTTCCCGAATCGTGAGATAGGAGAGTTAGCCACGAGGGTAAGAATATACACACAAATTACTGGTCTCCTAACACCATATATCCTACTCAAAATAGGTTTCACAAGAAATTATGTGCTAGAGGAGCTTAAACGAGAGTTAGACATCCTTAACTTAAATGAATATATGTCTAGGTATTCGAATTTGTTAAAGGATATTGCTAAAAAAGAAGGTGGGGAAGTTAAGGATATTTTTGAGACCATTATTAATAGTCTTAATGTTAAAAAAGAGCGGGTGAGGAGCAATGGTTGAGGTTGACGTTCAACCAAGCGATCAGAATCCAAACATAAATGATGATGTGTACATAAGGTTCACAATTGTTAATGTGAAGGATAAACCCATAGTAATCGCTGGGATACGTGACGCTGTACCACCATTTTTCAGAATAGTGGCTACAGAACGTGGAAAAGTTGTAGGTAGAAATATTCTTCTGAATGAACCATTACCTCCTGGGGAATTTATAGACTTTACAATTGTTGCGAAACCCCAAAGGGCTGGAGAGACACAGCATGCTCCAGCAATAAAGATTAAGGAGGAGAATAATGAGTATATAGTCTGGACACGAACTATAACTTATTATGTGTCAGAAGGAAAGAGAGTCTCCCATAAGAGATACCCCTCCGTTAAAGCGACATTAGACATCCAAGTATTAAGACTTATAAATGATAAACAAGTCACAATGAGCCTTTCAGAAACAAACTATATTGTGTGTCAAAACACGGATAACTTACGCCTTAATATAAGAGTAACTAATTTAGAGAATGAAGAAATTCTATTGGAGCGTATAAAAAATATTATACCGCCCGACTTTTTCCTAAACTCCATAGAACCTAACAATGTAATGCAGAATAGTAAAATAGAGAATTCTGACATTAGATTTTCGCCACAACCAATCATAACCCCCGGAGACTCCCTAAATATTCAGATAGTAATATCGCCTAAGGTCATTGGAAACTTCCTTATCAGCCCCTTACTAGTCGTTTTGTGGAGAGGAGATAAATACGTGATATCCACGAGAACCCTCGGGTTCAGGGTTGAAGAATGTTAGCTCAGAAACCGACGAATAATTTACTAATTTTTTTCTTATATCCTAATGAAGAGATCTCAGAAATCAAAAGGAATAATACTGTCTTCTTTCTCAGTAAAATGATTGAGCAAGTTAATATTGTGCTTAATCTAAGCTTATTACCATCGACCGCCAAGTTCATCGGCCTTAAAGATTTAGAACCTATTCGAGTGATGGATATAGAAAAATTTACTGAACGCAGAATTGGAGAATTAGGAGATAAAATCATCATGCAAGGCGAAGTACGGTACCCCAAGAAAATAAAGAAAACAATACTCCCAAAAATGATTATCGAGCATGAAGATGATAAAAGGGAAATTATCAATCTTAATCCTTTAATAATAGATGCTAGGAACTTCCTTGAGAACCTTATAAAATCTAATCTAGTAAAGGTCATTAAGGACGTGATGAAAATAGATAACCAGCTTGGGATACTGTTCTTAATAGGGTTTGAGGATAAATTATTCAAGGAGGCAGGAACCGATAAGGCAGAGATCATAATTGAAAGTGGAGGAACAGTAAATGACTCCGAATTCTCTAAGATTCGTGAGAAAAGGGAAATATCTCGGGAAGAAAAAATTGCTGAGATAATGCTTCCTCTTAATATTATTTCTCAATCTTATGGAGATTTCCTTGAACAACGTCCCATCATTACCGATATACTCCTTGAAGAAAAAATAAGTTCTCATTCATTAGTTACCCATCGATTTAATGATGCTTTTACAGATTTGACGATAGGAAGATTGCAGGCCCGTATACTCTCTGGAGATAAAGTAGTGGGAAGAATAATCACTGAGATTCACAACCATTTATTATTTTGCCAAGGCATTCAGGAAGAGAATCTCAGTATTTATATATATTTTAGGGACATTAGGAGGAAACTAGAAATTATTGTGGATGAAAAAGAATTTTTAGGAGCCATTAGGAACATCTGTAATCGAGCTGAGTATTTCTTGAGTAGTGAGGAGATTTCAGGGATCATTAGTAAGGGCGATCTTTCAAGTCTAAGAGATCAAAAACTAATCTTAGAGCCTCCTAGATCATACCACCTCGAAATACGACTAACAATCGATCCCTCTAAGCTCTCAGCTAATTACAATTTATTTGAAATAGATCTTGAGGCATTCAAGATATACTTAGGCTCAGAAAAAGCTAAGCTACAAAGTATAATAAGTCCGATAAAACCAAAAATACTCATTATTAGACCCTCCCTAGAAATTACTTTAAAAGAAATACTCGAAAGCGAGAATATAGAATTCAGATTAGAAGACATCAGAACCCTCATAGAACTACTAAAGAAGATCGTTAAGAAATTCTTAACTAAAAATAGTGGCTAGTAAACTCTTATTCGCTGTGAGAGCATTCTCTGCCATTCTTTTTAAGAGACTCTAATATGGGTCATAGTTATTAGCTATTCGTTATATTTATTAATTATCGATTCTGAAAAGTAATTTCGGTCATGATTAATCGGTGAAAATTATAGAATTTTGGAAGAGAGGGAACGTCTCCCAATGACATCTCGGGTTATAGCCCTCATATCCCTTTCTGACATAGGGGAAGAACTCAAAAATCTAGCTACAGTTGATTTTACAGCATTAAAATACTTCAACCATTTTTGATTCACTAGAAATCATTTGGTGCTAGATGTGTCTCGCATAATAAAATATCGCCAGATAGGTATTATTCACTCACCTTTCAAAACTCCACGCGGTACTCCCATACAACCTATAACTGCTTATGGTGTCAGAGGAACAGTAGAGGTATTTCCAGAGTTTGCAGCGGGTCTTAAGGATCTTGAGGATTTTTCGCATATAATTTTGATCTATCACTTTCATTTAATTAAGGACTATTCACTTATAGTAAAACCTCATATTGGATAATACGCCTCATGGAGTCTTCGCTACACGGCTCCCGCGAGACCAAATCCTATAGGTATATCCGTGGTGCGACTTGATAAAATTGAGGGAAACATACTTTACGTAAGAGATATAGATATTGTGGATGGCACACCTCTCTTGGATATAAAACCCTATGTCCCAGAATTCGACATAAGAAATGATGTAAGTAGGATCGGTTGGTTAAAGCAGCATATCGGGAAATTATCTCACACGCGAGATGATGGAAGATTTTTTAACAATAAGTTTTAATAACTAGGGAGAATATGCGAGCAATGACTTATTAGCGCATTAGACGAATTCCTCAAGATTTATAACGGTTTCTTACACGAATTATTTTATCTCTGAATAGTATCTTAAAGATATCCCTCGTGATGATAGGTTCTCCTTTTTCATTACATATCTTCTGTAAAGCTGGAGGCTTCTCTCTATACTCTGGGATTTCCGAGGATATTCTCTCCTCAAGCGTAGGTATGTAAGGATTTTCATAAAATACTCCTATTGGTATTCTATCACCCCACTCCATTGCCTTAACCCAAGCTTGATCCAACTTTCTAGCTACTTCTTCTTCGCTAGGCTCCCTAACAACCGGATCCCAAGCAGTATCTTGATCAAGAATGTATATTCTCTCCTCGTAGTAATCCCTAGTGTAAATATCATTATACGTAACGCAGGGTTGTAAAACATCTATTAGAGCGCTCCCTCTATGCTTCACGGCCCTCTTAATAATCTCTTTCAAATGCCTTATATTAAATGCATAACTTCTTGCAATGAATGTGTAGCCTGAGGCTAGTGCTATAGCTATCGGATTTATAGCATCCTGTATATTTGGCTTAGTTAGAGCCTTTGTTTTCAATCCCCGAGGCAGAGTTGGTGAAGCTTGACCTTTCGTCAGTCCATAAACTCCATTATTATGAATTATTACTGTGATGTCAAGATTCCTTCTCCCTAGTGCTACCAGATGTCCCATACCTATGCCTAATAGGTCTCCATCACCACCATGAACAATAACAGTTAATTCAGGATTAGCTAGTTTTATGCCTAGGGCAAAGGGTATTCCCCTACCATGGAGCGTATGGACTCCATTAACATTTATATAATGAGGTATCCTTGAAGAACAACCAATACCAGAAACTATGACTATTTTCCTCGGATCTAGTCCAAGCTCTTTCAGAGCCAATATCTCCGCGTTAAGTATTCCGAAGTTACCGCATCCAGGGCACCAATCAATCCATAAATCAGTTCTCCACTTATGCTTATTCCCCATGGGTAAGCACCACCCTGATTCTCTTATTCTCAACAATTTCCTTAACAGCGGTAATTATCTCATTCTCATAAATTGGTCTACCAGTAAATTTCACTATCTCATGAGAAATTTTTATACCAGTGTGCATGGTTACGAGATTAGCTATCTGAACGTTATAGCTATGCTCAACACCAATAATGATCTCAGCCCGATTAAGTACTTCGTGAATATAGTCTTTCGGAAATGGGACCAGTATTCTAAAATGTAAGTAGCCTATGTCATATTTTTCTTCGAGCTTGGGTAAAGCATCTATAACTGGATTCTTAGTGTACCCCCAACCAATCAGGATTATGCGTGGGTTCTTTGAACCGTAGAGAGAAATTCTCTTCTTTAATGGAAGTTCCTCGTCAATAAGAGCCATCTTCTTTATCCTCTTCTCATACATATCTATCCTATTTAGTGGATCCTCAGAAACATGACCATACTCATCATGTTCATTACCAGTATGCCACATCACGGCATTAGATCCAAGGAAAGCTCTAGGCGATACAAGATTCCTCTTATCAAATCTCTTATAATCAGGCGCCCCACTGACTATTGATCCTCTCTCAATTCTTATATTCGAGAAATCAGGAATGGGAATCGTCGCTATTGAGTTCGCTAGGAACTTGTCCAATAAATGAATTACGGGAACTTGATACTTCTCTGCTATATTGAAGGCATCTATAGCATCATAGAAGGTCTCTAAATGATCTCCAGAGGAAATAACTACACGAGCGAACTCTCCATGACCAGCATAAATAGCGAACATTAAATCACTCTGAGCCCCCCTAGTAGGCATCCCAGTACTCGGTCCTCCACGCTGATAATAGGTAATAACTACTGGAACCTCATTCATCCCTGCCCAACTCAGTGCCTCCACCATCAAACTAAAACCAGGACCACTAGTGGATGTTGATGAGCGAGCTCCCGCTAAAGCTGCTCCTATAGCGGAGGATAGGGCCGCGATTTCGTCTTCAGTCTGGAAAACAACAATTCCCCCTATGAACTCTCCGTTCATTTTTAATACATTCTTCTCTTCAAGATACAAACTCTCATCAGCTGCTGGGGTTATTGGGTAATAAGTCTGAACCCTTAAGCCTCCTACTATTTTACCCATAGCCACGATCTCATTACCAGTAGCGACGATGAAATCCGATGTCTTTGGATCTGGGGCATCGAGCTTTAGGGGAGTTCCATATTCTGATGCAATATCCTCAACAACCATGCTTATCAAGTAAACATTGTGCTTAACAAGAGCCTCCCTTCCAGCAAGACGGGCTCTCAATCCATTAACAATACTATCCATATCAATACCTAACAAACCAGCAACCGTGGCGATTGCTATACCGCTGAGATAACGGGATATTGCTCTAGGGGAAATAGTATACTTATCTGCTAGCTTTTTAAGGTAGTTCTTAAAATCAAGCTGGATTATCTCCGTATCCTGCTCCCTCAGAAAACTAATGACTGACTCCGCCTTATCATCTCTAATTCCCAATAGCTCCATTTTTCTCTTTATCCTTTGCCTCACGAGCCTGTCCATTGAAACTATCTTATCAATGGATTGTTCGAGAGAAGAGATATCAACTACGAAGAAACCATCCTTCTTAATATCAGAGAAATGCGTAAAGATACTCTCAGCATCCATCGCAACTACTAAATCAACAGGGAAAGCTAGGGAATACCTAGGCTTCACAGAGACTCTAACATGAGTATAGCTGTGGCGTCCCCTGATATTAGAATGATACTCTCTATCAGAAATCACATAATAACCTTCCTCAGCTAAAGCCCTAGTGAGCACAATACCACTAGTCTCTAAGCCACTCCCTTGGGGTCCACCAATAAGAAAGAGAACCTCCTTAACCAATCTAAAACCTCCTATCCACTTATAAGAAGAATTTAAAAGCCTAATCTACAGCATGCGCTTCCTCATGAACGAAATCATCATCATACACATGAACATGGAGGCGATGGGTTATATGCTCGTCCAATTCATCTTCAAATACCCAAGTTCTACAAGTCAAGCAATAAATGCGTCCTTTCTCTCTTATTACTTGATGTATATCCAAGGGAGAAGCTCTTTCGCAGGAGTTGTCAGCAAACGTTATCGAACCCTTTAGCACACAAAAACCAACATACGGGAACATTTCATAAGGTATATAATACTCGCAATCAATGCAAGACACGATGAAATCACCGAAGATAAAACCAAGTATACAAAATCTTATAAATATTAGGAGAAAATAATTTTTGAGTTGTATGTGTTGATCATACAACAACAAAATTTTAAAACATTATTATTCATAACTTATATAGTAGAGGATCTTATCAACCATATTGGTGTTGAGTTTGGAGAATGCTAATGAGGAAAAAATATCTGAGGGAATAAATCAGATCCTCAAAGACATAACGAAACTTTCTAATATTCTTGAGGAATTGAGAAAAAGCGTCGAAGAAAAGCATAGTGGAGTAGAGAATTTAATAAAGAGAGTGTCTCGTAATATTGATGAGGCTGGAAAAATAGTTAAGGAAATGAGAAAAGAAATCCCTAAAGAATTCGAGGAGAAAACAAAGAGGCTTGAAGAAGTTTTAAAAGAACTCAGAGAGGATATAAGAGAGCTGAGAAACGTCTCTCACGACATCTCTAGGGGGGTCGGGGATAACTTACGCATGCTGAACAAGATCAGTGAGGCAGTAGATAAATTAGCAAAAAACATTACAGAAACAATTAAAGATGTCATAGGAAGGATCGAGGGAGTCAAGGATAGGATTTTCTTTCTTGAGAAGAGAGTGCCGAGTCAAATCCTATTTGTCGAACTTGACCAAAATGATAATCCAGTAAAGATCGTTGATCCGACAAAATTACGGCTTGGAAAAACTTACGAACTCCACTACAAAGGAACAATGGATGAGGGACGAGTAGAAATTACGGGAAAAATAAGACAGATGATAAGAGGCACTGAAAACATAATCCTCCTCATGAGAAGACCCGATAGAAATTATTTAACATGCAAAATATCCCTAGAAATCCAGGAGATAAATTCACTTAAGAGATATTTGAAGAGCTTATTATACGTATTCACAAGCATATCCGGCATCCTAAGAATCTATAATAAGGATGGGATATTGGAAGGAATAGTACCCCTCAAAGCAAAGAACAAGAGCCCCCTCAGCGTACTCACAGCAATAATACTCTCAGCAAGCTTACTCACATCCATTGCAACCGGAATCCTAAACACATTAAACATCATGAGAGAACTAAGCATATTGATAACAATATCAATAATCGGAGCACTATTATTAGCAATCATCGCAAAAGTCATTAAATAATACCACTTCAAAAAATCAAACAATAACATGACCCCTAACTTAACAGCCACTCTCAGCCAAATATGAAGAAACAATACAACCTCCACCAAAAAATGAGAAAATGAGATTCTCCATCCATCTGGCTAAATATTTTTATTAAGAATAAAAATAAATGAATAAAAATTAAGTGTAAGACGGGTAAATCATGGTTATATGCGATGTAAAGATAAGCAAAGAGAGAGATATAAAAGTAGGCGAGAAAATAATAATAACGTATAGAGTATATAACGACGAAGAAGAAGACCTATCTATAGAGAGCATTAAATACGCAATACCCCCAGGATTCACTGTCCTAGAATCCACTAAAAGCATTGATGGAAGAACATTAATAGTGAACGAGACCATACCTCCAGAAGAGAAAAGAGAATATATTATAAAATGCGAAGCAACAATGCCAGGAGAATTCTCCCTAGCCCCCATCCTAAACATCCAAGGAGGAAGAACCAGATATATACCAGAAAAAACACTAATCGTAATAGAAAAAGTTCCAGAAAAAATCGAAATACATAGAAACAAAACCATAATGAGAGAAATCGCCCAAAAATGCTCCTTCTTCTACAGAAAAGAAACATACCAAGAAAGAATATGGTTAGAGAATAAAATATTCTCAGCATTAGAGAAAAAGAAATTAGTCGTCCTAAAAGCATTCCCAGGAGCAGGAAAAACAACACTAATGGCAAAAATATCCATGGACAAAGCAATCCCCATAATACTAATCGGCAAGGCAGGCTTCCCAAGAAAAACCGAAGAAATAATAGCAGAACTCGCAAGACAAATAGAATACTACTGGGGAATAAGAGTAGAAGAAAACATCCCAGCAATAATAGAAGCCCTAAACAAAATCGCCGACTGGAGCATAAAGAAAAACGAGGAAAAACCCCTAATCATCCTGGATGGAATAGACGAAGGAGAAGAACCAGAGAAGATACTAGATGACATAGTATATAAGATAGTAGGAAACGCAGATGTGAAAATGATAATAACAGTAAAAACAGGCATTGAGAAAATAGACGACAAATTGAGAACACTATACCACGCACTAATAGACCTATGCGAAGAAATCCTAATACCCCTAGAAAAAGAGAATGAAAACTACAAAAGACAAGAAGAAGACGTAAGAAAATACCTAGAGAAAAACCTACCAGAAGAACTAGCGCGAAAAGAAGGATACACAGAAAAAGAAGCAACAAAAATCCTGGCAGAGAGATCCGCAGGAAACTTCATGATAGCAGATGCGTATATAAGAGCTATAGAGGAAGGAGAACTAACAATAAAACAAATAGAGAAAGAATTCCCAGCACCAATAACCCTAACACAATGGTACGAAACACTAATAGGAATAATAGAGAAAACATACAAAACACCAAGAGAAGAAATAGAAAAATTCCTAGCAATAATAACACAATTAGAACAACCAATAACAAAGAAACTCATCAAAATAATAACAGGAGAAAAAACAGACAGACTCCTAAGAATAACAAGAACACTAATCCCAAGAAAAGAAAACAAATACGCTCCCCTCCACGGATCACTAACAGACTACCTAAAAACCAAAGAAATAGACCTAGAAGAAATAAACCTCAAAATAGCAGAAAAAATAAGGGAGGTAATGAAAGAAAGCCCAGAAGAAATAATAGATTACCAAACAGGAGAAACAATAGAAGAATATGCACAGAGAACCATAGTAACATACTACGAAAGAGCGAAGGAATGGAGAAAGCTTCAGGAATACGTGGAAGAGGAAATAATACCAATAATAGAGAAGATAGATATCGAAGCAGCGTACAGGAACATAAACGCGGCGATAAAAAGCCTGAAACATTACCCAAGGGAAGAGAGAGGAAAAATAGAGAAGCTTCTGAGATACGCGAAGACAAAAACAAGAATAATAAACCCAGAAAAAATCCCAACACCAGCCTACGAAGCACTAGCAATAATAGCAAAAGAAGATAAGAGAGCAGAAAAAAGACTAATAAAACTCATTAAAAATGTAAAAGACTCAGCAAAAAAAGGAGAAATAATAATCGCAATAACGAAACATCTAGGAAAAGGACTCCAAGAAACCTTAATAGAGACAGCAGAAAAGATAACAGACGAAGGAGGAAAGGCAGAGGCGTTGGCAGAGATAGCGAAGATACTGGCAGAGCAGAAAGAATACGAGAAGGCTATTGCCTTGTTACGTGATGCTTTCCTCTATGTGCCTTTTGATGAGTATGTTAAAATTGTTCGCTCTATTGGTTTTTGTCCGTTGGATCTTTTGATTGATGCTGTTTCTGGGTCGCCTCTTGATTCTGTTGATGTTCTTTGGCTTTTCTGTACGTTGCTTGATAGATTTTCTTTCGTTGCTGATTATCTAGATTTTGTTTTTGATTGTTAATTTTTTATTGTAGTTAATTTTTGGAGCGAGGATTTCTGTTGAGGATTTCAACTGAGGGAGTTTCTAGGGCGTTAAAGAATGGGAAGGATAACGGGGGATAAATTTTGGGGAAGGATGTGTTTCTGCAACCTGATCGGGGGATTTATCTTAAGATTAGGGCTGTGGTTAGGGTGGTGATGCTTCGGAATCCTGTAGATATTCATTTGCAGATTTATTGTAAGCCTTTGGGGGCTGTTCGTGAAATAGTTGATGGGGGCAAATTGGTTGGGCATGTGAAGGTTTCTGTGATTTCTAATGTATCTGAGATTTTAAAACGGGGCCTTCTAGCTCAGTTGAAGCAGATTATACCAGATGGGATTGTTCATGATCTCCTGACCTACTTGGGTAGGGGGTGATTAAGTATGGGGTTGTTAAGGATAAGGAGTTGGGATATTGAGGATTATGAGAGGCCTAAGATACGGATGGGTGGTCGGGAGGTATCGTTTAGAATGCTTTTGGGAGAGATTGCTTCGAGTAAGGAAAAGTTGTGGATTATTTTGCCTAAGAGTAGGCGTACTAATGAGCAATTATTTTTGCTTGATCTAGCGATCGGGATTTATAAGCATCAGGAGGTGCTTCCCATTATTCTAATTGGTGGGGTGGGGGAGTTTGAGCAGGAATTAAGTCAGAGGATGAGGGTTGTGGAGGAGGCTATACATCCGCTTGTGCTTGATAAGATTCAGCATATGGTTATATATTATCCCAGGGAGGGAGTGGATAAGGGGGTGATAGAGGATATAGCTAATAGGATTGATAGGAAAATTGTCGTGGTTGTTCCTAAAAGTGATAGTGGAAGGCTAGGTAAGGAGTTGGGTGCTTTTAAGAACTTGGTTATTATAAAGAAGCCTTTTCTCTCGATAGCGGATTTTGATGAGGTGGCGAGTTTGTTCATAATATTCATGATAGGTGTGCTTATAATAAGTGAGTTCTTGGTTATGCTTGAGATAGTTCACTCTATATCGAATGTTGCAATACCGGCTCTTCCACTAGTATTGGTTCTATCTATAATAACTCATGCATTGACGGGGATTGGAAAGGCTGTGGATCTGATTCATGGGGTGAGAGCTTTGAGAAGAAGATTATCGAAGAGGTACTAGATGATTGGTTGGGCTTCGGAGTTTTAACGCTGTGGGTGGATTGCTTATTATTAATCATCCAGATTACATGCTACCTTACTCTTCAGAACTATTTTCACAGTTCTATGGGCTTCAGAGATCACAAACTAGCTTTATTCTCATGAGATAATTATAGCTTTTCAACAAGATTTTTCAGGAGTTTTTCAATTCGCTCCACAGCTTCTCTAATTTTCTCAGCTTCCTTTTTAGCCTTCTCTGCCATCTCATAAGCCTTCTTGGCTTCCTCTCTAGCCTCATCCGCCGCTTTTTTAGCCTTCTCAGCCATCTCATAAGCCTTCTTGGCTTCCTCTCTAGCCTCATCCGCCGCCTTTCTGGCCTCTTCAGCCATTTCGCGAGCCTTTCTGGCCTCTTTCCCGGCTACTTCAGCCATGTCTCTGGCCTCTAATGCTGTTCTAGTTCTTTCTAGCTCTAGGGCATCATTTAGGGCTAGTGGTTCTATTTTGCTGAAATGTTCCTCTTTTGCTTTTGCATCCATTTTCTCGTATATGGTTTCCATTATGTCTTCTATTCTATAGTGTTTTAGGATTTCTTCTGGGATGAGTGCGATTATGAGTCTGACTTCTGCGTTTTCTTCATCCTTATAGCATAGGGTGAAAATTATTACTGCTCCTAGTTCTCCTGTTTTTATTGTTGATGCTAGTTTTCTTAGGGTGGTTCTTAAATCGCCTGTTACGCTTGTTTTAACATTTATCCTACCAACTATCTCATTATCTTTAATTAGTTCGATGTCTGCTGATTCTCTTGGTTGGGGTCCTGGATAAACAATGATGTCGCTGAAATCGATCCCTAACTCATCCTTGTATTTGGGAAGGATCTCTTCGAGCATTTTTGTTGTGAATTTGCCAATATCAATTGGGTATGGCGTCATTATGACTCTGATCATGCGTCTGAGGGTCTCTTGAATAAATCTTACTCTCTTTAGCATTATTGCTTCACCAAGGAAAAAATTAGTAGTATTCGTAATTTAAATCTCTATTTATAAGGCACTATGAGGTCAATGTTTCTTTTATGAAGAGGTATGGTATCGCTGTTAATAGTCGGAGGGCACTACTGATTAGAAAGACCATGTGGAGAGCTGGTATCGTTCCCATGAATTGTTTAAATGAGTCCCCTATGAAGCCTCCTGTGTATGAACCCAGGAATTGGCTTATTCCAAGCACCATATTATATATTGCAAAGTAGGATGCTCTCTCTTCCTCCTGCGTTACATCTAGTATATAAGCGAAAATGGCTATGGTGGCTACCGCGTTTGCTAATCCGACAATAAGGTTAGCTAGATAGATTATCTCTACTCTCCAAGCTATGTACCACATTAAGGGATAGAGGGGAAATACGAATCTAGATGTGGTTATTACTTTTTTCCTCCCATAAACATCCGCTAAGAATCCTAGAAATAATTGACCTATCATGAACGATATATTGAAGGCCACATTAGCGATTGCTATCTGGAACTTCGTGGCGTGGAGCTTGTATATCCATCCTGCAGAGAACATTGGCCATGCCATACTCATTGAGAAAGACCACATAGCTTCGGCTAGAACCAGTCTTTTAAAATAATTATTCCTCTTTATACTACTCATTATATATTCTAGGCTATAACCATCATTATTGCCTGTGGGGTCGTGAATATTAAGAGATAATAATCCTCCTATAATCAATGAGATACCCGCTATTGTGAAGGCGAAGGAGTATTGCAGAATATTTTTCTCCCCTATGAGAATTGTCATTATTAGGCCAGAGACTAGAGCTCCTATTATCGTTCCTATGAAGCCAATACCGTTTATTCTTCCTACTCCTCTACCTCTTTCACGTTTCTCGAAGAATGATCCAATGTAGGAGTTCCAAGCGGGTGTGACTGCGGATAAGGCGATCATGCTCAAAGCCAGTAATATGGCGTATATTAGGGGTTTTCTAGTGTATGCGAAAAATAAGATTATGAAGCCACTAATAATGTTTCCTAGGAGAATAAATATTTTTCTCTTCATTAACTTGTCTGATAAATATCCCCATAAGGGCTGGAGGACTGTCGGTGATGCATTACTAATTGCTGATATTAATCCTATTTCTGAGTAAGATGCCCCTAACTCGACTGCATAAATTGATATATAGGGCCAGTAAAACCCTCCTCCAAGCGATGTTGTGAAGGCTATAGCGTATGCTGTCCTCGGAACACTGTTCTTCTTTTCCATATCCTTCCCCCCAGATGTCATTGATCACAATAGTGATATTACTGATGTTTTCTGTCAGATTTCGACACAAATACTCCCCATCTAAGGTATCCAAATTTTTAAAAATTTTTCATAAAAATGCCTTATCACACATCCCTAGAAAACCAGAAAAGAAGATCTCAGAAAAGCAAATAAAACTTCATTAATCAAGACTAGGGAACTAATCACTCTACCAGTTGAGAAAAATCTGCCTTATTCAGGCTAATGAAAAAAATAGCTAGGGGTTCGGCCGGCCACATCAGCCCTAGCATCACCGCCCTCACGGGCGGTATAGCTAGGGGTTCGGCCGGCCACATCAGCCCTAGCATCACCGCCCTCACGGGCGGATCATCAAATATTT
>Ga0190312_1000333_pt1 | contig 15919 bp, 28 predicted proteins | sample 487007910_MG_FD_165046 | JGI IMG/M metagenome (GOLD analysis project Ga0190312, IMG submission 165046) | Hydrothermal vent sediment bacterial communities from Southern Trench, Guaymas Basin, Mexico - 4870-07-9-10_MG | ecosystem: Environmental > Aquatic > Marine > Hydrothermal vents > Sediment ... | reverse complement strand
GGGCGAACCCTACTATATAACGTATATACGTATAACGGAACATCCGTATACATACGGTGTTACGGCGGAATTAATATTACGGGCGGAATATACAAACGTGCGTATATACACGGGGGATAAAAACGGATAAAAGAGTAGGCGGGAAAAGGGGGGCGGAAACATATATAGTTTTTACTCTTATATAAATACGTTATAACCGAAATAAACCGTTTATAGCGGTTTTTTAGAGGTGTCCAAGTAAGGGTAGCTGTTGACGGTGTTGTTAATATCTTTGCGGTTGATTGTGTTAACGGGTGTGATTTATAAAATGGTGAGATGAGCGGGAGCGGTTGCGATGCGATACATATATATATGTGTTGTTAGTGGCATACAGTATGCCTTGGTCTATTACGTTCGTACCGGCGAAAGCGCTTGAGGAGTGTCTAGGTGATATTGAGAAGGTTGCTGAGGGTTATTTCGAGGAGATGGGTGTTGTGATCTGTCGGAAGAAGACGTATCGCAACGATCTCGGTCGGTTGGTGCTGTACTACGTAGTTAAATATTGGAAGCGGGAGTATTTAGACGGATTGTACAAGCGATTGTGGTCGCGGTTCGGTAGACACGTTTTCGTGTGGGTTAAGTATCGTAAAAGGGTGTAATAACGTTGCGATGGTGCTACCTGGTGTCTGCATAGTGTATGGGGTTGAGGATGCGGTAGCAGCGGTCGAGGGGGGTGTGGGCGATGTTGAAAAGGTTATATATTTGCATGGTCATGTACTAATATGGGTGTAATCGTAACAATTACTGAGCAAAGTGGGAATGATTTAGTGGATTATCAAGTGAGGGTAGAGATCACCGATCCCGATTTCTTCCAAGAATGCACCGATAAGAAGTACATCGAATGCTACTTCCAAGACGGTTCATGGATTCCGCATTGGGTTGAAGAGTTTAACCCTACAGGCAACAAAGCCGTTATATGGGTTAAAGTACCGCAAATACCAGCTAATGGGACAGTAAAAGTGTTTATAAAGGTGAATCCAACGAGGACAGAAGACTTAAGCAATGGTGAAGCAGTTTTCGAGTTCTTCGATGACTTCAGTCAAGACCCTACTACAAAAGGATGGACATTAGGAACAGGCTTTAGTTGGAACTCAGAAAAAGGATATTTACACTTTGAAAGGGCTGAAGACGTAGGTGTTAATGCAGAATCACCGTTTACAATTTCAGATGGTGTAGTTCACTACAAGCTTAGATATACGGGAACAGGTGTAGGTGCAAACGATTTTCTGTTTTTAAATCTAAGAAGAACAGACACGGACGGATATCTCGTAGGTTTAGGAAAAGAATCAGGATTTGGTGAAGGTGTTCATATTGGTGCAAGAAAAGATGGATCATGGAGAGGTTGGCTTAAGCAAGTAGCTTACGACTACAATTTAAATCAGTGGTATGAGGTTAAAGTTGCAATAATAGGTAGTCCAGCAAGGATTAAAGTATGGGTAGAAGATACATTAGTCGTAGATTGGACAGATACAGTGGTTCAAGACAGTTCAGGTAAATTAGGTGTACATGGTAGGGACTGTGTAGGTGATATAGATTATATTTTCGTCAGAAAATATATCGAACCGGAACCAACCGTAAGCGTTGAATACGTCTCTGAAACAGTAATGTATAGCGATTACTTCTATTGGGGCATGGCTAAAATGCTAAGCGGTGCAATAGCCAACCTTATGCAACTACCGATTAAGATGGAAATTTACAGCGGTAGCAATCTATTAAAGACGTTATCGCTCAAAGAGATTAGCACTATAACGGATGCGGAGAACAAATATATCATCAGCGTTCTTAAGTTCGAAGACGATAGTAGCGATAGCTATCAGACGGATAAGCAAATAGTGTATGTAACCGACCCTGATGGCAATACAAGAAAATTGGCTGAATCAACGTATGTGTTCATAAAGATGGCTGAACTACCATTATTGCTTGGGTTTGAGATTAGGATACCGTATGAAGATACGCAAGTTGAATTATCGTGAGAGGTGATGCGTATGGTTGTGGTGAATGAAGATAGTAAGGGAATTAACGTAACGCTAACGTCACGGTTGAATAAAAGGCATAATACAGTATGTGCCGGCTTAGGTTATGCAATAGCGGATGCAATAACGTATTTAGGCGATTTCCGTGAGGCAAACGCTATATTAGGGATCGATGAAAACGGCAACGAGATATACATAGGTAAAAGCGTAGACGGAACGTTTGAGATACACGATAACGTACCACCGACACCTGACGAACCGCTACCTGATGAGATAGTAGTAACGGCTACAGCGGTAGATACAAGCAGGAATCAGTACAGGCTGGTGGAATTGTATCTGTTGTGGGTTGACGACTTCGAAAACCCGACACAACGATTGGTTTACTGCAAGGCATCGGTTAACATATTCAAACCCGGATTAAAGTATTTGGGTATCGTTTGGAGGATAGTGATACAATGATCGAGTGGTTATTACCATTTTTTATAAGGCGAAGGTTTGCATATAGAAGGCAACCGTCTCAAGGGATTACGGAGCATCTTAAAGTGCAAGGTAGAGTAGCGGATTACCTTATTAGAGTTGAAAGGGAAGTAAGTGACACGGTTAAATTCGACGGTGCGGTTTCAGATTGGGTTGTTAAGTACGTTCCACCTGATAACTTACCTATTAGCGGTAGGGTAGACGAATACGGTGTGAAAATAGTTAGGGAAGATGCCGTTAAGGTAGGTAGCTTATTGTGGATATATATGGTATCAAGGAAAGTCGTTGACGAGCTGAATATAAGGTGCTACATTAGAACGTACAAGTCTTGATTACGTCAAAGCCTATAAATACAATTAAACCATACGTATATTATGACCGCAACACCCCCATATTGGTGTATCGTATCGCCGTATTATTGGAATGCCTACTACAGCATAGTAGATGCTCGGAATGCGGTTTTAGATGCGATTTTCAAAATGAGCGTTGAGAGACGGAGGAAAATAACGCAATTCAGCAAGGAGATAGCGGATAATGTCGTGAGAAAGCTATTAGATAAATTGAATGCAACGATAGGCAACAACTTGGATTCTAAGTTACTGCATTTGATAGGTGCATATTCGAAGGTAGACTTGGGCATGCAGGCGATACCTGTAAAATTCAGCGGTGCAACTACTACGAAGGATGGCAGAACGGTCGTAGCGTTTCCTGAGTTTACATTCGACTTGACCGAATACTACAATCAGCTGAAGCAGACTGCAAACATGCTTGACCGTAGGTTTTTCTTACTGAGATGGGAGATCGGTGCACTTCCTATTGAAGGTGACTTCGAAGACGTAAACTACGAGTACAAAATATGTACAGACTTTGTAGGACTGTACGACGGTTTCTTAACGTTCAGAGTGTTATGTGACGACGTTGAAGGCCTGAAAGCCGTTAACTTCAACAAATACGGTAAGCTGTTTAGATTCGCTGAATTTGGATTGTTTGAGTATCCTGCAGATGTGTATTTAGTTGAGGGAGTTTACGGCTCGTGGTACGGCATTGCGTTTAACTTCGGTACACCCGAATCACCGCAATACGACGTTTGGGGGCTGTATTCGCCGTCGGGATACGTATTGTACCTAGATGCAGAAGGAAAGTACAGATCGATCACGTACGGTCACAGCTTCTTCATAACGAACGCAAGGACGGACGATACGGTGCTAGAACTGTGCTTCCTAAACTACAAGATGAAAATAGGGCCCGACATGAGTGTGGTTTACGTAACGCTACAGGATCAGCACGGAAGGGAGAAATTAACACCGTTGATAAGCAAGACACCGCACCTGTCGGGTGTTTACATAGATGCGGTGAGCTTGGATCAGTCCTATTGTATTACGGGCGAACCCGAAAACAGACCCGTGTCAGATTTGGATTATTGGTATGTCTCTATAGCTTAACGCAACTTATTTATCTCTTCTTGCATATTTTATTGCATGGAGAATGTATTGGCTGGTTTGGGTACTGCATTAAACACGCTAGGTGACGTATTCGGTATAAGCGATTTGGTCAAAGGTGCAAGTACTTACGCAAAATGGAAGGCCTTTGATGCTTTGTTCGGTAGAAACTTTTGGGCTAACATGTTCAGTTCGATAGAGGATGCAGAAACGTCGGCTATCGTGCCAATATCGCCTGCAGGCATAACGGACGTGTCAAGAGCGTTTACGGAAGCGATGTGCTTGATACGTACCTTCATCGATCCTGAGATGGCTGAGGAATTGATAGGTGAGATGCTATCGGAAGGTCTATCGTCGGCTATGGAAACCAACATAGCCGGTGCGTTGGCAACGATAATGAACGTACATCGTGGTTCTTTACCACCAGACGTGAGCGATGTTAATACGTTAGCACAGATAATCGATAGAGTCGATTACATGCACATGCAGAATATTGCATTAATGTGTGGTTCAAATCCGTCTACAATTCTGAATGCGTTGTTAATGGGTGCAGATCAAAGATACAGAGAGTTGTACAATCCGTTCGTTCAGCAATTCATACAGTACGTGCAGATGCTCAACGATTACCTCTTAGAACCGTTGAATCAGCTGAAGCAAATCATAACGGAAATATGCAACCGTATTATACAACTGCACATAACGAAGATGGATGAGCTTGAGTCGTACTTGCAGAACATAGCGAACGAACATCTTGCCCGTATAAATCAGATACACGACAACTTCGAAGCGGATTACGTGAACTATGCAAGCGGTATCTTGGATTACGTGACCGTGTGCAGTAGATTTAAGCGTGAGGAGCTGCAGGCTAAAACTACAAAGCAGACGTTCTTAGATTGGTACAACACGCTGATGCAACGCTATGATGCAATGCTAGATGAAATAAGAGCTAAGTTTGACGATTTAGTGAACGACATTTGGAACTACGTGACTGCAGGTGAGAATCACTTCGTGAGCATACTGCAGAAGATGAAGAATGCATTCACATCAGACGACATTAAGAACGCAATAGCAAACAGGATTGTAGAGTTGTTCAAGGACATCAATACCTATAGAGGTACTGAAAACATATATATGGTTGGCACACCTAATACAATAACATGAGAGCGTTATCTTTGGTTAAGGGTGGACTGAGAGATAACGAAGTGAAGAAATTAGCGGAGTTGGGTTACAAAGATATAGATGAGCCACTACTTGAAATAAAGAGAGAAGAGAGACTTAAAGACTACCCAACTTTGATTAAATACTTGCAGGATCACAAGCACGAATACGATGCAATAATAATCCCGTTTGACCCAACGGCTCTGTTCTACGTGCTGAAATACCGTGCATGTAAGACACTAATTATGATAAGGAGGCAGGGAACGTTCATTTGCAGAGGTAAGACCGTAGGGGAGTTACACGTCGTGAACGTGAAGACAGGTAAAATTAAAACCTACGAATTATAAACTATGCACATACTCGATTATTGTTGCCTTAAACTGCAGGAATGGGTAAAGGACTTGCCGTTTTGGTACGAAGATACTTACATGTACGCTCACGCTAACTTTAAACGCAACAAATACTTTAGGTACATAAGAAAGGCGATAAGAATGGCCTTAGACGACTACGGCATAAAGCATCCCGTCAAAAGGCAATGGCTTAGCAACGTGCTTTATCAGGCGATGGTTGACGTGCTGTACTACGGCGACGACATGAAAACCGTTTGGTATGGCCGTATTAACCAAATAATGCAGTTAAACTTGCCCGAATAAGGTGGTTCGTATGGCACACAGACGTGCAAAGTCTTCAAGAGACATCAGAAGGAGGAGGCAGAAAAGACACGCCTTTGTACGTGCGGTAATTAGGCTTAGGAAGGAGCTACAAAAGCGTACGATAAATGCATTAAAACGTGAATATAGAGAACAAAAATGGAAAATAAGAACGACGTATTTGTACTACAGAAACAGTACAATAGCCGATATTATCAGGGATTGGTGGTTTGACCGTCACCGTGATCTTACGGAAACGTACAACGCATTCAGGTCGATGGATCTAAAGACGTACGTCGAAACGATACTAAAGCTCATGATTCACGGTCATTCCGTAAGATTCGACTACAGACGTGAGTTCACACGTGAAGAGGTTGAACTGTACCTTATGCACTTGGATAGGTGGACACAGCACATGGAATTCATTAAAAGGATGAGTGAAACGGCTTATTTAGGTATTAAACCTGACATACCAGATTTCGGTGCGGTGTTAAGCTTAGCTGAATTGTATTACGCACCTTTGAGGCATGATGAATGTCACAGTACGGCTTCAGCCGTAAAGGTCACGGATTTAAGCATTAAAATATTAACGGGACATAAAGGCACGGCCTACGTTATAATAAGCGGTGCATTTGAACACATCGGTTGGAGTCCCTACCTGAGACGTGCAGACGTTAATCATGGCATAGAACCCTTCTTCATCGTGCTTATGGCCAAGAAACGCAAGGGTGAACGGCTTAGCCTCAAAATAGGTAGCGGTGCAGGTGTGATAGGCAAGGACATGAAAGTAGTGTTGTGTAGCAATAACTTACGAATACCCGAAGAAGAGCTTACGATTAAGCAGATACTCGATAATCCGAACGAACTGCTTAGGCTTAGGGCTGAAAGCATAGGCAGACCAGAGAGTGCAACCAAGTTAAAGCCGTGCTCGGTGTACGTAGTCTTAAGGCCGACGGAATACGGAAGGGACAGGAGGAAGACACCGCACGAAGTGCTAGCTCTGAAGTGGTGGGAGAAAACGGACAAAACGTACACCAGAGCCGTAGTATGAAAGGCAGAACGTGGAACGTGTTCGAAGTTAAGCTGTTGCAGGAGTTATACGGTATCGTGCCTACGAACGTATTGTGCACGTTGCTTAACCGCTCTAAGCAGTCCGTTTACTCTAAAGCGCATAGGTTGGGCTTATCCGATCCGAAGAACAAAGGACGTAAGTTTAAGTTCATCAATATAATTGTTTACGATATTTATTTTAACCCTTACTTGTGCAAATTTTAGCGTGCATTTATATAGCCTTTTTACATAAATACGTACATGCCTGTGGTATTGAATGTGGATTTGTCCGAGCTTAGAGACGACTTAATGCCTGCAGAGATGCAGTTGATTGCGGACGATTGGAAGGATACACTAACATACAAGAGAACTAAGGTTTGGGACAACCTGCACAGAAAGATTCCCGATGAAGAGCACTACATCGACTACTTAGCCGTGCCATCTTACACCAATTGGTACGGATTCGTTAATCCCGATTGGCCTAAGTTCAAGAAAGCCGTACTGAAGCAGAGGTTCGGAGTGCTCGGTGCATCGAGCTACTTCCTCACGAACGTCTACTACGCAATCGCTCTCGATTACAAGTTCACCGAGGGAGTGACCGAGAACATTAACAAGTTCAGAGGCAAGGTTTATCAGATCTGGAAATTGACCGGTGATAGCGATAAGGTGTTCGGTGCTCTGCAGAAGCTGCAGATGGCATTGACGGGCAACACGGCGAAACTTAAGAAAGCAGTGATAGACGGTCTAGACGTAATCAACACGCTCGTAGAACCCGTTCCACCGTTGTTCGCACCCGAAGTGCAGAGCATGTGCGTATCTGCGGTGATTCAGAAGGCCACCGAGATATACAGATTGGCCAAGTTGGTTATACAGGCAGGTGAGGATCCAACGCCATACTTCACCGAGTTCAACACGTTCTGCACCAACCTGATAAACACGTTCGCCAATCCACAGGTAGATCCGGGCAACTGCTTCATCAGGATGGACTACAACACCGCAACGGATCTCATAGTGATAAGCGTACAGATCGCAACACCGTAACGAATATTTTACCTATCTATTTTTTTAATCCAAAGCCTCTGCAACCTTTTGCCTATTACATCCCAATCGTATTTAACCTGCACTTCCAATGCATACCGCTTATACACTTGCTTATAGTATTCCACATTGTTGCATACCTCTATAATTTTGCATGCCAGCTCATACGTGTCGATGTCAAAACCGTATCCCGTATGTAATACGAAGCTAAGCAAGGGTTTGCATCCCTTTTTAGCCTTGCACGTGATAAGATATTGCTTGTAATCCGCAAAGCAACCCTTACCGTGTGCAATCGTCGGTGTTCCGTGAGCTACTCCTTCTAAAGCGTTCAATTCGAAACCACCACCCCGTGACGGTACGATAAGGCAATCTACGAGCTTGTACAAGGCTGAAAGGTTGTAATCGTCGAGCCATGCGTTAATGCATATGTGCTTGATGCCGTGGTCACGTAGCGGTTTCCAAACCGGGAACCAATTCGTCTTGGTAACTAGCACGATTTTAGGATCTTCACGTTGCACCTTGCACATCGCATCTATCACTAAATCGAGTCCTTTACGTATCGGAGAATGCCACAGGAAGTACAGCACGTACTTGTATCCCTTTGTCTTTAATGCAAGTAAACGCTTCAGCGAATCGTGTAGCTTCTCCCATTGTATTTTGATGTTGCATAATTTAGTGTTTATACCGTGCGGTAATACGTGAACCTTGCACTTTACACCGCATTTCTTATACACGTAACGGCTGAAATTAGTCGGAACGATGACGTGACTGAAGAATTCGTTTATGCAATCCACCAACGCATCGCTTATGCGGTTAGTATCCGCTACGTCAAACCCTACGAGCATATCACTTAGACTGTATGCGTGTAGCATGCAATCGAGTAAGAAGTCCCAAAAATGCGGTATTTCGCCTATACAACCGTACGCAATCGGATGATAAACGGTTATGCTGTTTTTGAGCTTTGCAAGTCCTACGTTGGTGATGTCAAGCAGTTGGACTTTGGTTATGTAGCTCAGATAATATGCGTGTTTCTTTGCAATGCCCGTAAAACTGCTGTGCGTTAAAAGCTGAGTTAGATAAACGACGTGCCTACGATCGTTCATATCCACATGCAAAATTTGAGTAATTTATAAGTTTTCGCATGCACATACGGCTACATGCCAAGCCGTGTATTCAGCGGATTTGTAAAGCTAATTAAAAACGTTCTCACGATTGACGTAAGGCTTGATGCGTTGCAGAACGACGTGAATGAGTTAAGAGAGGATGTAAAGAGGCTAGAACAAAGGATTGATATGCTGTACTGTGAGTTCATTAACTTTATAAAAAATAATAGGAAATAACGTTACAATGGTATCATTATTATTTTGTAGTATTTATACGGCACGATGAATTCACGCACCTCTTTTGGAATGGTTATAGTCGGGTATTTGTACCTCTTACCGTCCTTTATCGTAGGCCTTAGCCAAACCCGCGTTATAAACTCAACCTTATCAATCCTTTCCACCATCGTGCCAAATTATGCACAATTTGTATATAAACTTTTCGTACGCAAAAATCGAAAGGTTTATAAGCGTTGCATGCAACTTAGGGTTGAGGTGAGTGGAAGCATGGAAGGGTGTGAAGTTGTGGTTAAAAAAGCGCTTGTAGAGTTTGGTTTGACGGAAGCGGAAGCAGAACTACTAGCAACTCAAAAGTACGTCGGTGTGACGGCTAGAACGCCGAAAGTTGACGGCATTAGAAAGTACGCCGTTCCGATATACGATGGCGACTGCAAGGTTTGGATAATCGCAACGAACGATAAACGCATACTAAGGCGCAAGGACGTACGTCTTATCAAATGCGGTGATTTCGTCAATTCTTATTTTTTGGCGTGAGGTGATTGAAATGTGCGGTTGGTACAGAATCGACCCATCTAACGTCGAAGAAGCGATAAAGATACACAAGACACTTATGCTTGCGGAGTACGTAAATATCAACAGATTTGCCATAAATAACCTCTGCAATGTTATAAATGCATTCACGACGTTGCTAGAATCCTTCAGCCCCGAGCAAGCTCAAAAGCTAAAGCAGAACTGCTTAAAACTCACCATACAAGTCAACGAATGCATTAACGACTTTATAGACACGGAATTAAGCAACCTAGACGAACTGCACAAGTACGCAACTCTGATAATAACGCTTACGGGTATTCTAAAGGCCTACGAAACCATTTTCGGTGCTAGGCTCAAGGAAGGGTTGATGGAAGTACTTAATTCGCTTGGTGCAGTACCTGTAAGTGACCTTAAGAAGATGGAGAGTGATGAAGATGAAAACGACTAAATACGATCCTAAGGAGTTTCTAAGGTGCTACGTGCCGGATGACTGTATTTTGTCTATTGATTTGCTAATAGCGTTGCATTATAAAGCGATGCTCGGTGAAAAAATAAATTGGAAACCTTGTGTAGTCTGTTTAAATAAATCAAAGTGTGAGAGGTGGTAAATATGCCTAGGTACAACGGCAGGTCAAAGTATTACAAAAGGTTGCAGATTTTTTTAAGGTTTAGGCACGTTGTAGGTAGTAAAGTCGTAAAAAGGAAGGTGATCAAGCATGAATGTAAGTGAAGAGATTAAGAAGGCGCTTGAAATTCTCGAAGAATGCATACACGAGCTTGAAATACATTGCAAGTACATATGCGATGCTACGAACTGCATCGACTGCAGTATTCACTACGTGAGAGACAGGTTGGTAGAGATAATCACGCTATTAGGTGGTGATCGTCTATGAGTCACTACAGAAAAGGATACAAGTTTGAGCGTGAGATCTTCAATCTTTTCCAATCTGCAGGCTATTACTGCATCCGTTCAGCAGGCAGTCACGGAATCTTTGACATAATAGCGGTCAAGAACGGTGTAACCTTCGGTATACAATGTAAATACAACAATCATATCAATAAAAGGGAAGAATTAGCCATGAAGACAGCATACAAGCAGTTCGGTATTATTCCGCTGTACGCGTACAGGTTCAAGGGTAAGCCGTTGTGCATCAAGGACATTATACACAATAAGCTGATAGACGTTGAGAACCTAGATGAATTACCGAAGCAGTACGTGCAGAAAGTTATCGGGAAAATCGTAGAGAAGAACGGAGGTGATAAAAGATGAACGTTGACGAATGGTTGAAAAGCCTGCAATGGATACCACCTTATCCAAAGGTGCTTATGAAAGTCACAGAGTTCACGGACATTAGCAAAGGTAGGTTAGTAAAGGTCACAATCGAGGAGAAACCGCAAGATCTCAGCAAGCTGATGGAATGGGCTGAATACCGCAAGTCCATAGGCAAACCGCTGATAATTGCACGGACGTATCTAATGCAGACTAAGACTTATGCATTGTGCATCAAGATGCACGAGGATGACTATCCTGTGTTCATCGACTTACTTAACTACGACGTTTACGTCAAAAGAACAGCGTTCACCAAGTCCTACAAGGTAAGGACAACGTTGCGGTACGTTCTACACTACAGCGGTTACAAGCTTAAGTACAAATACCTTAACGTTCCGGCGAACCGCTATATCGTAACGAAGCAGACGACGTTAAGCGTTTAAGCCATGACGTATTACCATGCGTGCGTTATCGTTCACGACTACGATGAGCGTGTTGCGTATGAACTTGCCGAGTTATTCGGCAGTTTCGCAATTAAAGCCGTCGGATTCGAGGAGCGTCCGAAACCGCACTTTCACATACTTTTTAGAGCGTCCGAACGGATTGATTACCGTTCTTTCCGTGTTAACGGCGTTTATATTCGTTTTATTCGTGTTAAATCCCGTCGTCATTATTTCAATCTCCTTAAGTATATTCGTGACCATGAAAAATCGGTAGGGGGTGGTAGCGTGAAGAAGGAGGAGTTTGTGAGGTTTGTTAAGGAGAGTTTTGAGACGTTGCGTAAAGAAGTTGCGGAAATAAAGCGTGAGTTAGCGAACCTTAAAACGGCAAACACCGCAACGGACACAACGCTGAAAACGGACGTAGTCGAAGTGAACCTCAGCAGAATGAACGTACGGTTGCAACCGGCGAGAAAGGGTGTTGCTATGCGTATAAGGTTTGCGAGATACATCAAACCGAACAACAAAGGCGAATACTACGTTATTCTAACGGAAAAAGACGTAGCGCAACTTATTCAGGCGCTTAACACGGTTAAAATACCGAAGCAAGAGAGCGAAGAAAACACAGTAGGTGATGGTAAGAGCGTGAACGTCGTAAAAGGGTTTGATAAAGCGGTAAAGGAGTGATACGGATGGTAGAGTTGCCGTTTATAACCCTAAAACGCTACATCAAGGAGCTTACGGATGAGCAAATAATCACGTTCGAAGCTTGGGACAAAGAAGCACAGCAAAGCCTACACAAAAAACTACTACCCGCACAGAATGCGTTGCACCTTGAAAATGCATACCGCAAGGGTCAAACGGTGTTATTCAAGCCCGAAAGCGTGAGGATTAGCCATAAATACAACTACCTTTACTTTTACATTCCAAGCGGTCAAATCGGTGTACCTCTCACGGACGAACTCCTTGATTACATCTTGCAACTTAGATCGTCTAATATCTATTTTGAAGTCGAATTAAAGAAGAAGGTTGCAGTAGGCAACGTCAGAGCGATTTACGTCGGCGATCTTAAAGCTCTCTATGAGGCTGATTACGATTTCGACAGAGCCAAAGAATTATTGCAAGAATACAAACCTATCGACCTGATCATGTATGCACTCGGATATAAACCTACGAACACCGCAATAGCTTCGAAGTTGGCGATGATAATTCCGCTGTTTCAGTACAACGGTAAGGCGATTCACACCGCAACGTTTACACCACCGAGATTTGGCAAGACTAAAACCGCAAGCATCATCAGAGGTTTGACTTCGAGCTACTTGACTACGATGCCTACACCCTCAAAGCTGGTGTACGACGGTGCAAAGGGTAAATACGGACTCACGTATTTCTACAGCACGTTATACATTGATGAATTCGATAAAATCCAATCATCGAAACGCAAGGATATTTTCAAAGAGTCTTACGAAATCCTACTTACAGGTATGTCCGAAGGCTATTGGACTCGTGAGGTAAGCAGTAAGGTCGGTGACTTTAACAACTTGGTAGGCTTTTGCTTCATGGGCAATTGGGATCAGAAACTGCTTGAAACGTATACAGGTATCGAACAATACAACAAAACCGCAAGAAACATTTTATACGACATGCTACACGACATTGTATATCCCGAGCCGTTCATTGAGAGGCTTGCATACGTAGAATTCGTTGATGAACCTATACAAGCTTATACATTGTTGAATTACAACGAAAACAACCAAGTCAGGTATCTGCATCCGAAAGTAAGCCGTGCAATCATAAAGATGCTGCAAGACGAAATGATCGAGCAACCCATACACAAGCTCCCCGAATGCGAATTAGACCACCATTTCAATGCGGTTAAGTCCGTGCTTACGGTGCTCGGTGTAGAGTTAGACGACGATACGATTGAACGGTTAGTTAAAGGCAACACTACGTTTTTACAGGTTCTGCAGGATACAAAGGATGCAAAGGAGACAACCGAACAAAAGTATGAAGAGTTGGATGAAATGACGTTGAAAGAGATGTTAGATAACGTAGGGTGGTGATGTAGATGGAAGGTAACGTTTTATACTGTCCCATTTGCGGTTTCAAGGCTACAACGCTTTACTACATAAAATACCATTACCTTAGCAGACACAATAGCAACTATTGCCCTATCTGCAAACGTTACTACAAACGTATCACCCGTCACGCATTCAACACGTGGTCTAAGCAAGGTTGCATACACCATGCAGTTCTGTATTACCTCACCGCAAGAAGGAGAGAGGCACACGGCGGTGATAAAGGCATTCGGTTTAAGCAAGCTAGCGAAATAGCTTTAGTGTTGCTTTCCGATGAGAATTATAGGTGGAGGTGAGGAGGTGATGCGTATGAAGTGCCCTAGGTGTGGTGTGTTGTTGGTTAAAACGTTGCCTGATTGTAAAATAATAACGTTAGATAAAAACGTTGCAATAGCTACACCGGTCGGGTATTTTGAATACGACATGAACGGCAATAAAACGCTACGCAAGGCGTTCATGTGCCCTGTTTGTGGGTATGTATTGATTGATAAAAAGTTAGAAGAAGGTGATTCAGATGGCTTGGGTGATAACTAAGGATGGTGTAAAGAAGGGGAAGCTGAAGTGTAAGCTTTGTAACAAAATTTTGGAAGGTGCAGAAGGCATCGAGGATGCAGAGTATCACATTTTCGAGTGTCATCCAGAAGTCATTTGGATAAGACTGAACCCACGAGACTACATCGAATTTATTCCGGAGGAGGAGGATGATTCAAAAGGTGATGAGAGAGGTGATAGCGATGGCAATTAGATGTGATGTATTCAACTGCAAATATAATAAAGGTGGATGGTGTAAAAACGATTACATCGAAATAAAAAATCGAATTTGTCAAGAATATGAACCTAAGTAAATAATAAAAATGGTGAGTAATATGAAAATGGATTTGGAAAGCATACTGCAGACGGTTTTCCACCGTTTAGCCCTTAAGAACTACAAAGAAGGTAGCGAAGGCATAGGAGTAACGGATTTGACTACGTGCCTTACCAAATCCTATTTTATCAAAAAACACGGATTCCCCATTGACGTAGAACTCAATTTATGGGCTTTAGTTGGTACAGCATTCCACAACACAATCCTACCCGAGCTTGCTGAAATAGTAGACGGCAACGTTGAACCCATTAAGCGATTCAACTACGATAACGTCACGATTACAGCCATACCCGATCTGGTGACCGACAATTACGTAATCGAGCTTAAGACGTGCAACAGAATACCTGATAAGCCGTATCCTAACCACGTTGAGCAAACGAACGCATACATGCACATATTCAACAAATACATTGGTAAAATTATATACATCTCAAGGTCACAATTCAAATTCAAGGTTTACACGATACTACAGGATCACGAGCTATTTAACAAGACGATGCAGAAAGCGGTAATCCTAAACAATGCAATAAAAAGAGATAAACCACCTAAACCTTGCTTAGACGAAGATCAGCTTAAATTCTATTGTAAACGGTGTGCGTTTAGGTACAATTGTCCGTACGAAGGTTAGTATTAACGGCTTTGGTAAAGCTTATATTTTTTACAACCCACATTTTGCATGGCATTACGTGTAGTATTGAACGGCTATTTTAGGTCAGGTACTACCATTCTATGGCATCTACTACGTTTGAGCCAACCAGATAAGCTACATCTGCACGAGCCGTTTCATCCCAAGTTGCTGTGGCACTTGAACAACGACATAGGCAAGGATGATCCAATGCACATGATACCGCTTTGGGATGATTACTTAAAACTCGACGGACACACTTTAAAGACGATAATCGAAGTTGCACAGACTTTAGATGGCAGTCCCGTAACATGGCTTGAGGCCAAACCCGTCGTTGAAGCTTTAGATAGAGATTCACACGACATATACATTAAGTGTGTAAGAGCACATGCAATACTGCCGTTCCTTGCAAACCATTACGACGTGCAGATATACCACATTATACGCTGTCCCGCATGCACATGGATAGATCACTTTGATGCAATAGACTTGAGAGACGTTGACACGCTTTTAGGCATTAATCCGACGTACAACTATGCTGACCGCTTTTATCTGCTTAATACATATAAAAAGCTTAAACAAATGTTTGACGTGCCATTTAAGGCAAATAACTACCTAGACATGTTCGTATTCAATTGGGTAGTCAGCAACTACCTTGCCGTAACCAAAACAGCAGAATTCGACAACTTTGAGGTTGTTCTGTATGAAGAATGCGTTGACAACGACGTACTCAGAAAGTTAGGCATTGGCAACGCATACTATCACATGTTCAAACCATACACACCATGCATGCACTACCCTATTATACACAGGATAATCGCTGAGATAATATACAACACACCGCTTAGGCAACTGTATGAAGAGATCGACGCCCACACCCCCCTCGACCGCTGCTACCGCATCCTCAACCCCATACACTATGCAGACACCAGGTAGCACCATCGCA
>Ga0190312_1000332_pt1 | contig 15983 bp, 19 predicted proteins | sample 487007910_MG_FD_165046 | JGI IMG/M metagenome (GOLD analysis project Ga0190312, IMG submission 165046) | Hydrothermal vent sediment bacterial communities from Southern Trench, Guaymas Basin, Mexico - 4870-07-9-10_MG | ecosystem: Environmental > Aquatic > Marine > Hydrothermal vents > Sediment ... | reverse complement strand
CTTTTTATATCTAACGTTAGAAGGCGAAAGTTTTTAAGGGGGTGTGGTAGCGGTTAGTAGTAGGGGATAGAAATGGTGAGTGCTAAGCTCAGCCCCCACCAGATACGTGTCCTAAACAAGATGGCCGAGCTTGCGAAGGCCAAGGACTTTGCCTTTATCAGGCCGAGGGAGATAGCCAAGGCTATGGGTAGCACACCTAAGGCAGTAGAGGCTGTGCTACTGAGGTTGAGGAAGAAGGGCATAGTGGAGAATATGGGTTATGGAGCTTGGAGGATAACGGAGCTTGGCTGGAAGGTGCTTAAGGAATTGGGTTATGCGTGAGAGACCATGAGCCGTGGTAAGGGGCGGGTGAAGACTAAGGTTATTGACAAGATACGTAGCGTTAGGTGCGGTCTTAGGAAGTATGATGCTTACCTTACTGTTGAGGCTACTCCAGATGCCGTTATCTTGGCTGATGCCAAGTGGGGGCCGATAACCTTAATCCTACATCTGAGGCTGAAGCCTGGGGAGGAGGGTAAGGACGCCTGGTATGCTATACACTTCCACTATGATACTGCCGTTAAACTCATATGTGCCCTAGCTAGAGCGTGTGCTGAAGCTATGCCAGCTCTAACGCCTAGAGATGTCTTGTTAAGGGCCATAAAGGAGGTGTATGAAGGGCGTTATGCTAGAAAATAAGCCGATTGGTATTGGCACAAAGAGAATGGGGCGATGGTGGCCCCCGCATCGTGGAGCCCATCGGGCTCCCCGTGTAATAGAGCCCCCCGGTGGGGGCCACCCGCCAGGGGGCCAGCGCAGGCATTAACGCTGGCCAGCGATGGGGGCCTTCAGGCCGTGTAGAGTAGGGGAGAGGGGGTATATAAGCTTTGGCCTCATCTTACAGATGTAGTCATCACTCTTAGGGCTTTTCTGAGACCGGGTGAATGGGGAAAAGTTTATAAGGGTGTGGCCCTCACTACGTAGTGGTGGGGACAGATGGGGAGGCAGGGAGGTAGGTCGGGAAGGAGGCCGGACAAGCTGGTGGCGGACATGCACATCAGGGTGCCGTGGCAGTTATGGGCTGTCATCAAGCAGATGGCTAGCTCTGATGGCGTGCCGATGTGGCAGTTCATCCAGAAGGCCGTAACCCACTACCTGGCTAACTACCGGGCGCACTTCAAGGACGTGAGTGGGCTGGATAAGGCGTCTTGGTATGCGTTCAAGCTCTCCAGCTCTGTGGGTGAGTTCAAGGCCGACCCTAGCGATGAGAACCTCCAGAGGCTCTTGAAGACCGTGGAGCAGGTGGGCAATAGGCTGGGGATAAACACCGATGCCCTGGTGGGAGCCATTCACCGTTACAAGGAGAGGCCCACTAAGAAGAATAGGTGGGCTCTGAATGACCAGGCCAAGCTGGTGGTAGCGCAGATAATGATGAAGCTCCTAGCCGGGGGTGAGGGAGGTGGCGATGGTGGAGGCGAGGGAGAGAGCTGAGCGTAATTGGCCTAGAACCTTCGCCATCGCTATCCTCCTTTCTTTATCCGGCCTTGGCCTTATGCTGGGCTACATCTATTTCATGGACTACTTGCAGACGCATGATGTGGAGACGGAGAGCCCAACCGTGGGCTTCTTATACGGCATGGGCCTGATATACCTTGTCCTCATGGCACCTGTCATAATGATGGGGGGCATACTACTCATGCTGGCTCCGATAATCGTGCTGATAGCCTGGATAGGCGATAAGGTAAAGAGGAGGAAAGCACAAGCAAGTTAGGGATAAGCGATGCCAGGAGAGAGACTTGGCAAGAGACAAGAGCACCTAGAGGAGTTGAAAAAGAGGCTTCGCAATTCTGACAAAGCCTATATCATTAGGGTTCTTGAGCAGACAGCTAAGTATGCTTGGGCTTATCTAGAAGGTTATCCTGTTTATTGGGGCATTATCACGAAGGATGGCAATCCCAAGGAAGGAAAGCCAGAGGAAGCTATCTTGGTCATCAGGGTGTGGCTTCCTCTGGATTATCTTACTGATGAAGAATTGAGAGCTGAAGTGGAGAAAATGATAGAGGAGTTAGAGGAAGCGGATAGTAGGGAAAGGGATAATAAGGATAATAAGGAGGTGGCAGAGGAGTAGGAGAGTTTATAGTGTTCTTGTGAGGTTTCGCTCTTTTTTGAATTTAATTGCCAGAAGTGCGTAATGTTTATATACATATGTGGGGTGGTGATGGTCGGTGAGGAAGGGCCATGCCATACAGGAGCTACGAAATCAGGGTCAGGAAGTATGAGCTGGGCGTCATCCCCGACAACGTCAGGGCGAAGTTTGAGGCGCTGAAGCCGCTGATGCTGGACGGCCAGGAGCGTGCCCAAGCCGAGATAGTGGATATAGAAACGCGGGTCAGGGCTCTCCTGGACGACAACGGTATCATGGCCAACATGCGTGTCATGTATCTGAACTTCGCTAGGGCGCTTTACAGGGCCAAGGGCCACAACTCTGGCCTGGCCCTGAGGAAGATAGCCACGGCTGAGAAGGCCAAGTTCGTGCAGTATGGCCTAGACCCCGACATCCTGGACGCCATCATAGAGATAGTCATCGGCACCACGGCCTATTAGGCGTCCTGATAGCCCAGCTCACGGGGAGTAACTACCCAGACCGAAAGACTTATTTTGCTCTATATCTATCTTCTTGGCGTGAGGGTGGCAATACTACACCTAAAGGCAGTTAGTATCTTGAACCAGGCGGCCTTGGTGGAAAAGCTACTTAGGGATAGGGGTTATGAGGTTGAGTATAGGAGGGGTATCACGGCTTGGGAGATTAGGGATGAGGAGCTTAAGGCTCTCTTGATTATGACGGTGGCGGCTCCGGCTCATGTGTGTGAGTATATATTTCCCTTCCATTATGCTAAGAGGGATGTGGGTAAGCCTGTGGCGTTATACGTTACTATTGAGGGTTTGCCTTACAAGGCGGCTATCCAGGGTAGTGGGTTGGAGAGGTTAGAGTATATTGCGAATAGTGAATTTACGGCTGAGTGTCTGAGGAAGGTGGGGTTGAATGTTATTGATGTGATACACCATGCGGTTGATATGGATTTGGCCAAGAAGGTTACATATGAAACAGAGAGGAAGAGGAACCCGTTTGATAGGTTCTTGGAGAGGCGTTTTGGGGACATATGTAAGCTAATCTACGTGGGAAGGCATGACCCCCGCAAGGGACTCCCCCTACTAGCTGAGGCCATGAAAATAGTCAATAAGAAGTGGAAGGATAAGTATGTGCTTGTTATGATTAGTGAGCCGGAGGCTAGAAAACTCTTTGAGGGTGTTAATGTCTATTGGCTGACTAACTTCGGTAATCTGACGTATGAGATGACGCTAATGGCTATGAAGGCTTGCGATTACCTAGTCTTCCCTAGCCTCTCAGAGGGATTTGGGCTCCCGGTTTTAGAAGCTAATAGCTTAGGGCTCCCGGTTATTCACTCGTGGTTCCCACCGTTATCTGAGTTTAGCTCTCAGGAGTTCAACTTTGTGTTTAACTTTCTGGTGGAGAGGCCGATGAAGACTAGAAGTGGGCAGTTCTTTATCATGCATGAGTATGTGCCGGATATGCTTGCGGATATGATTGATTATGCTCTTGAGGTGTTTTATAACAGCCGTGAGGAGTATGAGGATTATTCGGCTAAGGCTGTTGAACATGCTTCCAAGTGGGATTACAGACTTATTTACCCCAGACTCTTAGAGCACCTTGGGGTAGAGTAGGGTGGTCAGGAAAGAGCCATTAGAGCATAAGCTGAATTACATACGTAAGCTGGCTAGTCCTGAGGGTGTGGATTTGGCTATGAGGCGGTGGGGCAGTATGCTTCCTAGTATAGAGTTCAGCATAGGGTATAACGTTCTGTTGAGGATACTCATGGATTTGTTCTTGAACTTGTGCGTTCATCTGCCCGGGTTGGAGTTTGAGTGGTGGCCTGTTGAATTCACGGAGCAATTTACCCCGCCTTTCCCGAAGATTGAGAAAGCGTATTATGGGAAGACGAAGTATAATCAATCGTATTATGACCCAGAGCAGGTTACGGGGGAGAATATGGAGAGGCAGGCTTGGGAGGTCAGGTATAGGATTGATGATAAGAGTTTCCCGTTCTTTAAGCAGACTAGCCTTGCTTTGATAAGCCATTTGAGGACGCATAAGGATTTGCTAGAGAGAGTTGGCGTTAAGAGGGAGTATCTTGATGCTATGGAGGAGCTACTTAGTCTAGTGGAGGGCAAGCTTCTTTTCGGTGCATATGTAGGTTTCACGATGGTAGGGCTTGGGAGGGTTATGGTGCGGAAGGGCTCTGGGAGCGTGGTGCCTGTTAGAGACCCCAGGGATTGGAAGACGGTTAAGCTCTTGGAGAGCTTGTATCTGTTTGAGAACCATGTAGGCCATGCTAGAGTAGGCTATGCTAGGGTGATGTCTCTTAGGGCTAGGATTAAGCGGGAGCTTGTTGATAAGATTGTTGAGGCGATTACTGAGTTCAGGAAGAGGAGCGGCATAACGCCTGTGGCTGATACCCAAGTCCTCTACCAGAGGGTATTCTTCCTCCAGAGGACGGAGAGGATGAAGGAAAGGGGAGGCTTCCACCTGATTAGAATGGGGAATGTGATTAAGGCCGTGAGGGAGATATTGGATAGGCGTGGTGTCATGGGGCCTCTGAGAGGGCTTTACTACTCCTTTGCTAGAGAGCTGATGTATTTCAAGCATAGGGGCCATAAGCGGTGGAAGTGGTGGAAGGAAATGCTTACGGCTGAGGACATAGTGGAAAAATATTTAAGGCTGGACTTAGACCCAGACATACTAGAGGAGATTAGGAGGGTGGTGGGCGCATGAGCAGGCGTAGGTCTAGGAGGGAAGACCCCAAGGTTGATGTGGAAGCCGTAACCGTGGAGAGCCAGGTGCCCCCCGAGCAAACGCAGGCTCAGGTGCTTTTCACCCAGCTTATGAACGCTTGCACTCACCTTATCATCAAGGTGGCGGCCTGTAAGTGCCCTAACAAGGACACCTGCCCGGTGTATCTGAAGGCTCAGGAGATAGCTGAGGTTATTGACAGGCTCCAGGAGCTTAGGGCTAAGGGCGTTATAGGTGGCTGAGGAGGGGGGCTTAGCCGTGGTCAGGGCCGGGGAGGAGCATGAGGTAGAGGGGATTAGGGTAAGGATAGTGGAGGTTCTGCCGTATAGGACGTTTAGAGGCCGGAGGATGTTGATGATAGCTTACCGCATCATAGATGGCGATTTCACCAGCCCTGTGGCCCATCTCTGGATAGAGGAGGGAGCTGATATTAGACCCAAACTAGAGGAGCTTGTGAGGAACTATCTTACCATTAGAGGGAGGCTGAGGAGATGAGTAAGGCTGAGGAGAAAAAGGCTAAGAAGATGGCTGAGGAGTTGGTTGAGGCATACGGTGAGGTAGGAGTAGCTATCTTTGTGGAGGTGGGCGTGGAAGTCTTTACACTTGAAGAGTTCAGCATAGAGGAGGTGCCTGAGGCATTTTGGGCTTGGGAACTTGGGGGTATTGAAGACCCACTAGGCCAACTTATTAATTGGTTATGGGAGCAAATTAGTGATGCCCTATCTGCCCTTCAGGAGGCGGTTATAGGCTTTGTCAGGACGGTTAGAGATACTCTCCTGAGTGCTATTGATGCTCTAGGGGCTACGATTTCCAGCCTCTTTGATACCCTGAGTGCCTCTATTGAGAGCTGGTTTAATACGTTAAGTGGGGCTATTTCGGCTGTCGGAAGTGCTGTTGATAGTGCTTTCTCAGCCTTATCCCAAGCTATTAGTGGTGTGAGTGAGGCTATTACAAGTGTAGCTTCTACTGTGAGCCAAATACTGTCTTATCTCCAGACCGTGGCCGACACGATAATCAATACGCTGTCATCTACGATAGGTGGGGCTATTAGTAGCTTAGGGGAAAGTCTTGGCTCTGCCATAGAAGGGCTCTCAGGTATGCTTACCAACTTGTTTGAGAGCTTAGAGAGCGGGATAGTTGGTCTTAGCGGGATGGTATCTCAGGGCTTTTCAAACCTAGGTAGTATGCTGAGTAGCCTGATTACGGGGGTAGAGCAATTAGGTGCTGGACTAGCTGGATTTGCTGAGAGCGTGGCTAGAACGCTTACGGAATTGGGGGATGCTCTTAAGACATATGTAGGGGAGCTTCAGAGCTTCCTGACAGAGCAATACAACAAGCTTGCCCAAGGGATTACAGATGTAGGGATGGTTCTCCAAGGTTTCGTGAATAGCCTTACTAACATATGGAGTTGGCTGACCAAGCTACCCGAGAATGTATGGCAGGTGTTCATGTGGGTGGGCGGGAAGCTCGGTGAAGGGCTCATTTGGATAGAACAACAGATGGGGCCTTACGTTATAGACTTTGGCAAGTGGCTTTGGACACAGATGCAGAACCTAGCCGGAGTTCTCATAAAAGGGCTTGGTGATTTCGGTAAGATGCTATTTGGTGCGATTACAGAGTTGGGCAAGTTGTTTGTATCTGCCGTAGCTGATGCTATGGGAGGGCTTATTGAGGTCGGCAAGATGGTGGGGGAGAAAGCTGAGCCTGTCTGGAAGGGTGTTGTAAAGCCTGTGATAGATGCGATGGTAACTCCGATGGAAGATTTGTTTAGTGATGTGGCTGAGAAAGTGGTTAAGGGGGAGGGTGGTGGGGAGTGGGTTGAATTCGGGCTTATCACATTTACGTTATTCTCAGCTCAGATAGTGTCTAGGTGGATAAGGCAGGCGTTATTTTGGATAGGTGAGCTTGCCCATCACATAGAGCTTGCGCCTGGTGTCCAGATTTCCATCCTTGGTTCTGGTGGTGCTGTTAGGAAGACCATCCGTATGAACTTGGGTGCTATTCTGAAGCATATTGGTGCTGAGATTGCTGAATACCCGGACATCATAGGCCGTGCTATGGCTTACGGTTTTGCGATATGGCTGAGCCAGCCGTTTTCCAAGCTCCTATCGGCACTAGCCCGTAACAAGCTACCCATAGAGCTACCCACCATCCCCATACTAGTTGAGGTTGGTAGGAGGTTCATGTATGATGATGAGGCGTTTAAGGGCTTCATTACATATGCTAGGAGGGTTATGGCCCTCTACGGCTATGCCGATAACGTGATTGATTGGTTCTTGAAGGCCCCCGGTGAGATGGGAGTAAAGATAAAGGACAGATTTGGCGAGGAGAGAACCATCCCACTTAGCATGGTATATGACATGCCTAGTGCTAGTGAATTGTGTCGCATGATGATACATGACATCTTCGCTACATATGAGGACTTCCAGAAGGTGATTAAGGCTAGGGGGTTTGTGCCTGATGTGGCTAAGCTCTACTACTTGCTCCATTACAGGTATCCGAGCTTGGAAGCACTCTTTAGATTTGTATGTAGGGCGGCGGCTGGATTTGGGTGGGTTACTGAGAGGGGGCAGAAGGTAGCTGACCTTGGGTTTGAGGGGCCATCGCCTAAAGAGTTTAGCGATGCTCTAAAGGCCAGAGGTGTTGATGGTGTTAAAGATGCCATGCAGTATCTAGTTCAGTATGCTAAGTGGTGGGATTACGCTCCATTCTCATGGATAAAGGGCTTCCCACCCGATAGGACCATAATGATGGATTTGATGGCTGATATTCCGACTAGAATTGATGCTAGGTGGATGTATAAGTGGAGTGTAATTAGTGATGAGGATTTGTTCAGGATTGTATTGGCGAGGGGTATGCATCCTGATTGGGTGAAGGATATTACGATTGGTGAGGCTATGAACGCTCTTGCTGAGGAGAGGACGTATGCTAGGACGGGTGTAGTGGCTTTGGCTTCTAGGGGCTATATCACTATGGGGGTGCTTGAGAGCATCCTTAGTAATCTCACTACTATCAGGATACTTGATGAAGATGTGGTTGTGAAGTTCTTGCCTGGTGAGGTTAAGCTACTGAGGCTTAGGGCTGAGTATGATAAGGTCAGAAGGCTCATGGACACCATGACTAGGGAGGTTACGCTTAGCTACTACCAAAACGTGATGAGTGCAGATGATGCTGTGAGTGCTATCAAGAGTTTTGCTGAGGGGCTTACTCCCAAGCTAGCCCCTGATGAGACATATGTAGGGAAGCTCCTTGAGGCTTACAAGGTCAGGTGGGAGAGAGAAATCATCATGCGTTTGCGTAGGTGGATGTGGGTGTTTGTATGGAGGACTACTCAGATGGCGGAGGCTGGTTATAGTGTTGATGATATACTTGCCGAGTATGCTTCTAAGGCTAAGCTTACGGATACTGAGCTTGAGTTTATGAAAGAGCTTGCCCACATGTTTGTGAATATCTACAAGCGGGAGAGGAAGATTAGGGCTATCATAAACAGGCTTAGGAGGGGTGCTATAACCCCGGAGGAGGCTGTTAATGAGCTTAAGAAGCTCAACATCCCAGAGGATATTGCCCAGGCAATAGTTGAGGGTGAGGCTAAGCCTTATGTCTTGAGTATTGCCACGCTCTTGAGCTATGCTGAGGTGGTGCCTGTCCCGGAGGATTTGCTGACTAAGAAGCTTGAGGCTCTTGGCGTGCCTGATGATGAGAAGGATTTGATACTCCAGGTGTTTAGGATTAGGCCGATTAGGGATGAGCGTGCTAGGGTGATTAGGCGTATCCTAGATGATTTTGAGGAGGGCTACCTAACCGAGAGTGAAGCTAGGGCCAGGTTCAAGGAGTATGATTTGAGGGATGCTGAGATTAACCTTCTGATAACTGCTGGCAAGATGTATAGGGAGGGGCGTATCAAGAAGTATATGGTTGATGCCATACTTGGGAGGCTGAGGCGTGGGGCCATAAGCGTGGAGGAGGCTAGGGAGGCTCTCAAGAAGATTATCAAGGATGAGAACCTAGTAGATGCTTTGATTGCGAAGTCAGAGAGGGCTTACATAGCTACCGTGGAGAGGCTCATAAGCATGAGGGAATACGTGCCCGTGCCGGATGATATGTTTGAGAGGAAGCTTGAACTCATGGGGGTGCCTGAGGATGAGGCTAAGCTGTATCCTGCTTATGCCGTGGCTAGGGAGCTTAGTGAGGAGATAATGTCATATGTAAGGGAGCTTGGCAATTGGTATGTTGATGGGCTCCTAACGGATGATGAGTTCAAGAGAGAGCTTGATGGTGTAGCCACCCTATGGGGCCAAGCCAAGAAGGTGCTAGGCGTGGATTGGGTTGTCCTAAGCCCCACGGAAAGAGACTTCTTATACACCATCTACCGAATGAGGAAGATTAGGAGGGAGATGGTCAGGAGGAGGAGGGGGAGCTGAAACATGCCGACTTGGGAGGAGATACAGGAGTTGAAGCTTAAGACGGGGGATGTGATTACCGAGGATTGGTATGACAAGCTAGTTGATATTCTCAATAGGCTTGCTTTTGAGAGTGCTGTGGATGTGTATGGCTATATTCACAGGGATTTAGTGCCCCTAGCTGATGCTGTCTTCAAGATTGGGACGCCAGAGAGGAGGCTTTACGCCATCCACGTAGTCTATGCATATGTAGGGCAAGTTATCCAGGTGTAGAGCATGAGCGAGGAGCTACCCAAGCCTCTTGCCCTCTACCTATACTTGATGTCTAAGGCAGATGAGGAGGGGAGGAGGATTATGCGTAATTGGCTCATTAATTATCTGAGGGGCATGTTAAAGTGTGGGGATTGTCCTTGGTGGGGTAGGTCTGGCTGTGAGGCTCCCTATCATGTGTGGAAGCGGTGTCCGAAGGCACAGGACCCTTAACCCAGACTTCTACCTCTCCTAATCGTGGGTGATATTCAGTAGTCTTGCGGAAGCCCCATTTCACAACAATAATGCGCATGAGGCCGAGGGGGCACGGGATTTTGACCGTGAAGCCTAAGTCTAGTAGTCTCTTGACAAGCTGTTTGAGGTGGCCTTTCCCCTTCTGCTTTGTCTCAATAAATGATATGTAGATGGTCTTGCCTTTCTTCCAGAGCCAGCTTACCTCTGTGAATTTGTCTGAGGTAAATCCGAGGAGCTTTCCTGCTGGGGAATTTACCTCTATCTTTCCGTCCTTGATGTCCTCTACCCTCATGCCCTTGGAGTTAGGCAGACGGGGTGATAAAAGCTTGCTTCCAAACGCAAGATGGTAAAGCTTTAACCTCTGAGGCTCTCTAGGGCTTCGGGTATGCCGGAGTGGATGGTGGGCATTAAGGATTTGGGGACGGGTAAATACATTCACATGCATGATAGGAGGGCTAGGTTTAGGCGTCTGCCTGATGGCACTTGGGTTATTAGCTTCTGTCCTAGGGAGGATGGGGTTTGGGATAGCCCTCTTTTGGCCGTGAGGGGGGCAGGTAATCAGTTTGTTATTGATGTGCTTAAGCATGAGGGCGATGTGCCTGTTAATGTGTATTTTAATGGGGAGCTTGTTGTTGAGAACCTTAAGAAGGGCTCTGATGCCGTAGGGAAGTGCTTTGTTGTTGATGCTACGCCTGGTAAGCCTTGGTCTCCTAGGCCGGGGTTAGAGGCTGTGATAGCTACTCTGCCTAGTAAGCCGGAGGTGGTTAGGAGGGTGGCTCAGGTTCTAGCTGGTGTGCCGACCCCTCCATCTAGGCCCGTGGTGGCCCCTCTCTCTAGAGTGGCCTTTATGCCTACATATGAGGGGAAGGCTATTGTGGATTATGGAGTAGCATTATACGCCCCTTGGCATTTTGAGTGCTCATGGACTATTGTCTGCCGAGAGCTTGTGAGGGCTCTTAGGGCTCTTGGTGCCCCGACATATGTAATGCCTTGGAGGATGCCTATCCCACCGGGGAGGGCTGAGGATAATGTCTTGCCCAGGTGGGGTTGGGATGTTTCTATTTCTGATGTGAGGAGGTATCGTGATATGCTTAACGTGAGGGTTATTGTTAGGATTAGCCACCCCGACAGCTTCATAGGCACTATGGCTAAGTTTAGGGCTGTGCCGGGGGTTAAGCTGATAGGCTATACTGTGCTTGAGGCCGATGCTATTAATGATGTGTGGAGGAATGGGCTTAACTTCGTGGATGCCGTCTGGGTAACGTGTAAGTATGCTATTAAGGTCTTCAGGAAGTATGGGGTTAGGAGGCCGATTTACTACGTGCCTCATGGTGTTAGGACGGATATATTTGCTCCTGAGAATGCCGACCCCAAGCTTAATGAGAGGCTTAAGCTTACGGATAAGTTTGTGGTGCTCTACGTGGGGAGGGTAGATGATAGAAAGAACCTCCCGGCCCTGATTAGAGCTTACAAGATGGTTGAGAGGGATGATACGGTCTTGGTCATTCATGGTGATAAGAGGCCCCAAGACCTTAAGCTCATAAAGGGGTTGGGTGTTAGGCATGTGATTTACACTCAGGACGTGGGCTACCCTCTGTGGAGCTTAAGGCATGAGGATTTGCCCATCATATACGGCCTGGCACTTAACAAGAGGCGTGGTGTATTCGTCCTGCCCAGCCATAGTGAGGGCTTTGGGCTCCCCGTTATAGAGGCTGAGAGCATGACCTTGCCTGTATGTGCTACTAAGTGGTCTGCTATGCTTGATGGGCAGATTATAGATGGCAAGACGGGCTATCTGATACCGATAACGGGCTTTAGCCCAGCTAAGCCGCTTATATCCTCTGGCGGTATGTGGGCTGATATTGATGTTGAGGCACTAGCTGATAGGCTAAGAGCTTTATATGCCGACCCCGACCTCTGTGATGGGATGGGGCTGAGGGCAAGAGAGCATGTCAAGAAGAATTGGACGTGGGAGAGGGCGGCCAAGATGGCACTCAGGGCTCTAAGGGGGGTGATGAGTGATTAAGAACGCACTTGACCTGTATAGAGAGGTGCTGGCCCGGGATAACTTCTGTCTCATAGTTCTGGATAGCGCAAGGGCTGATTTCTTCAAGGATGTCCTATATATGTTTAAGCCTCTGGAGGGTGCCTGTAAGCTGGCATATGAGGAGGCTTGGATTGATTGGTGTAATACTACTACGTGGTTCAATACGGTATTCTCCGATGGGCCTTATGACTTGGTGTATGTGAGTGGCAATCCCATAGTGTATAAATTCGCTCCAGGCAAGTTCAAGAGGTTCATCCATGCTTTCAAGGAGTGTTGGGTTGATAAGCTCAGAACCGTAGTGCCTTTGTGCATATGTAAGAAGGCTATCCTACATCTGTATCCGAGGATGGTAATCCATTTCCTCCAGCCCCACTACCCATACTTGGGCTTAAGGCTACCAGAGGAGGTAGTCAAGATTGGCTTAGATGCTGAGAGAGCCCTAAGTGCGGCTGTCAGGGCTGGTGTCTCTGCGGATGAGATAAAGAAAGCATATGGTGCGGCCTTAAGGTGGGCAATAGCTCACATAGTAGCTCTGATAGAGAGGCTCCCTCATAAGTTGATTGTTGTTACATCAGACCACGGGGAGCTATTTGGGGAGGAGGGTAGGTGGGCTCATCCTAGTATGCCAAATACAGATGTAAAGCACCCAGCCCTTCATGTGATACCTTGGCTTGCTATAAACAGAGAAGAAGGGAAAAAATAGGAGTTCGGGCCGGGTATTATGGCTTGGTAATGGTGAAGCGGCCTAGTAGGTGGTTTCTGGCGTCCCTAGCCTCTAGCTCTACCGTGGGCGTTATGGTGAGGTAGGTGGTGAGGTATCGCCTGAGGATGTCCATGACCTCATCTAGGTCTCCGGCTAACCGGACGATGGGCCTTCTGGCCCTCCTGTGCCTTATGGCTACTCGGTAGGGCATGGGCCTCATCCTCCCATGTATTCGTGGTAGTGGATGATGTTGAGGATGTTGTAGATTTCGTAGGGCAGTTCATACATCTGTATGGTGAGGTTCCAGCCTCTCTCCTCAGCTTCCCTCTTGAGCCTGTTTATCCACCTGTCCATGCTCTCCTTGAAGCGTCCCCCGGTGCCCGAGAAATCGGTGGCCTCATCAAATATCCAGACTTCGTAGGGGCCGAGGAGCTTGCCTATCTCTAGGATGTAGCAGTAGTGGGCCGTCTCTTTTGCCGGGTCATGCCAGAGGCGTAGGATGGTGAGCTTGATGGGCAGGACATCTAAGGGGTAGGTGTCCTTTATGTTAGCGAAGGCGGCTTTCCATGCCTCAGCCGTCCTGAAGCGTCTTATCTTCATGGCCTAGTCCTCCTACTCCTCTTTGACCCTTACGCCCTTGGGCACCACGATGCTGAGCTTGCGGCCTAGCTCCTCCTCTAGGGCGTCCTTTATCTCCCAGAAGTTGGGCCAGACCATCGGCTCTGGTTTATCTACCATCGGTGGGTAGATGTCTCCGTGGCCACCGTATTTGATTATCCAAGGCGTGGTGATGTCTAGGCCGTCTAGCCATCGCCCTACCAGCCAATAGTGGCATAGGAAGACCTTGACCATCTTGATGAGGGCCATCTTCATGGCGTGGGCTGGCTTAGGCACCACCTTGACCCTTGTTACCCCGTGGTCTATGAGCCACATGGCTTTCCTCTGGTCTAAGACGGTGCCAGCCTTGTAGCGGCCATAGGGCTCGGCTAGGACATCGCCTAGTCTGTTGAGGGGGTTGTCCTCATAGACCCTTGTCTTGTAGCTCTGGTAGAATTGGTCATAGAGGAGGCGATAGACGCTCCGCTTGTAGATGAAGCCCATCCAGCCTATCTTGTAGCAGACTATGGCCTTGAGCTTGAACTTCACGCCCTTTTGGCCACGCCTCTTCTTGGGTATCTTGCCATCCACGGGTGCTAGGCCACAGTATTTCCAGAGCTTGCTGGGGTTTGGGAAGCGGGAGTAGTGGGCCATCGTGATGAGCTGAGCGGCATTTATCGGCCCTAAGCCCTTGATGTCCCTCATCCAAGCATCATAGACGGGGATGCCCTCTACCCAACGCACCACCTCAGCCCTGACCATCTTGATGAGGTTGTCAAAGACATCTATGATGCTTGTAGGCCCTGGCCAAGCCGTGCCCAGCCTTTCGTAGCTCTTGACCCTCTGGACATATCGCCTTCGGCTATCCACCAAGTCCAGGTAGGTCTCCACCATGAGCCTTGGGTAGCTGAGCTGTGGCTGGCTCGGTGCTTGGGCCATCGCTTTCTCCCCCATGCTCCTCACCGCTACTAACTGCCACCAAGCCCCTATATAAATGTTATTTCATTCCCTAGGCCATCACCCACCACCCCAAACATATGTAGGGATACCACCGAAGGCTAGCAAAGACTTCGCCCCTCTTTCACATGCTACTGAAAATAAATGATGGTGCTTTTGGTCATTAAGATGGACGGAGAGAGCAGACTAAAAGGTGAAAAACCTTATTTGGGGCGGTGGGGAGAGGAGGAGGGGCGAAAGCGATGACAGCAGTTGCGATTTCCCCCGGGCCGCCCGTGCGGTATGGGGCAGGGAGATATATAAGCGTTTCGTCCGAGGTATGGAGCACGGCTACCTTCGCGGGTTACTTTATTCTCTTACAACACATGAGGATGGCAAGGCGATTTAGGAGGAAGCGAGGGGCTCCTAAGGACATCCTAACATATGCAAGGCAAAAACCGAGGAAGCCGCCCAAACCAAGGAAGCCCGTGTCCAAGAGAGAAGCAAGAGCTTATGTGAAATTGTATGAGTTGGGCTATTCTATAAACCAAATAGCCAAAGCGTTCGGACGTTCTACAAGTGTTGTTTGGAGACGGATAGGCAAGTATATCCGGTGGGGATTGCTCAAACGTAGAGGATATGGCCCGCAAGATTTGAGAAAACTGCCACACCGCACTAGGTTGGTGTCGGCCAAGAGGCGGTGGCAAGAGCTATTACGGTATCTTCCCTTATGGCTTGCTTGGATAGAGGGTGGAGAGGGGGAGGAGCCCCCCTAATTCATGGCTTGGGCTAGGGGGGGAAGTCCTTACTTCATATGTCCCTTCCTTAGCCTAGAAGCCAAAGTAAGTAAGAAGCATAAATAAAAAAGAACATAACAATAATGAAGACACTCATAACAACAAGGAATAGCAGGTCAGCAGAAGGGCTAGGGGCCTCCCCACATTTTTCTCCTCTACTCATAATAGCTCCTACATATGTATGAGAATGCCGCACCCAGGAGGTGGGCTTCATTTAGAGAGGGGCTTTCTCGCACTTGCCCTTTGGGCTTCACTCTCCAGAGGGCTCGCACCCCTAAAAGGGGCTTCATGGAAAGAGTGGCTCGCATATACCCACAGGGTTTCAAGCTTTTCGGGGCTCATAATCTCACTAGAGCTTCCCCCTTCTTAAGCATTCACGGCCTCTCCTGGGGCTTCATGTTCATAGGGGCTCGCATACGCCAGGAGGGTTTCAAAGCTTAAAGGGCTCGCATTATAGAGGTGGGCTTCAGCTCAAACCTGGCTCGCACAGGCCCTTCGGGTTTCAGACCTTCCTAGGCTCGCAAGGTATTAAGGGGTTTCAGCGTTCTCTAGGCTCGCATCAGCCGCATGGGCTTCACCCTCACCAAGGCTCGCATCTCCCTTGGGGGCTTCAAGTTTATAATGGCTCGCACATCATGGATGGGCTTCACATCTAATCAGGCTCGCATTTCCCCTGGGGACTCCAAGCTTATAGGGGCTCGCACTTGACCTAAGGGCTCCATACGCTTGAGGGCTCGCAACATAAGCATGGGGTTCAAACACTCTTTGGCTCGCATTCTAGTTGGGGGTTTCAGAGCTAGACGGGCTCGCAAACCTAACCGGGGCTCCATCTTATAGCTGGCTCGCATTCTTTCCCTGGTCTTCAAGGTCATTTGGGCTGTTTAACGCACCAGCTATTAGGGCTTCACCATACTATGGGCTCCTCCCGCATATCTCCGCAGGGCTTCAATACTACTGGGGCTCTAATAAAACACATGTCTTCCAAGGGCTCCACTAGACCAAGGGCTCCCCCGCATTCAAGCGGTGGGCTCCACTATTTAAAAGGCTTGCTATACCGCACGTAGTCCAAGGGCTTCACCCCACTAAGGGCTTATTCGCAAGGTCTTTAAGGGCTTCACCTGCTCAAGGGCTTCTTGTGTCGCATATCACC
>Ga0190312_1000331_pt1 | contig 16003 bp, 16 predicted proteins | sample 487007910_MG_FD_165046 | JGI IMG/M metagenome (GOLD analysis project Ga0190312, IMG submission 165046) | Hydrothermal vent sediment bacterial communities from Southern Trench, Guaymas Basin, Mexico - 4870-07-9-10_MG | ecosystem: Environmental > Aquatic > Marine > Hydrothermal vents > Sediment ... | reverse complement strand
ATCTTATATAGTCGGCATAGTGTCTGACTGTATTTAGTGTATGTATAGATAGATTTCTTAAAAACTAAAGCATGGTATGGTTGTCTTAATAGCTAATAATAGAGTTCTACTATTTGAACCAATACCGAGCGCTCTAGCTATAATGTCACCATATATGATAGAGAGTAATAGGTTAGCTAGTTTATTAGAAATAGGTATGTTTACATTAATGACTTAAGACACTATCCTATATGGACTGGTTGATTATAATATATATTTATTACACTTTAGAGATAGTATATTGTCCTAGCTAAATTAGATAGTGTGTAGTGGATGATCTAGTTTGGATTGGTGGGTTATTGAAGATGTTCCAAAACCTATCTATATAGGTATTCGTAGGAAGAGGGGTAAATGGGCTATTATATCATTCATTATAGGTGTTTTTATACTATTTATCCTACAGTTTATTGACGTATTCTTTCGTGAACTAGCATTTATACTTATAACACTATTATTAATAACACAGGGTGTTCAGTCTTTCCTAGCCGGATTCTTTCGATCTGCTAGTAGTTCTGATATAGCTTTTACTAAACAAGTTCTTAAACTACTTAATGGAGAGGTCATGGTTTGGAGTATACCATCTTCATACATACTTGTTGCTGCTAGACTAGCTAATCTATCATATCTATACCTCTATATTATGCGTGGACAACTATACATGATCTATGGATACCCTATAGTTCATGGTAAGATTGAGAAGCCACGTAATAGGTTAAAGATTGTAGAAGTTGAGGATTATGTAGGTATTGTAGAGTCTATAAAGATAGGTAGTAGAGAGTATAGAGTTAAGAGAATAGATTTGATAGCACCTAATCCAGAATCTCCAAAGATATGGTATAGGTTGAAGATACGTGGATACCTGTTTAAAGCTTCAGAAATAGACCCTTCTATAGTAAGGAAGTTGTTAAAGAAGTAACTCTTATACACACTCCCTACCCAGTGTGTATCTAGTAGTGTAGAGTATTCTCTAGAGTTAGTATTAAGAGTTGTCTATGCATAGTGTATTCCTGTTAGAGAGGTGGTTTTATGGAGACTAGAGTACTCGTTATTGGCGATACACACATACCTGATCGTGCTGAACGTGTTGACAAGGTTATTGAGAAGTATATTGAGGATAACAAGCCCTACGATGTTGTTGTCTTTACTGGAGACTTTACTGATCCATGGGTTGTTGAGTGGGTTAAAGGGCTTGGTAGGAGAGTATACTATGTGCGTGGCAACATGGACTATCTATCACTACCAAAGACAGCTGTTTTCCAGATAGATGATATAGTTATTGGAGTACATCATGGAGACGGCGTATACCCACGTGGTAATACTAGGCAATTATCAAGAATAGCCTCCCGTCTCGGTGTAAAACTATTGTTTAGCGGTCATACACACTCTCCATTTATAAAAGTTGATGAGAGGAGTATGGTGTTACACGTCAACCCCGGTAGTCTTACTGGTGTATGGGGTGGCGGTGGAGGTCTTATGAAGCCTAGTTTTATAGAGTTGTTCTATAGGGATAGACTGTTTACTTTCAAACTATATGTTCTTGAGAAGAAGTTGCTGGAAACTACTAGTGTTAAGAGGATTCTCTATCACTCTGGGAGCTGGATTCAACAATAGCTTTCTTAACAATAAGTACTGGTCCATCCTTACCAACTACTACAACTTTCTCGCCAACTCCTACTTCTTCACTACAACGTGCTCTCCAATACTCTCCATTTATAAAAACAAATCCTTCCTTACCAGGCTTGATCTCCTCTATAACACGCCCTATCTTACCACCCATATCGGTCTTTAATACTGGAGGCTTCCTCCTAGCTTTTAGTGCTTTATAGACTATAATACTAGTGAATACACCCATAACAACAGCTATTGATACAGCTGTCCAGAACATCATTTTCTGATACTCACCACTAATAAGCCATCCTGGTGAGTACAGAGGCATAAGTATCATACCCAGTGCTATAAGTATTATACCAGTATATCCTAGTACGCCAAAACCTGGTGTCACAAATAATTCTATAGCAAGTGCTATAGCTCCAACAAGTATGAGTGCTAAACTAGCAGTGTTAGGGCTAAACCCTGTACCTACAAGACTTAGAAGCAACAATCCTATACCAATAGGTGTTATTACGTAGTGTCCAGATATAATGCTAAACAATAGTATTAGTATACCTATTGTAGCAAACAAACCGTTTATCAACGGATCTGATAGGAAGTGTATTGCTTGTGCACGTAGACTACCATGGTAGTAGTCTATATGGGCATTCTCTGTATTAATAACAACTTCTACACCATTATCAAGTCTTACACGATAACCATTAATCTTATTGACAAGCTCTACAACATTATAAGCAACAAACTCTATAACACCATACTCTAAAGCCTCAGTAGCTTCTAGATTAAGATTATAGAGTACAAAAGCTGTAGCAACACTAACATTCCTACCACGTGCTTTAGCAAGTACTTCAGCATACTTACGTACAGGCTCTGTTATCTTAGACTGATTAATAGGCTGGTACTCGCCAGTAGCAGGATTATACATTACTGGCTGCATAGAACCAATAATAGTGCCGGGCTCCATAGCAGCTACATGTGTTGCCAACAATATCAGTGTACCAGCACTCCAAGCACCCTTACGTACAACAAATCCTACAACTGGTACACGGCTCTCTCTTATAAGAGAAACTATCTCTTCAGCAGCGTCAAGGTATCCTCCGGGTGTGTCTAGTGTTATAACTAGTACTCCATCCACTGCTTCAGCTCTCTCAATACCCTCTTTAACAAGTTCTACAACACCATAGTCTATAGTACCAGTTATACTGATCACTACAACATAGTTGTTAGTAGACTCTATAGCATCTACAACCATAGCTGTAGATGTCAATAAAACAGCTATAGCAAACACTATAGATACTATAAAAACTCTAGCTAACACACCCATACACTCTCTCAATATACTAGATTAGTGTAGAGGGTATTATTATAGCTACTTCTTCTCACTAACACCCTTAGCAACAGCTGTAATCAAGCCAAGCTCTCCAGTACCAAGACTACTAGGAGCAATAATAACCATGTTCTTCTCACGAGCAACCTCGATCAATGTCTGCAACTCTCTAAGCCTAATAGCAACAGGGTGTTCCTCATAGAAACGAGCTGCTTCAGCCATAATCTTAGCTGCTTGTCTCTCACCTTCAGCTTCTATAATACGGCTTCTCCTCCACCTCTCAGCTTCAGCTTGTTTAGCCATTGCACGTAGCATTGTCTCTGGGAGTCTTACTTGTTTAAGTGTTACAGCTGTAACCTTTATACCCCATGGATCAGTTACCTCGTCTAGTATGAGCTGTAGCTTCTTATTAATATCCTCCCTCTTTGTAAGCAGGTCGTCAAGCTCTACTTGTCCAACAATATCTCTTAGCGTTGTCTGAGACATCATCATTACAGCGTAGTGGTAGTTTTCTACAGTAGTAACAGCTTTAACTGGATCGAATACACGGTAGTAGACTACAGCATCTACACCAACAGTGACGTTATCTTTAGTAATAACTTGTTGCTCCGGTACATCAGCTGTTGTTATACGTAGATCTATCTTTACAAAATTATCAATAAATGGTATGATAAAGAATAGCCCAGGTCCTTTAGCACCAATAAGTCTTCCAAGACGGAATATTACTGCTCTCTCGTACTCACGCACAATCTTTATACTCATAGCAAGAAATATCATTACAATAATCAACAGCAGTATTATAGCTGGTAGATACTCTAGTTGGAAAGCAATAACTAGTATATACGGGTTTAGCAGTAGATCCAGTATATTCAACATATACAATCCCTAAACACTCTATATACAACCATGTATATTAAATAATGTGGTTAACAAGTATTTTGGACAAGGTAGAGGGATGTGTTGTTTTGAGTAAGAGAGTACGTGGTTTTAGTAGGGAAAGAGAACTAGCCCGTATACTGTATAAACATGGTTTTGCAGTACTAAGAGCACCAGCTAGTGGTGCTAAAACAAGGAGACTAGTATATCCGGATATTGTTGCTATTAAGAATGGTGTGGTACTTGTCTTTGAAGTTAAGACTCGTGAAAAACCATCTACAATATATATTGATAAGAGACAGTTTATGAAACTCCAAGACTTCATATATAGGAGTGGAGGGCATGGATTCATAGCTGTAAAGATAATGGATGGACGTGGATGGAGATTTGTACCAGTAGAACTTGTTGAAGAAACTAGAGGTGGTAACTATAGAGTATCTATGGAAGCTATTGAGAAAGGGTATACATTAAGAGACCTTGTAAAACTATGTGATAAAACACGTAGTCTAACTGAATGGTTAGAGAAATAGCCCCTCTAATACTATCCCACATAATAGCCACTTTCTAATGAATAATTTTTTATTTCCTAAACACATGCTCTAATCTTTATAGGGGTTCCCGGATTGGGTGTTAAGCCTAGATCTATATGGATCATACTAGCTATTAGTTATTCTCTATTCATAGGTGTACTTTACTTAAACAACGTTAGGATATCTATATTTGGAGTACCCCTCCTCTGGGTTTATATGGCTTTATGGGTTCTAATAGTCTTTACACTACTTGTAATACTCTACATTATTGATAAGAGGAGAGGGTAATGGAGTATACAGCACTACTAATAATATTCGGGTGGATCACACTAACTGGTGCTATAGGAACACTTGTTATAATACGTGGTTATAGGAAACTAGCAAGTGTTGACTCATGGTTTGTTGCTGGACGCAGTCTTGGACTACTAGTTCTATGGCTTAGTCTTGGAGCAAACATATATAGTGCATACACATTCCTTGGACTACCTGGTTTAGCGGCACGTGAAGGTGTAAGAGCATGGGCTATAACATTGTATGGAATGATCTCCTATATCATAGGTTTTATGATTGTACCAAAACTATGGAGTAGTGCTCGTGAACATGGATGGCTAACTATTGCTGATGCTTTCGAGGATCTATATAGTAGTAGGGCTCTTGGAGCATTTGTAGCTGTATCTGGTGCATTATGGAGTATACCCTATATCCAACTACAGATCCAGGGTATAGGCTATATTATAGAAGTTGCATCCTATGGAGGCCTAGATCCTACAACTGCTAAAGTTATAGCATTCCTATTAGTAGCAGTCTTCACTATAGTTGGTGGTTTAATGAGTATAGCATTCATTAACGCACTACAGGGGGCTATAATGCTGGTAGCTATATGGGTTGTAGGCTTGTTAGCACCAGCTATTGCTTTTGGAGGTATTAGCGGGTTGTTCAATACTTTAACAAAGTTTGTAGAAACAAAGCCTAGTGATTGCAACTTCCACTTAGTATTCACTAGCAAGGATATGGTGTGGTTTGCAACACTAATACTTACAGCACCACTAGCTTTCTGGCTATGGCCTAACCGTATACAGAATGTTTTTGGAGGACGTAGTGTAGAGACTGTTAAAAGGAACATGGTTCTTGTAGGTGTATACCAGATTAGCCAAATACCAGTGATTCTTGTAGGTCTTACAGCTATAGGCTTGTTTGCAACTGGTGTTATAACAGATACTGTATATAAGAAACCGTATAGTGATATGAGCTTTATGCTTGTAACAAAAACACTCTTCCCACCATGGGTTGTAGGAATTATTGGTGCTGGTGCACTAGCAGCCTCCATATCAACAGCAGCATCTATACTCCATGTTACAGGAGCATTATTCTCAAGAAACGCTTACCAGAGAGTATTTAAGCCTAGAGCAAGCGGTCGTGAACTACTCTTAGCTGCTAGACTGTTTACAATGACTATAGCTGTAGCGTCATTAGTGTTAGCATTGTATGCACCGGGTATACTGATCTACTTATTGCTTGTAGGCTATGCTGGTATACTACAATTCTTCCCACAATACATTATAGCACTTAAGAAGCCAGGAGCTATAGACAAGTATACAGCATTAACTGGAATGGCTGCTGGCATGGCTACTGTAGCCTATATTAAGGTTGTTCTCGGTAAATCACCATATGGTGTATATGAGGGTTTCTACGGGCTACTAGTGAATCTAGCAGTACTATCTATAGGTTATTTATTAGGGAGAAACTCTAGGAAATAAGCTGAGGCTGTTTAGGATTTAACGATGTATTTAAATGTTTTTGAAGCCTTTAATTGCTTGGTGGGTGGTGTTTCGATGATCCGTTGTGCGGTGAGGTTTGAGCCTTCAGATGGAGGCCCTGTGGTGTTGGGCTCAACCGGGCCCCATGAGGTGGGGGGCTAAGCTAATGAACCTACACCAAGGGCTAACCCCCCATACGGAACTAAAAGTATTGAAAAACAACTAGAAGTACCGTGAAGAGAGAAACGCTACCTCATTATCACTTTAATCCATATACTATGTGTTTCTCCAGTAGCTAATACAGTATAGTATACTGTTATCAAGTGCTCTGTACCAGCCTCCCACTCAGTATCTACCGATGGATCAACTGATCTAACAAACATTGATGTAGAATATGTTTCTCCAGGTCTTAAACTCACGTTTACTATGTGATTCACTTCTACAGGTGTTATATTGTCAACTGTCAAGTTATTAAGTACTACAGTATAGTCTCTAACATTCTTGATCTTTATTTGTAGATAGACTGACGCATAAGTTTCATTATAGTGTATTATGAATAGTATAGCATCCTGGATTTCAATATAATGCGTTGTAGATGGTACCTCACCCTGTACTGTAATGGTTTCTGTAATTGTCTTTATAGATGTTCTAGTAATAGTTTCTCTAACTATTGTAGCTGTTGTAACTACTGATGTAGCTGTCTCTGTTTTTGTAAGAGTTGTCTTCTCAGTCTTTGTCTCCAAACTTATAACTGTAGTTGTCTCTACTCTAACCATAGTTGATTGTAGTATAGAGTATTCAGCTATAGCTACAATAACTACTATAGCAACAAATATCCCAAGTATTTTAGGCTCAGCCAAGAGTAAATCACCAACATTTACTATGTTTAATAATCTTTACTAATAACCCTTACCACTATACGGTTATTAGATAACTGTCTTATGTTCTAATCCTAGTGACTCTCTCAAACCAATCTGTCACATTATCTACTGTGTAATAGAATCTTACTCCAATCCATTCACCAGGCATCCACTCTCTAATTTCTGAAGAGTTCTTATCTATTATAATAACTCTTATTACATTAGAATAATTATCTCCAGGTTTTATAACACATCCTCTTATCTTATCAACATCTATTGGAGACATGTTGTGGCTTGTTATAACAACATCTTTAACTATGACTGGTTTAAACCCTACATTAACTAAGGTAAGGTTTATGTATATAATTGCATGTGTTTTATTATAATCACTATACATGACTTCCATATACTTTAGATCTAGGAAGTTATGTGGATAAGGAGATACTGTGTATAATGTCTGGTGTTGTGGAGTAGTTAATGTATTTCCACTATGCATCATATATTGTAGTGTTAGAAAACCAGCTATTACTATAAACACTATGACTATTATTGTAACTATCGTTATCTTTAGATAATCAGATACCATAGTCTATACACCAGTTCAGACTATGTAGTAACCATTATTCCAAACATTATAGTGTATAGTCTATTTCTTAATAATATTAACAGGCGTTTCAATCCATAATATATTTCCATCAGTTAGGCATATGTAATAGAATCTTATATCAATTCTTGTACCTGGTTTCCATTTCTGAATTAGTGAAGAGTTTTTATCAATAATAATGACTCTTATAATATCAGTATATTCCTCACCTGGATGTAGAGTCTTGTTTGCAACTTTATAACTATCTATTGGTGTAAAATTATAGTCTCTTATAACAATGTTTTTTAACATAAATGTGTCTTCACCAATATTCCTTATAGAGAGGTTTATGTACACTAGTACATGTGTTTCATTATATTCTCTATAGTATGCATCCACTCTATAGAATTCAAAAGCATTATAACATGGGGGATGTTCTATCACAACACTTGGCTGCATAAGTGTCCATGGAGGCTTGATATTAAATAATAGAATGTATATGATTATTGATTGAACAACTATAGTAATAGCTAATACAATTATAATAACTTTATAAGTATTTGTTCTCTTAGACATAGTCTAGCCTCAATTAATAACTATGTATATCTCATTAATTAACTTTAACATTATTCAGTAAAGTAAATGGTTATAATAGAGACCTTAGCTACTATCTACTAATACTACAGTACTAATACATCATAGTATCTAATAGTCTTAGCTCTAAATATTAGTTATGATCGAGAGCTGGAAAACACTCAACATACTAGTAGTACAACACTCTGTCTAATAACAACATATATTCTAACAACTAGGATAAAAGATTTATAGACACGGCAGTATAACAGCTATACTACTATTGTCTTAGAGAAGGAAAAACTATCTTCTCTTCCTCCTCCTAGGCTTCTCTTCTTCAACTTCTATAGCTCTTACACCAACACCCATAAGCTTCTTCATAACAGAGTCTAGGAACTTTACATGAAAGCCTTTCTGTCCAACAAATGCTCCAAAAGCTTCTGTATATACCTTGACAGCTAGTTCTGGTCCAGCAAAATCTATATCAGCTATATGGCGGTGTATCCAGCTTACTGGATGTATAGCTCTTATCAATTGTTTAAAGTCTAGTGAAAGCTCTACACCACGTATTTTCAAACCAGTATCAGACTCTATAGCTTCTATACGTTCACCACCACGTCCAATAAGCCTCCCTAGATAACCCTCTTTAACAATTACTAATGCATCTGGCACATTCTCATCAATCTCAAACCTCTTCTTATCATCAACAAACTCTACAACAGTAACAACGTCGGCATCTGGAGCATGTATACGGGTGTTATCAAGAATGTTCCTCTCAGTATCACTAAGCCTACGGTTCCTCATACGAGTCTCTATAAGCAAACGGATACCACGTTTAGCACCGGGTCTAACAATATCTTTAAGACCTAGATCAACTACTTTAGCATCCTCTTCACCAAGCAGTACTTCACGAACAACAGTTGCTCCATCACGTTCAATACCTGGTATGCGTTGGAAAACAGGGTCTCCAGCTATTATGAAACGGCTATTCCGACCGATCCTCATCATAATCTCAATACTACTCTCTGGTGGAATACTCTGTGCATCATCAAGGAATATTGCTGAGTCGTCAAAAGTTCTTCCCCGTAGGTAGTGTGTGTCTGCAAAAACGATCTTACCCTCCTTAATGAGTTCTTCAACCCTACTCCATTCAATAAAGCCTCCAAGTATGTCTCTTAGATAGTTAATAGCTATATCATAGTACATTTCCCCTAGATCAACTGCTGTAAGCTCTTTACCAGATACTACATCAACAACTGGTCTAGATATTATAAAACGGCTATACCCACCAGATATTACAGAGTCGATACCATATACAACACTAAACAAGCTCTTACCAGTACCCGTTGGCCCAAACAATCCTATAATCTCAAACCTCTTATCTAGGAATGCATTTCTCATCTCTTCTTGTCCAATACTCATAGGCTTTAATTTATCAAATAACTCACCCATTACCCCAACACCCCCATTCTAGCCAGCCTTTATCTTCTAGATTGATAGTTAGGCTAATATATAGTTATGGTTATTAGGATAATGCTATAAACTCTTACAATACTTTTCCTTAATAACTCTAACTAGCTCTTCTAATTCATAGAATGTATTTACTAGTTTCTCTAATTCTTTAACTATGTTGCATATTAATTCTATATCTATGTTATAGTTTCTTAAAAGCTCGTAGTCAATTCTATCGTAGTGTATTATATGTAGTGTTATAGCATCAACTATGTATGGGTATAGTCCTTCTAGTGAGTAGAGGTATGCTATATACTCTTCAAGTCTAGGTACTCTAATCATGTATCCATAAATGTCTATTGTTAGAGTTTTTTCTAGACAAGCATTTGATATATTGTTTGTTGACTTAATAACATACACTATAGGCATTGTTACAGGGTTTAAAGCAACCGATCCCTTTTCCTCTAGTGCTTCTAAAATGCTGTCTCTATACCTATGCATACTAAGTACTTCTACTAATGTATTAACAACTACCTTATTATCAGTGTCTCTTGGTATGAGTATACGTATTTCATTAACTAGTCTAGGTATTCCATACACTATACTAGCTAGATCATTTAATACAGTGTTCTCTACACCATATAGGTCTAGTTCTTTCTGAATACTCCATGTATTACCAACTATTATATCCAGCAACCCTGATCTACTGCTCAACTAGACACTCCTCTACTATACATTTATAGCTTAGGTAGAAGTTATAAGTAAGTCTAGACACTATTTAATTGTTAGAGTATGTATGGGTGTATCCAGGTTTGTCTGTAATACGTCCTGCAGCTGGTGTTAAGAAGAGAGTTGCAGTTAAACCAACTAATGTAAAGATAACTGATACTTATATGGAGTACAATATTGGTCCAGCTAAGGTTAAGATATCTCTACAACCACCTCCTCCAAGATACTATATTGTAGAACCACAGCTTAGTGATGCTGGTAAGAAGCTTTTCCAACAAATACTTGAAGAGCTCTATCTAAGCCTTACATATGAGGAAGCACAGGATCCTGAGAAGATTATGAGGCATGCTGAAAGAATAGCTGCTGTATTTAAGGGGTTAGACGTGTTTCGTAGAGAAAGAGATTCTTTCAGATACCTACTACTACGTGAAATACAGGGTTATGGTATACTAGATGTATTGTTTAAAGACCCATATGTAGAAGAGATTAGTATTGAAGGACCCAGGGTCCCAGTAGCTATTATACATAAGGAGGTTCCCGGAGCTAGATGGATTGATACAAGCATCATGTTTAATGATGACGACGAGCTTAACGCTTATCTTACATGGATTAGCCAGAAAGTAGGTGTTGTACCATCAACGGCTTTCCCAATAGTAGAGTATGCTCTACCAGAGGGACACCGTGTAATAGTTTTCTATGGACGTGAGGTTACTGGACGTGGACCTGGTATGACTGTACGTAAGTTCCCTGAAGAACCATTTACTGCACCTAAACTACTAGCTTATGGTACACTATCACCACTCATGATGGGCTATCTATGGCTGTTTGTTGAGAATAAGGCTTTCATGTTCATTATTGGTGAGATGGCTAGTGGTAAGACAACAACTCTGCAGAGCCTACTTACACTAGTACCTGCTGATGCAAAGATCGTTACTATAGAGGAGACTCCAGAGCTAAGGCTGCCGCATGAGCACTGGCAACCACTATATACACGTACAAGCTTTGCTGTAAGTGAGCATAGTACACGTACAGAGATAGGGCTTATGGATCTACTGAAGGCTAGTCTACGTACACGTGCAGACTATGTTGTTGTAGGTGAGGCTCGTGGAGCTGAAGTACAGTATCTTGTACAAGCAGCAGCTACTGGACAAGGATCACTAAGTACGTTCCACGCAGGCTCAGCACATGAAGCACTTGTACGTCTACGTAGCCCACCACTGAATGTTCAGGAGAGCTTCCTTGCACTAATATGGGCTATTGTTCTTATGAGACGTGTTCTTAACCCACAGGGTAAGTGGGTAAGACGTGTTGTTAAGATATGGGAGGTTGTTGTTGGTGAAACAGGTATTGAGCCTATAGAGATGTTTAGCTGGGATCCAACAACTGATACGTTTACACCAGATGATCCAGAGGAGGTTATACGCCGTAGCTTCCGCTTGAAAATGCTTGCTGAAATACGTGGTTGGAGTGAGGAGGAGTTGTTAGAGCATCTAACTAGTCGTATGGAGTTCTTACAGAAACTACTTGAAGAGGGTATTACAGACTTTGAACGTGCTTCTAAGAGGATACTAGAGTTCTATGTAACTGGTGGTAAAGTAGTCTAAGCTTTTGGTGCAAGCAAGTACTTAACCCAGCCCTCACCAGCTAGTAGGAACTCTAGATAGATCGGTGCGTCTGTAGAGAACTTAATAGCTGTTGCTTCAGCAATCTTTGTTAAAGCCAATACGTGTTTAAGATACTCAATACTATATGCTGAACGAGCAGGCTTCTTAACAATAAGGTCTATGAGTGCAGCCATGTCACGTGTAATCTTTGTTTCAGCAACAGCTCCACCACGACCACGTATGTATAGTGCTGTATCATCCTTTGCTTCAAACTCAACAGTATCGCCAACAGCTTCAGCATCCTTTATAGCATGGCTTACGGTGTCTGCAAGAACTTGTGCTTCAACATCAAATTCTAGACTAGCTTCAGGGATCTCTGGTACTGGTACTTCTAGATTACGGAATCTATATGATCTCTTGATAACAGCATGTATTGTTATATCTACATAGTCTTCACTAGACCCTATCTCAAACTGGTCACCCTTCTTAATACGGGTAAGTAGTTTACCAAGATTAGCCATACTAATACCAATAATCTCCTCACCCTCAACCTCATAGGTTAGAAAACTAGTTGCCGGTAGATAGATCTCTATAAGAGCTACACGAGCTGGATCAAGAGCCTTTAGATGGAGGCCATCACTATCAACACGTATAGCTACTTCATCAACAAGTTTAGCAAGAGCATCAACAATACTCTTAAAATACTTAGCTTCTGGATAAATAGCTTTAAAAACCATTTATACCACCCAATTCCTCTACTCTACCCTAGTACTCTATAGCTATAGCTTTAAAGTGTTTGTGTCAAAATAGGATCCAGACCCATCTATACTCTAATGCTTCACTATACCTCTAGTATATACGTAGAGTAGTAGTCTTGAGTATAGATAATACCATACTATATTAACTATTAAACCAAATAATCCAACACTCATCATAGACTCAATTAATGGTGTATTTGGATTCACAACTTCTACACCATATTGTTGAGCAGAACATTTAAACAAATAGATCTCTCCAAAGAGTGAGAAGAGCAATGTTAAGAAGAGTGCTAGTAAACTAGATGGTATAGAGACAGCTAATCCCTTCAACAATGCTGTCTTTCTAGAACCACTAAAGACTGTTCTTGGAATACCATAAATAGATACATAAACACTAGTAGAGACCATTATAATCGATCCAATTAATACAGCTAAACCATAAGACCATACACTAACAAAAAGACTACTCATAACATAGATTATTAAAGCTACATTAACTACATAAGTAATTATCAACGGGATTACTGTAAGCACTAGATCCTTCTTTAAAACACTAATAAAACCTATATGTAGAACACGTGTTCTAACTGGTAGTGTCACAAAAATTAGAACAACAACTCTATAAACTAGAATAGATATAAACCCTACATACCCCTGAACAATATAAGATCTACCAATACCAGTGTATGGCGGTGAATTAGCAGCCCTCACTTGGAGAAAACATTCAAAAGGCATAAGGAAAACCATAAGTATAGTAGCTAGTATAGCTATTATAAGTGATTTATAGGTGCAAGTAAGTCTACCCAATAAATGCAACACCCTCCAACTACTTTAAAGGTCTAACATACACTATATCACCAGTAGCAAGAGTACCATATCTAACATAAGTTGTAGAACCTAGTTCATCCCAATTACTTTCATATATCTTAATAGAGTAATACACTCTTACATAGTCACTAGAAGTCCATAAACCCTCATCAGGACCAAACGCTATTCTATGTGTCACAGGAGCCTTAGTCACGTAATCCCATCCTATTTCAAGTTCACCTACACATTTTAATCCATTGCTACCGTATGGTGTACATGAACTTACATAGTTTGCTCCATATACATATAGTGCTGGACAAGATAGAGCTGTTGCTGCTAAAGCTATTGTTGATATAAACCAGTTTCCACTAATAAAGCCAAGTATTGAGCCAGAGAGACTAATAATCCATAAACCCCACTGTATACTCTCAATAGCACCTCTAACATTATCTCCTGAAGGACCCCAGAAAGAATGTAGGTCTAGAGATATAGCTTGTGTAGACCATATGTTCATGTACATTCTAACTTTATGTATGTATGAACCAGCAGCCATTCCATTATCTAAGATCTTTTTTGAAGTAGGATTTACATCAACTATTATAATGAAGTCATGGGCTGAACCAACTCTTGGTGATTGATATCCAAAAAGTATTTGATGTTGTCTTATATCAGACACTTTATTCCATAACTGTATTCCATTAAAGAATCTATGTTCTATACTAGTAATATACCTACATGTCTCATCATACATCTTAGTAGGGTCTTCACTATAGAGTATGTTTAATGTACAACTAGCTCTTGAGAAATAGGATAACCCACCATACTTTATAAACCAGTTATCTTCATAAGGTCCATTATAGTTTTCAGGTTTCTTAAACCCCTCTATAACAACTTTTATAGTAGGGCTTACACCCATTTTTATAGATGATAGTATTTCTTGAAATACATCATTATTCTTAGATAAATGAAATGAAACACTTCTCTTCCCAACTGTACCATTAGGGGTGTTAGGGTTATAAGCTAGTTTTCTTGAAAGAAGCTTTCCATTAATGTATAAACTTACATACCTATCATACCTTTGGTCTGGAGAGCTCTCTACATATATGTAGATTCTTGGATAAGAGTAAGTAGGTATTATTTCAAATATGTTATTAGTAGTAAGAAATGTGAATAAGGCCTCTTCATGGAATATAAAGTGGAATCTCTCATCAGCTGCTTCATCTATCTCATCTATTGAATTGCTAGACAATATATCTCCTACCCCTCTCAGCCTATTATGTACAGGGTATACTCCATTAACGTAGAATCCTACAGGCTCTATATAGGCTCTTGCAACTGCTATGGCGTTAACAAGTATCTTAGCAGTAGAGTCACTAACTTCAGATAATACTAAGGCTACATATACACTATTAGGTGCTGGCTGTAAGTAATTACCAGGCTCTTCGGGTACTGTATGTACAACTACACCAAATCCATACAAAACTCCTGGTTCAAGTGTAATTGGAGTATCCCATACATTATTGTTGTCTAAATATAGTTTAAAGTTTAGATATACATGTTTATCTGCTGAAATCCATATCCATATCTCATATCTTGTTGTATTATACTTGTATGAGAATCTATCGGATATACTATAGTATGTAGAACCAGTTAATGTACGGTTTCTAAAACCTCCTAAATCCCCTGCCTTTGGGTTCTCAGAAGACCATGGCCTAATATACCATAGAAACCCCCCATTATACTGAGTTTCATATATACTATTGTTTTCCTCTATTCTTAAAAACGAGGCTTTTCTAATAGCTCTTGTATTGGATAGTATATGAGTGTTTATAACTAACTTGTTTTCAAACTGTATTCTACTACTATTACTACTTAATGCTCTATAAATCTTAGTATAGACAATAGAGTCTGGTATATCATGTGGTATCAATACTATTGGTTGTACATCTCTACCTGATTCTGAGTAGTAGACATAGATAGTATACCCTTTATAGGTATACTTAGCTCTCTTCTCTAACCCATTTACTAATGCTCTATAATACCACCCACTACACCCGTCTATAGAGGGCTCTATAGAGTTGTCAATAAAGACAACTATGCTTGAAGCATTAACACTTGTCTTTAAATACCTTAACTCAGCTGATCTATACTTAAGTTTATCTAGGTCAATCTCTTTAGCTTTAAGTTTATTAATAAATTGTTTAAACTCTATAGGAGATAGCTTATTAATACTCATACCCTTATAGAGAGTGTCAATAAGGTATTTATTTTTAATCTCTCCTTCAGGCTTGGGTATGTATGGTAACTCGATCTCTCTTGAATCATTAAGTATTGTTACAATAATATCTGGCAACCTAATGTTTCTATCTAGGATAGGACTAAGATCTATTTCAACAACTTCAACATTACTTCTATTATGTGCAGACGTTTGGTTATTAAAATTGATATCTCCTAGAGTCTCTTCTACATTTTCTACATAGGAAGTATGGAGGATAAA
>Ga0190312_1000327_pt1 | contig 16112 bp, 9 predicted proteins | sample 487007910_MG_FD_165046 | JGI IMG/M metagenome (GOLD analysis project Ga0190312, IMG submission 165046) | Hydrothermal vent sediment bacterial communities from Southern Trench, Guaymas Basin, Mexico - 4870-07-9-10_MG | ecosystem: Environmental > Aquatic > Marine > Hydrothermal vents > Sediment ... | reverse complement strand
TGCTGCAGCAGAGTTCCAGGGAGGGCCTAAAGGGGGATGGGATAGAGTTCCAACATCTGAGGACATAAGACGTTGGGTATTAACAGCTCTCTCCTCGGGTATTCAAGAGCTACTCTTCTGGAATATTAGACCTGAGATCTTCTGGACAGAAGCATATGGTTTCGGATTGCTAGACTTTCGAAGAGACACTACACCTAGAGCTGAAGAGGCTGGACGACTAAGTAGAGCACTAAATGAGTACTCAGAGCTCTTTAACGAAGGCAGGGTTCCTCAAGCAGAGGTAGCTATATTAATCAACGAGGATCTGTGGCATTTTATGCAGGCTAGAGGATTCTACGAGCGGGATTTAGATAAACACCTATCCTACACTATTCGAGGTATCTATAAGATGCTCTGGGACTCCGGGATTTGGGTAGATTTCATAGAATCATATGAAACAGATATCGATCAACTGAGTAGGTACAAAGCTGTAATACTTCCTTTCCCTCTGGCTGTAGACGATAAGGTATTCAAGTTACTGAGAAATTATGTAGCCGCAGGCGGGACTCTTATTTCTGAAGCCTGTCCTGGACGCCATGATCGATTCGGATTTGCTAGACTTGGAGGCATATCTCCTATAGCTGAAGAACTCTTTAGTGTAGAACACTGTCAGGTTCGTAGAGTACATGAGCCTCAAATGCCCCCTAAGTGGACTCCCAGAGAGCTCTCCTATGGTAGAATACTACCATTTAAGCCTTTTAGAGGTATAGGTCGATTTGAGGGATATCAAGTATCGCCGAGTTTTTGTGTGGAAGTCTACAAGGTTAAGGAAAGCACTCCTATACTGCTATATGGAGATAGTGTAGTAGGAGTAGTTAATAAATTTGGTAAAGGGTTAGCGTACCTTATTGGAACTCTACTTGGACACGCATATACCGCTTTTGACGATTCTAATAATCAAAGATTCTTATTGAAAGTTCTCGAAGATATAAGCGTAATGCCAGAGAAGTGCGGTAGACTTAATAGAAGAAGGCGTATTAGCAAGGATCTTCAAGCATGGTTCATATTCAATATGACTTCTCAAACTGCGACGGAAATAGTTGACATAGGAGAGTATACACTAGTCGGAGAGCTTCTTCAAAGAGATTTATCTCTTGACTCAGGTAAATTGAAGATTAAAGTACGTCCCTTTGACATACTATGCCCTATATTGAGCACAAGGTAGTTAAATTAACGCCAATTATTATATAGGCTGGAAATCTTTCTCCCCTCTTAGTTTAACCTTCCAAACAGCCTCTTCGCCTACTTGCCAGTTAAGCAGCTCTGGAACCTTTAGTGGATCTGGCTTACCCTATTTACGCATGTATTTACTCTCTACTCTCTCTAGAAGTCTATGCGTTTTAAAGCATAATTCTCTTTCTTCCATAGCTAGATTGTTAAGTTCGTAAGGGTCTTCAGTTAACCTGTAAAGCTCGGTGTCAGATTATCTGTAAACTATGTACTTCTATCCTTCAGTAATTATTAAGCAGACTATGAAACTCTTCAAGTCATAGGTTCCTACTACTGAATTTTTAACAAGTATGTGAGGTTCAACAATAGCATTACTCATAGCAATTTTATTAGAATTAACTAAGATTCTTCTAGCAGAAAATTCCATTCTAGTTACAGAACCAAGAACACTTCCTAATTTCATGTTTTTTATTTTCTTACAACTTTAGTGGTAACCTTCCCATAGGGTCTCCTTACCTATTTCACTAAAATAAAGAACCCACTACCTTCAATATACCTCAAGTTATAGTCATAGTTCCCTCCAAGCTTCCTGTAAACGCTTAATACATTATCGAGAGTAATAGTGAGACTGCTTGAAAATTCCTTAACCTCTTCTTAAATCCCCTTTCCTCTCTAAGTCTTTGCTTGTAGATTCAGCAAGGGTTTTTAATAGTTTAATAATTCTAGGAAAGAATTCTTCAAAACTATTGTATTCATCTTTTTTCTTAACATACTCATCCAATAATTTGTAAAAGTCTTTAACGAATATGAAGCCCATTCTTTCCTTTTGATCGAGGTAAGAAGCTATTTCCTCTTTAGGAATACCCATATAGTGATGCTTTATGATAGCTTCTATGGCACTAGCCAAGTGAACATTAAGAGCTTGAATCCATACTCCGTGCGTAGACTTTACATAATCACCTAAATATTCAAATAAATAAGAATACTCCATGATTTCATCAAAATATCTCGCACAATATATACCTACGATCCTACTTAACTCATTTAATATAAGATCTTCTACACCTCCAAATATAGGGAGATCATTAACTATCCTTCTAGGCCCTATAAATACAAAAGTTTTATCATTAAATCCATGTCCGAAGGCAAATGAACCATATAGTGGACAAAGAATTACACTGACATGTTCTTCATATTTCTTGAAGAAGTCTTTAAGATAACTTATTATCTTTGGAACACTATACTTCAATCTACTCTTTTCAATAATAGTCTCGTAAAAGTTCTTATGCATATCGAAGAATTCAATAAAATTAGACTTGTATACAAAGTCTCTTAGGTATTCGATGAACTCGTTAAGTACTCTCTTAGCCATAAACTCTCCTAGTAACATGAGCTCCTCTTCTGCACGAGCTTTAAGGCCGGGAAGAAATGCGTATTTACTTCGGTTGATGCCGTAAAGTTTTATAGTTTTACTCTTCTCAAAATACTTGTTAAACCAGTCTCCTAGTTTACTAGAGATAAACCAGGTAAAAGAGTAGATTGTATTGAGGTCTAGTTTCTCTACAAATTTAAGCTCTGGTGGTTCAGTTACATGAACCATGAATCCTGTCGGCATACACATACATTGAAAATCCCTCAAATATTCGCAAAGCTCAGTAACCCTATGATTTCTATAAGGCTTAAACCATTCTAATGCATCTCTTTTATATTTGTAGTCTTTTTTTACAATTACACTATCTCTCCATGAAGTAAACATCTGTACTATGGATAACAGTTCAACTCTCGAATCAACTCTTACATCAACACTATTCATAGACTATACTCCTCTAATATTCTGCATTTTAGAGAACTTAATTTTTTCTATTATGCTATTATAACGATTTTAAGACGAGTAGTGTAGTTTAAGAGCATGTCACTAATGCTCTTACAATAGTTACGACAGTTATTGTAGTGAAGCTTACTCTAAGATTCTTCTCGGCTCGATTATAGCATTTACTCCCATATCAGCTACCTTAGAGTCATAGGTGCTCTCTAGAGCAATTTAGAATTCGGCTTTCTCATTAAAAGTCTTGGTAGTAATAGAAATACCCCTAAGATAATGATTGTTTCTCCTGCCGATAGTAGCTCGTCTAAAGGCTTTTTTACCTTCTCTTCCCAAATTAGTGCTACGTGGTAGCTTACCTTATCTTCAAGTAGAATTCTATAATAGTTTGCATAAACTTTTAAGAGAATCTCGTATTTTGGAACACTATACCAGGACTTAGTTACTTTAAGTAAAACCTCTACCTCTTCGGGGGTTTTCTTTTCAACTATTAAGTTAAACTTCGATGTAGATTCTGATAATGGAATGCTCATATTGATCTCATAATAGCTCTTTCCCTCACCACTGAAGTAGAGTTTATTTCCGGTTCCTCTTCTCTCTCAGAATACATGTGATCGTTATATTATCTACAGCCTGAGGTGTCTCATGAAAAAACCTTATAACCTTACTAGTAAATCTATGGTTTCTGGGTACAACTATTGTTAAGTACTCCTTCTCTATGTTAGGCTTTTTTGATAATTCGAAAATAAAGTATACTTTCCATGAGAGAGTGGGGTAATAGTGTGTAATGAATGTATATGAGGAAGAATTAGTTCCGCTCCAGTAAGCTTTAAACTTTGATCCTTTAAGGTAATACATGTAGTTTCTTTCATCAAGTATAAGGAGGTTAAACTTACGTCCACTATTCTCATACGCTTCACCGAAAATTGTTAGGTTATTGAAACGGGGAGAAAAACCTTGAATTCTTAAACCCTTTTTCTCTATTAGATTCCATACTTTGTTACAGAGAGCATCTGCGAGATCAATGCACTCTACACTATAGCTTTCCCGTGGTAGTAGAGTAATGATTTTTAAAGGTATTAGCTTTGAAGTTATGTTGCTGCTCCAAATATTACTAATTTCAAATTTTATCCCCTTTCTTAGCTCTAATGGTGTTATAGAGAAACTGGACTCATATTGAGTAACGTCGTGTAATTGAACTCTTAGACTACTACCGGTCAAAGAGATATTTTTAGGAAATCTAGAGTATATCCATAGTTTAATAGATAAGTTTCTGTAGAGTTGAGGGTTTATTGTAAAGTTGTAAGTTAAGAGTTTTTCATAGTGATGTAGTATACGGGCATCTATTTTCTCATCTAAGATAACCTTTCTCCTAGTCCACTTCTCAATAGGAGCTAAAAGAGTAGTACTTATTACAAGTAACCCCGTAATAAAGAGAACTAATCCTATCTTCGTAATTATCCTTTCTAACTTCACATTAGTCCATCTACTAGAGTAATTCACTATCTTACAACCAGCTCCAAACGATATAAATCTTACCTAATTCCTAATATAGTGCCATTAAGTTGGAGATTTTCACTTAAGCTTTTCGCAAAGTTAAGACAACTCATATAGTTTAAGCTTAAAGTTAACAGTTCTACTTTAAAAAATTAAGTATTTAAGTGGGAGGTAGTTTTCTAATAGGTGAGATAATCGAAGTAAAGAGCCTATCCAAAGATTTTACTGAAGAGTTCATAAGTAGGCTCTTGGAAAACTTTCAAGTAATAGCTCCAGTGAGAAAAGATGGGAGAATATTCTATGAGAGGATAGCAGATCCTCATGAAGTAGACCTGGAGTATACTGGAAGATCTCAATTACCCCCTAAACGCTTCTTCTTTCCAGAGAAAGAAGTACTATTTACCTATGAGGTAACTGCTGAAGGAGTTCTTATTTACGATAGAAGTGAGGAATTGGAGGGATTGAAAAGAATTTTCATAGGCATTAGACCATGTGATATTTATAGTCTGAAGATCTTAGACAAGATATTTTTTCGGGAAATTTCATGACCCCTATTATGGACTACGCAGAAAAAATACTCTTATAGTAGGACTAACTTGTAATGAAGCATTAGAATACTGTTTTTGCGCTTACATGGGAAGTGGACCTAGTATAGAGAATGGATTCGATCTCCTACTAACTGATTTAGGTGATTATTACTTAGTGGAAATAGGGAGCGATAGAGGTAAGAAGCTAGTATGTCATAACATAGATCTTTTTAGAAGTGCTTCAATCGAGGACATAAAGGAAAGGAAAAGAATATTGTCGCGAGTTGAATCTGATATAAAAAGGGAACCATTTCCTGATCTCAATAAGTTATATGAAGCATTGCTCAGAAACTTTAAAGCGGATATTTGGAATGAGTATGGTGAATCCTGTTTAGCCTGTGGTAAGTGCAACTTTGTTTGTCCTACTTGTGTATGTTTTGACATATACGACGACCCCAACTTAGATCTAAAGAGTGGAAAGAGAGTAAGAGTTTGGGATTCCTGTCACTTTATTAGCTTCACTAGAGTTGCTGGAGGTCTAGTATTCAGAAAAGATAGACCATCAAGGGTTAAACAGAGAGTATACCATAAGTATTGCTACTCTGTAGACGAGATAGGGATGTTCTCCTGTGTAGGGTGTGGACGCTGTATAGAAACGTGTCCTGTTAACATAAATATTATGGAGATAGCTAGAGAGGTGGTGAGTCTATGAACAATCCATACATTCCTAGTATAGCGACAATCCAAGAAATTAGAGAAGAAACACCAGATATTAGAACTTTTAGATTAAAGCTTAAGGAAGGAGAGCTTATATTTACTCCTGGACAGTTCATAGAACTCTCTGTTTTCGGCTACGGAGAAGCTCCATTCTCAATAACTTCTTCTCCTCTAGTTAGAGAGTTCTTTGAGATTACTGTGAGAAAAATGGGGGTCTTAACCTCCGCACTATTTAAACTAGGAAAAGGAGCCGTGGTGGGGATTAGAGGACCTTTTGGGAGGGGTTGGCCTATAGAGAAGATGAAGGGAATGAATGTACTCATGATAGGAGGAGGAATAGGTATAGCACCACTTAAGCCCGTAATTGAATACATAATAGCTAATCGTAAAGACTATGGAGAAGTTATACTGCTATATGGTGCTAGAACCCCCTCTGATATAGTCTATAAAAGGGAGTTAGAGAAGTGGAAGAATTTCATAGACGTACACCTCACGGTAGATAGAGGAGATGATAAATGGAAAGGGAGAGTAGGAGTAGTGACAGTACTCTTTGATGAGATAGAAGTAGATCCTAGAGAGACCTATTCGATACAATGTGGACCTCCTGTAATGATGCACTTCGTCACAAAAAAGCTAGTAGAACTGGGATTTAGTGGAGATAGAATATTTCTGTCTCTTGAGAGACTGATGAAATGTGGAATGGGCTTCTGTGGACACTGTACAGTGAGTGGTAGATATGTATGTAAGGAAGGACCTGTGTTCAGCTATAGTGAGATTAAAAACTTTATAGAAACCGCTGTATAGGTGATGCGTATGGAGAGGGAGAAGGTAAGAGTAGGGATTTACAGTCTATCATCCTGTGAGGGATGTTTAGTACAATTGTTGAACTTAGAGGATGTATTATTGGAGATATTCGGAAACATAAAGATAGTCTCCTGTAGACTGCTAGGAGTAGAGGGGGTGAGGAAAGCAGATGTAGCAATAATTGAAGGTGCTGTAATGTCAAAAGAAGAGGAAGAAAGACTGAAAGAAATCAGACTAAATAGTGAAATACTAGTAGCCTTTGGAGACTGTGCATGCCATGGAGGTAGATTTATAGTAAAGGACTTTGGACTTGAGGAAGCGTACGTGAAAGTACCGAGAATAGGAAAATATATAGCATATCCATTAGATAAGTTTGTTAAAGTCGACTACTATGTGTATGGATGTCCAGTAGACAAAGAGGAGGTCTTCTCTCTCTTTAAGGACATAATCTTAGGTAGAGAACATAGACCTAAACCGTATAATGTATGCGCTGAGTGCGTACTAAGAGAAAATCTATGCCTACTAGACTTTAGTGTACCGTGTTTAGGACCCATAACTAGAGGAGGATGTGGAGCAGTATGTCCCTCCTCGGGCAGGGAGTGCATAGGGTGTAGAGGGTTGGCTGAAGATGCTAATATAAATTCACTAATACGTATGATGAAAGAAAAAGGTATTAAGATACCTAAATACCTGCAAATCCTACAGGGTGCTTATAAATATGAAGATACTAAGTCTTAGGCATATTACAAGAATAGAGGGGCATTTAAACTTCACGGTAACTATAGAGAATGGAACAGTTAGAGCCAGAGCAGAGGCCCTCGAAGGTACTAGACTATTAGAAAGAGTATTTATAGGAAGAGAATACTGGGAGATTCCAGACATAGCCTCTAGGATGTGTGGTGTATGTCAGGCTATACATCGATTAACTGCTATCCAAGCTATAGAAAACGCCTTCGAGATACTTCTACCCGAAGAGCTAGAAAAGCTAAGAAAGCTAGTAGCTGTAGGAGGACACCTGCAGAGTCATATAGTTCACCTATTCATATTTGTCTTACCTGATTACATGAAGTCTCATAGTATACTAGAGATAGCATCTAAGAATAGAAGATTAATAAGAAATTTCCTTAGAATGAAGAAAATAGCAAATAGAATAACAGAAATAATAGGGGGGAGAGCGGTTCATCCACTCACACCAGTAGTGGGTGGGTTATCTAAACTCCCCACTAGACGTGTGTTAGAATTAGCCTTAGACTTAGCTAAGGAGTTCATGAGATTAGCTAAAGAGACTCTCAGACCAATATTTTTACTAGAGTTTCCTGAGTTCGAGAGAAGGACTAATTATCTATCATTATATAATGGAAAAGAGTATCCCTTGCTTAGAGGATCCATAAAGATATTTGGTAAGGAGGAATTTAAGCCTGAAGACTACGAAAAGTATATAAAGCCTATTACTGAGGATTATTCTACAGCTAGACATTATGTTCTAAGGAGTAGTGGCAAGGAGTATGCTGTAGGAGCTCTCTCTAGAGTTAACATTAATCATAGTCTATTATCAGATTCTGCTATGGAAGTGATAAAAGAGTATAACCTTAAATATCCTAGTTACTCACCCTTTGAAAATAATAGAGCGCAAGCTGTGGAGATAATACACTTTGCTGAAGATATGGTAAATACTCTTGAGGATCTTATATATAGACCTCCAAGATTTAAGAAAGTAGACTTTAAAGTTAAGGAGGGAGAGGGAGTAGCTGCTACAGAAGCACCACGAGGGCTATTAATTCATCACTATAAAATTAATAGGGAGGGGATTATAGAGAGAGCAAATATAATTACACCCACGGCTCAAAACTACAAATGTATAGAAGCTGATGCAGTAGCTTACACTACTAAACTACTTTCCGAGAGAATAGGTAATATTAAAGGAGAGCTAGAGAAATTAATCAGGGCATATGACCCCTGCGTCTCCTGCTCAGCGCGATTTTTCAGAGAACATACCCTTACACGAGATAGTATTTAAAGATGCTATTTAGATCCTTTATTCACTAGACTTAAAAGGTTAAGTAATATTACGAAATAAAATTATGAACATAAAAATAATAGCCTTAGTGATCGTGGTCATCGCTATTGCCGGAATGCTAAGTTATTTTATCTGAGTGTATTGGCTTAAAGAGAAATCCACAGGACAATAACTGAGCGACCTATACGGGGGGCGCCTCTCCTTCACGGCAAAGGAGTTTTCAGACCCAGAATATACATGGATAGCAGGTACTTACGTAGTGTGCCAGTCTTTGAAGAAGGTATGTATTACCAGCCGAATGGTATACCCAAAATGGGCTTACTATATCCAACAGTCTATGTAAGAAACCGGAGTGAATATATAGAAAGCCTTTCATATGATGTGAAGAAGTACAGATGGATCCACATCATAAAGCCTTTAATTAGCACCTCAAAAGGAAAGGGCATAGAGCTCTACTTTATTGGATAAACACTAAGCATACCATTCTAGATGGGGTCTATGAAGGGGCCCTACGTAGTTCACGGAACTTATAGCAGAGTTAAGGGTGTGGATATTTGGGGCGGCTTCCGGGTTTCAGATACATTTAAGGCGAACTTAACAGTACCAGACAAAGGAACCTACAGCTTAAGGGTCATTTCCTCTTCGATAGAGCCGTGCACCGCATTTATTATGGTGGTTCAGCAGATGAAAAAGAAATAATAAAGAATAACACAGGAAACGTCTTAGCTTTCTCCTGCATAATGATATTTCACGATAAATTTTACATAATGATATCACATAGTGATAATCCGACGCCAGCAGACTTCCTAAAGTTCCAGCATCAGGATCAAGTAAACTTTCCTACCAAGGGCGTCAACTTCACATTAGAAAGTCTCGGCAATCCTCTTCAGCCAAATAACTTCAGGCTCTACGGTCCATTCGAGAATGGCTACGTAAACCTAACAGGCTATGTAGTAGCCTATTGGCCACCTAAAGGCTGGTACGTGAACAAAAATACTTGGTGGGATTCAAAGGCTAAGTACACGCGGGAGGGCTCTCATAAAATAGACAGGCACTGTGAAGCTAGATAATGAAGTCATAGAAGTCTCAGGAGCTATGGGCGTAGGTGAATTTACTAAAGTTCTATCTGAAGCAGATACAACTCCCTAAAGCTAACTATAGCTAGCTATTAATGAGAAACAACTTTTAGGCTTTTAATGAAAATCTAAATTATGGAGATAAACGTTTAGTACATACAGTTTATAGTTAGCTGATCCCATATTCATAGCGGGAATTGAGATGAAGCTAAAGACCTTAGTGATAGTGGTATTCATAGTGGCGTTGGTGGTCGTAGGTGCATGGATATGTTATATTCACCTTCAGAGATTACAACTAAAAGAAGAGTTACTCAAAAAGTTTTCTAAACTCAAAACTGAGTATGAGAAAAAGAAGGCTCAGGGATATAATGTTTCTGAAGTCGAGTACTGGATAAAAAAAGCTAAGGATGCATTCGAGAAAGGAGACTATAAAACTGTCGGAGAAATGTTGAATAAGGCTATTGAGGCCTTAAAGAAAGCTAAAAAAATTCCACAATACCCATTCCCAGTAGTTAGAAGTAATTCTTGGATTACAGATCCAGTAACACTATACGATTTCGTACCTTTTGGAGTAACTTTAGTAAAACTTCCTGATAATAGGATAGTCATCGATAGGAAAAAGGGCTGGACAGCTAGTAATTTTGTTCAGTTCGGTATGGCTATAGATGACAAGCACATACTGATCTTCCACTCTTCGATAAATATAGGTGGATCTCACTTCCGTCTAATGTTCGGCAGGCTTGAGAATAATACCTTCTCTGGAAAAAGAATGTACATGTTTTTAAAAGGAGCCTCCTACTACGATGAAAGTGGGAAGTACTTCCCTTATCCTACAGTCTACTCTAACCCTAAGAACGATTATGTACTCATAATAGCCTACGACGAAAAGACTAGAACGTGGTATCATAAGATACTATATACAAAATCGTCGCCACCTATAGAAATTCTATACGTGGAGGGCAGAGGTAGGCTAGTACCACTGTGGGTAGGGAAGCCGCAGGGCCCATTTGTAGTCCATGGAATAGCTGGAATTAGAGATGGTAAGCTATGTCTAGATACTTGGGGAGGCTACCTAGACTTCGAAGAAATTAAAGTAATAAGGTATTATGATCTTGAGAGTAATAAGACCTACACTTTCTCTAAAGGCTTCGCCTTCATGGATAGAGAATACCATAGACTCTTACCCTTAGGAGAAGTGAAAATTGAGAATGGTAAGATAGTAGATGGTGTGGAGTTCGACGCTATGTCGTTCCATAAAATAGATGGAGAGGTAATAGAGTTCATCTTCATACTAGCTAAAAATCCACTTCCTCCAGAATTAAAGAAGAAGTTCGAGTTTCCAGAATTTGAGAGAATAGGGAGAATAAACTTTGTAAGCAGAGGAGAAAGCTACAGATTAGACGAGTATATCTTCTGGACTGATGGCAAACTACAGCCAGAACTATACTTCTTCAAGGGCAATATTACAGATGAAAACGGTAAGGTTGTCGGTAAAGTTGATCTTAAGGCTAGGGCATTCGCTTACTGGGGTCGAAAAGGCACAGAAAACTGGGGTGTTGGAAGACCGTGGTGGGATCCTGAGGGGAGAGTCGCTTGGGGTAGATCCTTCGTAAAATGGAGTGGTACTATTACACTAAGAAATGAGGTCATAAAAGTTAAAGAAGTGCTTGGATTTGGAGAATTTCACAGATATCGAGGTAAGTACATGTCTAGTTCACTATACGAGTCTTCCCTCTCTACTCCTCTCTTTATAAAAACTGGTACTATAGAGTATATTCCAATAGAAGGAGGATTCTACGGTATTGTCACCGATGCTGGTGAAAAATACCTACCATTAAACCTGCCAGAGGAGTATAAGGTGGATGGATTGAGAGTAGAGTTTAAAGCTAGAATTAGAAGAGGTGTAGTTACAAACTACATGTGGGGTATACCAGTAGAGATCATAGAGATAAGAAGACTAGTGAGTACTGTACCAGAGAAGATGAGAAAAAAGGCCTTGGAGAGACTAGCTAAAGTAAAAGTAGCTATCCACTACAGGTACATAACGGATGGTGAAGTTATCAATAGGACTATTGATGACGTCATAAGAATATTTAAGGAGACTAAGGCTGATTTCGTCTTTCAAGCATGGATCACTCAGAGGCCGTGTCCTAATAAGTGTTCAGATCTACCACCAGATGAGGCATGGAAGTACGAGATAAGGGGATATAGCTATGAACACTTGAAGAAAGCCGTCTCTAAAATCAAGGAAGAGCTACCAAATATCATATTGTGTGGAGGAACTCAAGCAGAATTCCTATACCCGGAGGAAGTTGGAGGAGCGAGTGAAGAGGAGCGTAGAAATAGAGCATGGAACATGAGCCTAGATCCAGGAAAATGGGGTATAAATGTAAGTAGGAGGGAGGTACAGTGCTACTGGGCTAAGAGATGGGGTTTTGTAGATAAAGATAAGGAATGTCCATGTGAGGAGGAGCTTAAGTGGAGAATGGATTTCTACTTTCCCGACATAACGAATCCAGAATTCCAGAAAATCCTCCTCTCCAGAATATATAAGCAAATAGACTGTGGTGTAGACGCTATATGGATAGACATGCTCTATGAACAGGCCTACCTTCTCCTAGAGTTGACGGGTGACTGGAATCATCTAGCTGTCCAGGAAAGCTATGAAGCTGCATGGAGGATTGTAGAAAAGATCCATGAGTACGGTTTTAAGACGAAAAACAAGTATATCTACGTGCTCTCCTGGGTAGGGACTATAAGAGGAGATGAAGTATACGTAGTTCCTAGTACTAACCTCGATATAGGAGTTGTATCTCCCACAGCGAATGAGGTTAGAAATGCTATTACAGGAGAAATAGCACAGTTTAACGGAGAACTCTGGGATGAGCTAGTAAAAGAGGTAGAAGAGAACCTGAAGATACCTCTTTTCGCTATACTTGACTATGGAGGACCCGGTAGAACAGTACTTCACGTCTTCACTCAAGAGCTCACTCCAAAGGAGGCTAAAGAGTTCTTAAGGAAAGCTGATGAGTTTTTCATAAAGAGAGGTATAGTATTTGTGTACCCAGTCCACGGAGGAGATATGGGGAGACTTGGAGTAAAGGTAACAAAGCTCTCATATGGCAGGTTTAACTGGTATGACTCACTAGCCCCTGAGTTCCAGACCTATGAAACCATAGTGAAGTTAGCGGAGGAAAGAGATGAATAATATGCATTATAAAGTACTATTTGCCGTCTTAATAGTGATAATGATAGGAGTAGGAACAATCCGATCCACAACTCCTACACAGTATAATACAGTAAACACGTATCCAGAAGAAATAGTCTCAGCCACGAATAGTAGTAACTCGAGTAAATCAGAAGGATTGCTTAAAGTAAAGGTAGCTATTCTCTACGAACCAATAACCCGCTATAGACCGTTCAATAGGACCATTGAGGATATAATAAGAGTACTCAATGAAACTAAAGCCGACTTCGTATTTAGATGTTTTTGGAGATGGAATCCCTGTCCGGAGACTCCTGAACAGCTTTCCACAGAGTCTCTCAGGGAGAGATGTAGGTATGTAGGGTACTACTATAAGCACCTAAAGGAGGTGATATCTACTATAAAAGCATCTCTACCAAATATCATATTATGTGGCGCTATACCCGCACAGATACTCCATAGCCGTAAGGTATGGAACCCTATTACTGGAGAAGTTATAGAGTATCCAAAGACATGGGACATGGCATTAGATCCCGAGAAATGGGGTATTCCAGTTGAGAAAGAAAAGTTTCAATGTTGGTTTGCTAAAACTCACTTCTGGGTCCCCAGAGACCTAGACTGGCACGACTACGACCCCGCTAAAGTGAGTGCCTACTTCCCAGATATAACTAATCCGAAGTTTCAAGAGCTTTTACTGAGCTGGGCATATAAGCAGATAGACTGTGGTGTAGATGCTATATGGATAGACATGCTATTTGCTCAAGTACACTTTCTCGCTAAGATGACAGGGGATGAAAACCATATAGCCGTCAGAGAATCTCTTGAGGCTGTATGTCAGATAGTAGATGCAATACATGAGTATGGGCTCTCAAAAGGTCGCTATATATATGTAGGGAGCTGGCCTCTAAGCCTCAAATCGCCCCATAAGGTTCCTAAACTAGACTTCATCACAATCTCTCCCACTTCAAGAGAAATACTATATATGGATCTTAATGAGACTAGGTACGACACAATAATAAAGACGGTGAAAAATTTATGGGGAGAAATACCTATCTTCGCCTTCATAGACTGGGCTGCTACTACAAGAACTCCTCTAGGAGTTTTCAGCCAGAATTTAACAAGAGAACAGCAGTGTGAATTCCTTAAAATGGCCGACGAATTCTTCCAGAGTAGGGGTATAAACTTCATCTATCCAGTACATGGAGGATTTCTTGGAATAAATGCTACAGTAAAAGCTTTCGGTAAGTTTAATACCTATGACTCTCAAGCACCTGAGTTCAATACATATGAAACTATACTAGAGTTAGCGTATAAAAAGGCACTAAGGGGAGCACCTTCAGAAGAAACTTCGTGGAAAGAAGGAATAGTTGATGTCATAGACCTTAGAGGAAGTAATTTAGAGACAAGACTTATGGTATTAAGTCTTCAGGGAATAGTGAATAGAAGAAAGCCCTCAATTTATGTCCTGTGGGAAAGTGCGCACTTAAGACCTACAGCTTCCGAAAGATGGTTAGAGTATTATAGGAGTAAGGGATGGATTAAAGGATATAAGATTATCGACGTCTACGATGCTATTGAGAAGTATAAGCACTATTTGAAGGGAATAGTTGTATACGATCCAAAACTCCCTGCAACCATAAATCTCGCTGTCTCTCTAGCGGGTGTAGAAGATCTAATTATAGCACACCCAAGTATGCTAGAGAAGTTAATAGAGCTAGGACTGGAAGTGAAGTATGATCTTCGAAATAAGTTTAAAGACCGGATAGATGCTCATAAATGGCAATTAGAAAATGTATTTCCAAGATGTAGTAAAGATTTGATAAACCTCTTTCCGGCTATGAAGAGAATAGCAATATACAGAGTGTCGATAATAGACTATGTAATAGCTAATAAGGGGTGCTCGATAGGTCTGAGTGTAAGAAATGAGTCTTCGTTAATAGGTAAATACTATAGTAAAATGAACAAGTTTGCAGTAGCAATAGGATATCCTGAAGACCCAAAGTGGGAGAGAGCGTGGGTATCTCTAACATCTAAGTATGGCCTACTTAATTTACTGGCTACGGCCTTTTCTCCCAACTTCTCCTTTCATTCCAAAATACCAGCTAAAAAAGAGTATAAACAGGAGCATAAGTTTGAAGTAAAGGTAGATCCAGGCAAGATCTATATAGCCTTTGCAGTCTCAGATCTAGGGCTCAACGTAATGCATGACTTTTACTATGAAATGTGGTTAAGTGAAGGGAGAGGAGAGATTCCCGTTAGTTGGTGGTTAGATCCTATAGTTGTAGACCTATGTCCAGGAATAGTACAATACTATTATGAGACTAAAACTCCTAGTGATTACTTTTTCTCAGCCCATGTAGGAGGGAGAATTAGACCATCTGACTTCCCATACTTAGAGGAATACTTACATAGAGGACAAAAATACTTAGATAGATGTTCATTAAAAGTAGTAGCATTTAGTAATCACAATAAAAAGGATGAAAAAGTATTCAAACTCTACTCAAGTATACTCAAGGTAGAGGGATTCTCTTTTGGATTCGGTCCAGAGTTTGAAGAAGATTACTGGTTTGTAGACGATAAGGTCTGGATCGTACCCAGATACATGGGAGATCCTAAGAAATTGTATGATGCCTTAGTAAAGTATATAGACTCAAAGTCTAAAAGACCTTTATTTATAATAGCTGGTGTAGGGCTATGGTACTATCCAAAAGTTAAGGATTTAATAAACATTAAGAAGAAACTAGAGGAAAAGTATGGAGATCAGGTAGTGTTCTGCCGAATTGACGAACTAATAGGCGCTATTAAACACTACAAACTATTAGAGGAAAAATCAGCAAGAGAAATGAGTAGGTTTCGACTACTCTTACTTATAGTTATCGTAGTTATTACTTTATTGCTGATATTGTTTTATTTCAAAACTAGAAATTACAAAGTTAGAAAACTTAAATTTAAATTCTCTAAAGATTTTATTAACCCTCAACACTCTAATGTGTGCAGGAAGAGAAGAGGTAGTAGTTCAGAAAATTTTGTGTACAGTAGCATTTTCCTTTGTTTCGCGAAGCTCTCTAGCTATGTCCCCTCTACTGTACATAGACATAATTATATACAAAACTATTAGAAAAGCGGTCCTTAATGTAAGATAAACTCTGAGAATACTAACTAAACTTCGTCTTAAGTATATTTAGCAGTTATCTTAATTAATAATGTAGATTTAATTTTAATTGAATATCTTTAGATA
>Ga0190312_1000325_pt1 | contig 16151 bp, 23 predicted proteins | sample 487007910_MG_FD_165046 | JGI IMG/M metagenome (GOLD analysis project Ga0190312, IMG submission 165046) | Hydrothermal vent sediment bacterial communities from Southern Trench, Guaymas Basin, Mexico - 4870-07-9-10_MG | ecosystem: Environmental > Aquatic > Marine > Hydrothermal vents > Sediment ... | reverse complement strand
AACTTACACGCTACTTCCCAAAGAAGTGTGGCAAGCGATAGAGCTGAAACCGAAGAGAGAGCATACATTCGTCCTTGCAGATGGCAGCGAGATAAAGCGGAAAGTTTCCGAGTGCTATATTATTCTACCGCAAGGAGAAGCACACACACCAGTAATCTTAGGGGAGGAAGGGGATGAGGCTTTACTTGGTGTGGTAACCCTGGAAATTCTTGGCTTGGTATTTGATCCATTCAAGCGTGAGCTAAGACCCATGAGGATGTTGCTCGTGTCATAGAAGGAGTAGAATGGAAGTAAGAAGTGTGAGGCGGTGGGATCTGTGAAGGTGAAAGTAACGCTAAGGAATTCTGAAGAACCTGATAGGAAGGAAGAATTAGAGATAGTAGTGGATACAGGAGCTATATATATAGCTTGGTTTCGGGGCATATCTTAGAAAATATAGGGATAAGAGCGCTTGAGCGCAGGGTTTTTACGCTTGCGAATGGCGAAAGGATAGAGCGAGGATTTGGAGGAGCTTTGAGGTTGAAGAGAGGAGAGGGCATGCTCCAGTTGTATTTGGAGAGAAAGAAGATAAATGCTTGCTTGGCGTAACAGCCTTAGAAGCGTTGGGATTAGAGGTGGATGTTGTTACGGGAAAACTTAAACCAATGAAACTTTTATTGCTTTAACGATGAAGGAAGAAATAAAGATGTATCTTGAGAGAGCGGAGAAGTTCAAGAAGAATGCGCAATTCAATTTTGATAACGGAGATTATGATTTAGCAATGTTTCACATAGAGCAAGCTTGCCAGTTAATGATAAAGGCAAAGCTGTTAGACCTGAAGGGGTATTTCGAGAGGACGCACAGTCTAAGAAAACTTTTAAGTGAGGTGATAGATGTAGTAGAAGGAGTTGAGGAATTCCTAAACAAGTATAAAGTCGTCTTAAGAAACCTTGAGAGAGCATACATAACTTCAAGATACTACTTTGAGGAATTTTTTAAGGAAGAGGTTGAAGAGGCTTTTAAAGCTTTGGAGGAGTTGAGGAAGATACTATGGAAAGAGCGGAATATTTCATGAATTTTAAAAAATATGCTACGGATATTAAGAGCATTTTGAGGGAATACCTTTCAGATTTTGAGGTTTACGTTTTCGGATCTGTGGTGAGAGGTGATTATTCTCCGGGGCTCAGTGATATAGATTTGGCTGTAGTTTCTGATGATTTCAAGGTTAGGGGAAAGAAGTTAGAAGTTTATGATGTGCTGTTTGAAAGGTTCTTTGATACGCCGTTCGAGTTTCATCTGCTGACGAAAGATAGATGGAATTTTTATTTGAGGTTCATCAAAAAAGATTACTTGAAGATTTGATTTTATGACAATTGCTGTAGGTTCACAAAGCGAAGCCTTAATGTAGTTGTGAGAGGAGAAACCTTATATCGTTGTTACAGTAAGAAGGTTAAGAGAGGGTTGGAGGTAAGAAATGGGATATGTAAAAGTGAGGGCGAAGGTATCAAATGTGGAGAGAGGAAGGAGTAAAGAAATAGAGCTGATAGCAGATACTGGTGCGATATATACGGCGATTCCAGAGGATATTCTGAAGGATTTGGGTATTGTTGCGAGGGGAAAGAGGCGATTTAAGACGGCAAGTGGAGAGCTGAAGGAGCTTCCGGTGGGGGAGGCATACATAGAGATTGCAGGGGAGGGAGTCACTTCAATTGTTGCATTCCTCCCAAGAGGCGCAACACCCCTTCTTGGCGTCACAACGCTTGAATTACTTGGCTTACAGGTTGATCCGATAACGGGAGAGCTTAAACCAATGGAGCTTTTCCTTCTTGGTGTAGGAAATGAGAGAACCGTACAAAACTCTAATAGAGAGGTTGATTGAGGCTTTGAAAAGGAAATACGGAGATAAGTTTATCTCCTTAGTCGTTTTTGGGTCTGTTGCGAGGGGTGAGGCGAGAAAGGATAGCGATGTAGATTTGCTGTTGGTCATAGATTCAATCCCGAAAAGAAGGCTTGAAAGGCAGAAGGAATTCATGGAAGTTGAAAAAGAGTTGGAAGGGTATTTGAATGAGCTTTTTGATGAGGGTTACTTCATTGACTTCTCTCCCATAATAAAAACACCTGAGGAGGCGACGAGGCTCTCACCTCTGTATTTGGACATGGTTGAGGATGCAATAATCGCATACGATAAAGACGATTTCTTCACGAAAATCTTGGATAGGGTCAGGAAAAGGCTTGAAGAGTTGGGGTCAAAAAGGGTCAGAATGGGCAAGAAGTGGTATTGGATTTTGAAGCCCGACTATCGTTTTGGTGAGGTGATAAGGATTGGATAACATTAAAATGGCAAAATCATATTTAAGGCAGACTGAAGAGAGGTTCTCCGCAAATTCGCTGCATCAGAACTTCTATGAGAATTGGTTACCTGAGGAAACTGTTAAAGATGGTATGGAAAATATTAGGAAATTCGTTAAGAGGATAAGGGAGCTGATAAAATGATGTAGGAGGTTGGGATGAGGGTGAGGGGGGATTTAGAGAGCGAAGCTCTTTACTTCATAGGCGAGAAGGAAATAGAGAGGAGTGAGGGGGTTTCGCCTGGAGCGATACTGGATTACAGCAAGGATGGAAGTGGGCATAGAAAATTAAGAGGGGTTTCCCGGAGGGTTGATTGAGATGGAGTTGAGCGAGGGAATGAAAGAAGGGATATGCAAGCGATTGTTAGGCTATGATAAGGATATAGTTGAGATAATACAATTTGGTTCATCGGTTTATGCGCCTGAGCATGCGAGAGATTTGGACTTATTGGTGATAACGAAAAATAAGAAGGAATATGGCGGATATCTGGATTGCTTGGCTGATTTGCCTTTTGATGTGGATGTGGTGGTGAAAGAGGTTGGGGAAAAGTTGAGAAAGGCATATAATATTTTAGGAGCTTTTGTGATATTGTATGGTGATGGGCGATACTTAAAGGAAATGACAAAAGATTCTGACCCGAGCTTTGAAGATGCAAAGGCTATGCTTGTAGCAGCCAAGGATTATCTTAAAATGGGAAAAGAAGCAGAAGGGGATGTAAAAGATGTTCATATTAGGAATTCGTTTAATAGCTTATTCCACGCGGCAAGGATTGCGGCGATGAGTTACTTGGCAACTGAGAATGCGAGATGGGGAAGCATAAAGAGGAGATTGCCGCAGCCTTACAGAAACGAATTCGAGGAGTTCATTAACACATTGCACATTGATTATTTCTACAATGGCAATTATCCGGCGAATTACGAGGAAGAATTTGAGAAATGGCATAAGAAAGTAGAAAATTTCGTCAGGAGATTGGAGAGTGGGTGTAGATGAAAATATTAGTGACAGGCGGGGCGGGCTTCATAGGCTCGCATCTCGTTGATGCGTTAGCGGAGAAGCACGAGGTCGTTGTTCTTGACAGCTTGGAGCCTCAAGTCCATGCAGAGAAACCTGACTATCTCAATCCAAATGCAGCATACATATTCGGAGACATGCGTGATGAAGCGGTGTTGAGGAAGGCGTTGAAAGGTGTTGAAGTGATTTTCCATCTCGCTTCAGCAGTGGGCGTGGGACAGAGCATGTATGAGATAGAGAGATATGTTGAAGTTAATACGATGGCAACTGCAAAGCTCCTTGACATTTTGGTGAACGAGGAGAATGAAGTGAAGAAGTTGATTGTTGCATCATCAATGAGCATATATGGCGAAGGGGCTTATGAATGCGATAACTGTGGAGAAGTTTATCCAAAATTAAGGGAAGAGGAGCAGTTAAAGAGGAGGGAATGGGAGCTTAGATGCCCAAATTGTGGCGAAATTGTGAAGCCAATGCCGACAAGTGAAGGAAAGCCCTTGCATCCTACTTCAATATATGCGATAACAAAGCGAGACCAAGAGGAGATGTGCTTAACGGTAGGAAGAGCATACGGAATTCCAACAGTAGCTTTGAGATATTTCAATGTTTATGGACCGAGACAATCGTTGAACAATCCATACACGGGCGTCTGTGCGATTTTCTCTGCGAGGATAAAGAATGGAAAGCCACCGTTAATATTTGAGGATGGATTCCAAACGAGGGACTTTGTGAGCGTTTATGATGTTGTTAGAGCGAACATTTTAGTAATGGAAAGTTCAAATGCAAACTATGAAGCCTGGGCAGAGTTAAGCATATGTGAGGAACTAATATGAAAAGTATGAAGTTTATGCCACAAGTTCCGAAGGAGCATTATTTCAAAAATTATGACACTAAGGAGAGATGGATGAGTTATTGGTATCAGATTAATGAAATTCTGAAATTAAATCCAGAGAATGTTTTAGAAATCGGAGTTGGAAATAAAGTTGTCTCCAATTATTTAAGGAAGCAGGGGATAAAAGTTACTACGATTGATATCGTCCCAGAAACTTAAACCTGATTTTGTATGTAGTGTAACAAACTTATCGGAGGTTTTAAAATCTAAATATGATGTTGTTCTATGTGCCCAGGTTTTAGAACATTTGCCATTTTCTGAATTCGAAAAATCATTAAACGAAATTAAGAAGGTTTGGAGTGTGAAAATTCCATTTCCAAGAAAACATAAATTTGATGGAGAGGAGAGCATTACTGGGAAATTGGAAAGAAAGGCTATTCGTTAAGTAAAATTCGTAAAATCTTAAGCAAATATTTTATAGTGGAGAGAGAGTTTTATCCACCAGAAAATATGTGACATTATTTCTTTGTTTTGAGTGTGAAAAAATAAAAATCCGAATGGAGAGACGTATGGAGAAGTTAGCTAAAGGTTTAGTTGAGATAGAAAAGGAAATAAAAAATGAAAAAGAAGCCCTTATTAGTGTTGTAATTCCAGCATATAATGAAGAAGAAACAATAGAAGAGTGTATTAAATCTTTTTTAAACCAAACGTATAAAAATCTTGAAATTATTGTAGTAGACGATGGTTCAACGGATAACACTTACCACATAGCTACTTGTTATCCCGTTAAAGTTATAAGGCTCAACAAAAATTATGGCCCCTCACATGCAAGAAATGTAGGAATAAAGGAGGCAAGAGGAGATATTATTGTATTTGCTGAAGCAGATGCAAAGTATTCTCCAAGTTATATTGAAACCATAATTAAACCACTTACAAGAAAAGATATCGGTGGTTCTATACTGTACCAAAGACATCCTTGGTCAGATGAAGAGAACATTCTGGTCAGATATTGGAATACGAGATTTGATGCCATAAGAATAACAACAATAAATGGCAAAAGACCTGTAATAGGTGCGTGGGCATTCCGTAAAGAAATATTCGAAAAAATTGGTTTATATGATGAAACGCTCAGATGTGGAGAGGATGTTGATTTAGTTAATCGTTTGAAGAGAGCAGGATATAAAATTGCAGGCATAACCTATGCCGAGTCAGAATCTGTGCTGTTTAGAGCAGAATCTTATGAAGTAATAGGAATGCCTGTAAAATGCTGGATGCTTCATAAAGAGCCTGATACGTTCAGAAAATTAATCAAAAGAATATGGTGGGGAGCAATAAAATGTAAGAAATTCAGGGAGCGTTGGGGCTTAGAACCGAAAGGATTCAAAAAATTATTTTTCATTGGGAGAAATATTTCTGCATTATTGCTTCCAGTTTATCCAGTATTGGCTTTAATTCATAACATCCTCTGGCTTCTAATTTTCTTTGGAGTATTCTTTGCAGAAAGCATGTTCCCTATAATTTACGACAGAGAGCTGAGATTAACTTTTAAGCTTGCATTAAAAGACAGAGATTACAAACTTGCATTAGCAATGCCATTTATATGCTGGGTGGAGATAAGAACGAGAGCGTTAGGTATATTTTATGCGATGTTAAAAAAGTGAGTTGGGATGTGCGGTATAGTCGGGTATATTGGCACAAAGAAGGCATCTCCGATTTTGTTGAAAGGCTTAAAGAATTTGGAATACAGGGGTTATGATTCGGCGGGAATGGCGGTTTTGTGCAAGGGATTAAAATGCAAGAAAGGAGCAGGTAAGATAGAGGAGTTAAACGAAAGGTTAAATTTCCTCAGTCTTGAGGGGAACATAGGGATTGCACATACAAGATGGGCGACTCATGGGGAAGTTGATGATGAAAATGCGCATCCTCACCTCGATTGCACTGGAAAGATTGCGATTGTGCATAATGGAATAATTGAAAATTACAAGGACTTGAAGAGAGATTTGTCAGGACATGAGTTCAGGTCGGAAACGGATTCGGAGGTGATTGCACATCTCATAGAGGAAGGTATATCAAGGGGTTTATCGTTTGAGCAAGCATTTAAGGATGCAATATCAAAACTTGAGGGTAGTTATGCGGTTTTAGCGATAAAAGAGGGTGAAGAGAAGATTCTTGCTGCGAGAAAAGGCTCACCGCTCGTAGTAGGAATTTCTGAACATGGGATTTTTCTTTCGTCGGACTTGCCTTCATTCTTAGAATGGACGAAGAATGTCGTATATTTACATGAATATGACATTGTTGTGGCTGATAAAAAAGGGATTAGGATTTATAACTTGAGAGAGGGCGAAGTTTTCAGACCTATCGACACTGCTGACTGGAGTGCTGAGCAGATAAAGAAAGGGGAGTTTGAACATTACATGCTTAAGGAGATTGTTGAGCAGAGTGAGACTGTTCAAAGAGCGATAAATCAGGACAAAGATGTTGTCTACGGGATAATAGATAAGATAAAAAGCGCTTACGGGGTGTTCTTTACGGGATGCGGTTCAAGTTACCATGCATGCTTGGCAGGAAGTTATCTATTTTCAAAAGTTGCAAAGACGCATGTGAATGTAGTTTTAGCATCGGAGTTTGAAAATTACGAGCATTTCCTCACCGAAAACACGCTTGTCTTTGCGGTTTCACAATCAGGAGAGACGGCAGATGTGCTTGAAGCCGTGAAGGCTGCGAAGAGGAGAGGGAGCAAAGTGATAAGCATCGTAAATAGGGTAGGCTCCTCGCTTATAAGAGAGAGCGATTATTCACTTCTGATGAATGCTGGTCCTGAAATATGCGTTCTCTCAACAAAGACATACACATCGCAAGTAGCATTAATGACCCTGCTTGCGTATGCACTCGCAGACAAATACGATGAAGGTATCTCAAGGCTGAAGTCTCTATATATGGACATATACAATATAACATCAAGGGCGATGAGAGAACATATATGCAGTCTTGCGAAGATTCTTGCGAATAAAGAACATATTTACCTCATAGGTAGGGGTCTTCAATATGCTACTGCATTGGAAGCAGCTTTGAAAATAAAGGAAGTTTCATACATACATGCCGAAGCTTTTGCTGGTGGGGAGCTGAAGCATGGTCCTCTTGCTCTGATAGAGCAGAATACACCCGTAATAATCTTTGTTGCGAAGGAGAATGAGAGAAAAATTCTCTCAAATGCAAATGAGGCTAAAGCGAGGGGAGCTTTCATAGTAGGGGTATCTTCTGAGAGGGCAGATATATTTGACTTCTGGATTAAGGTGCCAGAATGCGGAAATTTAAACCCAATTATTCAGATAATACCGATGCAAGTTCTCGCATATCAACTCGCTGTGCTCAAAGGATTAGACCCCGACAAGCCAAGAAATCTTGCAAAAAGTGTGACTGTGCCATGAAAGCAGTGATATTAGCAGCAGGGAAAGGTGAAAGGCTTCAACCTCTAACGGATTACAAGCCAAAGGCTATGCTACCTATATGCAATAAGCCACTCATAAAGTATCAGATAGATATGTTAAAAGAAAAAGTTGAGGAGATTGCGGTAGTCGTTGGTTATCTCGAAGAGGAAATAAGGAAATACATAAAAGATGTAAAATTCTACAGGGACGAAAAGATGAAAGGAACGGCATCGGCTCTTTACTCGGTGAGAAATTTTGTGGATGATGAATTTATCTTGATTTATGGCGACATATTTTTTGATGGTAATATTGATAAGATACTTGAGACGCCGAATTCCATGGCGGTTGTCCATCTCAAGGATGTCTCAAGATACGGGAAAGTCACATTTGAGCAAGAAAGACTTGAAGGCATAATTGAGAAGGGCGAGCGTGGAGAGGGTTTTGTAAATGCGGGAATTTATCATCTGGATGCCTCAATATTTGAGTTTGTAGAGCGTGTTAAGGAGAGCGAGAGGGGTGAATACGAACTCACAGATGCGATAATGATGCTGAACGCAGATAAAGGAGTTAGAGTAATCCCGTTCGAAGGCTACTGGAAGGATATAGGTTATCCATGGGACTATATAGATGTGAACATGTATATGCTCGATAAGATAGGATATTCCATTGGTGAGAATACGGAGATATGGAGCAATGCAACGATAAGGAAGCCTGCTGTGATAGGTAATGATTGTGAAATAAGGAATTGTGTGATTGAAAAGTCTGTAATTGGGAATAACTGTGTCATTGGTGAGTTCTCTGTTGTGAAGAGGAGCATTGTTATGGATAACTCAAATGTGCCTCATTTAAACTACGTTGCAGATTCCGTCATCGCAGAGGGATGCAACCTGGGAGCCGGAACGAAGATAGCAAATTTGAGGTTTGATGAGAGACCTGTGAAGATGACGATAAAAGGTGAGAGAATCAGCAGTGAAAGAAGAAAGCTCGGAGCGATAATCGGTTACAATGTGAAGACCGGAATAAATGTTTCAATATATCCCGGCGTGAAAATAGGCAGTAATTGCTGGATTGAGGCTGAAACGCTGGTGAGAAGAGATGTCAATCATAGTAGGTGAGTGAGATGAATAAAATTGAATACGATAAGCTAAGAGCTGAACGCATGCTCAAGTTTTTCCTTAATGATCGCTCTCCAAGAAAGTTAAAATACAAATGTAGTGAAATAGGTGATATTAATGAAGCTCTCGATAATAATGCCCTCAAAAAATGAGGCAGAAGGAATTGCATACGCTTTGGAGAGTTGGATTAGGGTTTGTGAGGGATTGGATTATGAGATTATTGTTGTAGATGATAGTGATGATGAAACACCATTAATTGTGAAAAAGTATGCAGAGAAATATCAGAATATAAAATTGATATACGGTGAGAGAAAAGGAGTGGGAGCTGCAAGAAACTTGGGATTTAAGCATTCAACTGGTGAGATAATTATTTGGTCGGATGCTGATGGAAATCCAGAAGGTCTAAAAGATGAATTTATTAGAAGGCAAAGAAGATGGTTATTTTCAGTTTTAGAATGTTTTAAAGATGAAGAAGTTGATGTTGTCTTTTCTCCTGGGGAGCTTTGGGTTACAAATAGTTTACTTGCCAACGCATGTTCAATTGCGAGGATAGACTTTAATGTTTCATCCATAGCTTTTGCCTACAGGCGATCGGTTTTCAAAGGCTTGCCAATTTCCGAAGGAATAACGGTTGGTGAAGATGTAGAGATGTATTTAAGAGCGATGAAAAACGCAAGAAAAAAGGCTATTAGCAAAGAACCGCATCTTTTCTATGCTCCAATATTCAATTTTAGCGATCTCGTATCTTCTCATTTCTGGTATGGTAAAGAATATTTGCCCTTCTTAATGAAAAACAAAAAGCCAGGGTTAATAAACTTATGTGGTTGTCTTGTGTATACTGGTGCAGTTTTAATGCTCCCTTTCGCATTTTTAAATTTGATTTTTGTGATTCCTTTTGTTATAGGTATTCTTGCTGAATATTTAAGGCAATTAAAGAAGTTCAATATCTGTAGAAAAAAGAAATTAACTCACGCTTGGTTTTTTATACTAATTCCAGCTTATGTTCAAAGAATTGCTTTTTCAATAGGATTCATCATTGGATTAATTAAAAGGGTATTGAAATGAGCAGGTCCGGCAGAAGTAAATCAAAATATTTAAACATAAATATAGATGATGTTCATCCCGAGACGGGAAATTACATAGCTGATTGTGGTGGAGATATGGAAAGAGGTGTATTTAAGTACCTTTTAAAGCTTATTGAAGAGTTTCCAAAGATAAAAGTTACACTCTTCGTAACTCCAAATTGGATAGATAAACCAAATGATCCAATTTTAATCAAGTTAATAAAGAAAGTTTTAGGATTAAAGTATACAAACGAATGGAAAGATGAGCCGTTCAGACTTGATAAACATATCGAATGGTGCGAATGGTTAAATGAACTGGTTAGAAGGGGAAACGTTGAAGTTGCAATTCACGGATTGTATCATCATCGCAATTCCGATCCTCACTCAGCTGAATTTTTAGGTTTGTCCTATGAAGAATGCATCACACGTTTGTTAAATGCAGAAAGAATATTTGAGACGAGTGGACTAAAATATGTCAGAGGTTTTCGTCCTCCGGGATGGGGGGTAAGTGAAGGATTATTTAAGGCTCTGAAAGATCTAAACTATGTATTTGTTTCTCTGGATCCATTGGCATGCGAAATTAATGTGCCGAGATATGAAGTTTCAGAATTTAATAGCTTAATAAACATACCACAGAACTGGGATATAAAAAATGGGAAAATTGAAGAGGCTTTTGAAATACTTAAGAAGGGAAATATATTATCTGTGAAGGGACATATTCAAGAAAGATATGGAAGAGATAAATTGAACAACGGGCTAACAGAAGAAAGTTATAAAAATGTAAGAAAGCTCCTAATAAGAATAGAGGACGAAGGTTTGGACTTAAGGTTTGCAAAGATGGAAGAAATCGCGAATGACTTTAGGGGGGAAAAGAGATGAAAGTTCTTATGATTAGCAGGGCAGTGAACAAGTATGGAGGGATTTCACGATATATCGCTGAGATTGCAGAGCGAATATCTTATGAAAATGAAGTTCATATTCTATCTGCATGGTATGGTATTAACAATTCAAACATTACTCTTCATCAATATACTATACCTAAAAAGCCCTATTCCCTTCAGATTTTCACAAGTTTCTTAAAAGTAAGCAAACTTGCGAGGAAACTTGATAGAAAATTTCATTTTGATGTGATTCACTCTTCGGAGTGTGAAGGAAATTATCAGCACATCATCACAGCACATAGCTGCGTGAGAGGAGCCTACGAGAAACTCAAATGGAATAACATATTAGTTGATGCTATTCGCAGAATTCGACCTTTTGTAGCCTTAGGTCTTAAATTTGAAATGTTAATTTACACTAAAAGAAAATATAATAAGATAATTGTGGTCTCTAAGGGAGTGAAAGAGGAATTGATTCATTATTATAATTTACCAAGTGAAGATATAGTTGTCATCCCAAATGGTGTTGATTTGGAAGAGTTTAAACCTGACAAAGAAAAGAGAAGAAAAATCAGGGAGACGTATGAAATTGCAGACGATGAAGTTGTTTTAATGTTTTCAGGTTACGAATTTAGAAGAAAGGGATTGGAATATATAATAAAAGCATTACCTCTGGTGAAAGGAAAGGTTAAGCTCTTAGTAGTTGGAAAAGATGATCCGAATTACTACAAAGAGCTTGCTTCAAAGCTCGGGGTTAGGGATAAAACCATCTTTACAGGTTTTGTTCCTGATATAAGCGAATATTATGCTGCCTCTGATCTCTTCGTATTTCCGACACTATACGAACCTTTTGGGTTGGTAATAACCGAAGCATTGGCATCTGGATTGCCTGTAATAGTAAGTGAGTTTGCTGGTGCAACTGATATTATGAATGATGAGTGTGAAGGATTATTGCTCAAAGATCCAACAAATCCAAAAGAGATTGCAGAAAAAGTAAATGTTCTCGTTGAAGATGAAAATTTAAGAAAGCAGATGTCAAGAAATGCAAGAAAAACGGTAGAGAAGTATTCTTGGGATGAGGTCGCGAGGAAAATATTGGAAATATACGAAGAGGTGGCAAAAAGATGATAAAAATTATACATTTAATGAAAGATTGCGCAGATGAAAAGGGAATTCCAAATATACCCTTCTTTGTTCCTCTCTACCTAAATATTAGTAGGAACTATAACAATTTAATCATCTTAACAAGATATAACTATAAGCCAAAATTAAAAAAGGAATTACCGAAAATAAAATACATTCCAGGTAAACTCGCTCTCATCAAAGAAATTTTATCATTTAGGCCAAATGTTATAATAATATATCATCATTTTGGATCACCAATTACTCTATTATTACTCATTATTTGTAAAATTCTGAGAATAAAAACAGTAACAAGACCAGATTTTACAGAGTATGGTCTTCCTAAATTACATAAATCTCCGATAAAAACTTTCATTGATTTTCTTCGTTATATATTGTTCTACCTTCAGCTCTCTCTGTTCGACATAATAGTTGGTACTACACGGTATGAAATTGAGGTTCTAGAGAGATTAAAAAAGCGTTTCAGAAATAAAATAATTCCATGGATGACCGAATATGAAATCTGCTCAGATAATAAAGAAGAATTTATCCTAACTGTTTCGAGAGGTTGGAGTGACAGAAGAAATTTACATACAATACTAAGAGTTTTCGCTGAAATAATAAAAGAAAGAAAATATAAACTTATCGTGGTCGGAAAATTCCATAAAGGAACTTACTACATTCCAGACGAAAATCGTTGGGAAACTGGAGAAGAGTACAAGCAAAAGATTATGAGGTTAATCGAAGAACTGAACTTAGAAGATTATGTAGAATTTGTTGGGGTTAAACTAGGAAAAGATCTGCAAGAGTTATATAGGAAAGCAAAGATATTCTATTTACCGTCAAAAAATGAGACTTTCGGCATGGTTTATGTTGAAGCAATGGCATCAGGCACACCCATTGTCGCAATGAAAAATTCTGCAGTTCAGTATGTTGTTAAAGATGGAGTAACAGGATTTTTAAGGAATGATGAAGAAGGGCAGAAAGAGGCAATTTTAAAGCTTTTGACAGATGAGAAATTATATAAGGAAATGCAGGAGAACTGTTTGAAGGAAGCGGAAAAGTATAGATGGGAAAATGTGATAAAGAAATGGGAAAGGCTAATAAAGGGGCTTGTGGAGGGAAAAGATGTATGCTAAAAAGGAGGCAGAAAAAATGGATGAAGTTGTGGAATATCAGAGGAGAGTGGTAGAGAAAATAAAGGCGCTATCTCTAGAAAGATTGAAAGTAGTGCTTGACTTTATTGAATATCATGAGGAGAAGGAGGAATTGGAGGCGACGCTTGAAGTTCTCAATGACAAAGAGACGATGGAGCATATAAAAGCTGCGGATGATGCATGGGAAGCGAGGAGAATGGAAGAGTTCATGCCTTGGGAGAAAGTGAAAATAAATTAAGAGTTAAGATTATCGCATCATTTACATTGAAGATGAAGTTAAAATTGAGAATTTGCATACGAGGTCAGGAGATTGCTTGAATATGATTGAGAAGTATTTTGATGAGCTGATAAGAATTGCAAAGGAGAGGAAAGAGTATTTTGAAAACTACATGCATTACGCAAGGCTTGTGAAGGGGGCTGTTAAAGGAGAAGTTATTGTTTTCGGCTCTGTTGTCGAAGGAAAACATACGATGGCATCGGACATAGATTTGCTCGTTGTTCTTGATTCAATTGAGAGAAGGGATGAAATTCTGATGAAAATAAACGAGGTTCTTGGCGAATTCCATCCGTTCCAGATTCATCTCGTGACAAGAAAGGAGTTTGAATGGTATAAGAGGTTCATTAAGAAGTGGAAGCGTGTGGAATGAATTTAAAGAAAGGACTTGAAAGACAACATCTTTCTTTGTCTATCTGTCTATTTACCTCTGTTTAAAAAAGTAAAACCCTCAATACCGAAAATTGCCTTCGCATACCTCAAATCCTCAAATTCTATTCCTTTTATCAAAAACAATACGGCAAAATAGAATGCGATTGCAAAGCAGAGCTCGGAGAAGCCAAAAAGCAGTGTTTCTGGATTTGGAAGCGTTTTTAGTAGGAGGAACATTGCAATAGAAGCAAAAGCTGGTTTGTAGATTGAGCTTGCGTGAGGACTAACTCCAAAAATCTTCTTTGCAATTATTCCTGCTGCTATTATATTAAAAAATCTTGAAGTTGTTGTAGCAATCGCAGCCCCAATCATTCCAAATTTCAGTATTAGAATGTAGTTCAGCAAAACATTCATCACCATTGAAGCTATTGAAATTGCCGTGCTGTATTCAGGCTTTTCCTTTGCTCCAAAAAGCACTCCAAAGAAGTTTGTTGCATTGAAAACGATTAGAGGAGAGAGGATTAAGAGAGGTAGTGATGCGGGAAGATAGTTAACGCCGTAAATGACGCTTACGATTTGCGGAGAGAAGTAGGCAAGACTTACGGCGAAGGGAAAGGAAAGGATTGAGGCATACCTGAAAACCTTCTTAAATGCATCCTCCAGACTTTCTCCTTCAAGCTGGGTGAAAACTGGGAAGAGAACTCCTGCAATTCCAGTTAAGCCTACAATTCCAAAAACGATGTTCGTCGCCGCCTTATAATAGCCAGCATATTCCGCAGGCAGGAAAATACCGAGCATTATCATGTCAACATAGCTGAAAACAACACCCGAAATCGCCCCTATGCTCACAAAACCCATGAATCTTAAAACCCTTTCAGTTTCAATCTTCTTTGCTGCACTCTTAAATAGATAGGAGTACTTTCTCCGAAAGAATGAAAACATTAAAATGAAGGTTAAAGTGGAAGCTAAAGCCAATCCAACAAATATACCGTTGAAGAAAATCAAAGCGAGAGGAATGACGAGTGCAAACTTCAAAGATTCGTTTATCGCATGCCTTATCGCAGGATACTTGAAGTTCTGAAAGGCTTGAAAGCAGCAATCTACGAAATCTGAAAGGAAGAAAAATAAAAAGAAGAAAGCGAGAATTTTCAGAGGTAAGGACATCTCAGGTTTTTTAAACACATGGAAAGCCAGGAAGTCTGCGAGAACTATGAGCAAGATTGCATAGGTTAATCCAAGTGCTATTCTGAGTTTAAAGAAGAATTTGAAGTATCCCCTTGCCAGATGTTCATCTCTTTCAGAAGCTGCCAAATATCTTATGGCTGAATATCCTATGCCAAAATCCATCTGCATGATGAAAAAGCACACAGAAATTGCCAGAGCATAAATTCCGAACTGCTCAGGCGTTAGGATTCTTGCAATTACAACTGAAAACAGGAAGCCACCTATTCCTCTTATTAAAGCCGAAGAGCTGCTGAAAAACGAGTTCTTCAAAACCCTCCTTGCAAGCTCAACCATGGCAATCACTCAATATCGCATCAGCAACGCTATCCCATGTGTATTTCAAAACCGCTTTCCTACCATTCTTCCCCATTCTCTCACGCATCTTTTCATCTCTCAGCAATACTTCAATCTTTGATGCAAAGTCTTCTGCATTTCCTGGCTTTGCTAACAAACCGCATCTATTTGCTGAAATGATGTCTCTTATTATTTCCAAATCGCTCGCAACAACAGGCTTTCCACATGCCATATACTCAAAAATCTTAATGGGGGAGAAGTAAAAGCCGTGCTTTCTCATTTCCTCAATAGGTTTATAGGGAGCTATTCCGACATCAGCAGCCGATATGAACTTAGGCATCTCTTCATGTTTAACGAATCCAACGAATACGAATTTGTCAGCTACTCCTCTCGCTTCCGCATCTCCTCTCAACTTCTCTAACTGCTTTCCCAAAAGCAAAAACTTCATCCCCTCTTTCAACCTTTCCGCAATGTCTAAAAGCATATCCGCACCGTGCCACTCGCTCATCTCTCCCACATAAACCACAACTTTCTTACCCTCCAGCCCATATTTCTCTCTCACTTCTCCCGCATCCACAGGCTTGAATTTCGCATCAACACCCGCATGCGTCAGCACAACCTTATCATGAAACTCTTTTGGAATTATATTTTTTGTGTATGCTAATATCTTATCCGCAAGTTTCAATTGAAGCCTGCTGAAGTCCGTATCAATTACCTCAACAACCGCTTTAACACCAAAAATTTTAGCAGGCAAAACACCTATGCCCTTCGCAGAATTCCTCTCCACTACTAAATCAAAATCCCTCCTACATAAAATCAGAAAAACATAAAAAGTGAGAATCATGCGGTAAAATATAAAATAGAGGTCCTCAAAAAATTTGAATAACTTTTTCTTTTCACCACTCCCACTTCTTCCCGCACCTCCTATGGGTAAAACCAATCCCCGATAGATTCTCCTTGTCTCTATTCGCTCTGAAATTCGTTCATATTTGCGTTGTCCTCGCATCCTTCTTGAAATTATAAAAACTTCACAGCCTCTCCTCGCCAAACTTTCC
>Ga0190312_1000319_pt1 | contig 16293 bp, 18 predicted proteins | sample 487007910_MG_FD_165046 | JGI IMG/M metagenome (GOLD analysis project Ga0190312, IMG submission 165046) | Hydrothermal vent sediment bacterial communities from Southern Trench, Guaymas Basin, Mexico - 4870-07-9-10_MG | ecosystem: Environmental > Aquatic > Marine > Hydrothermal vents > Sediment ... | reverse complement strand
ATTCAATACGATATATTTATTGTTATAGCACTATTTATGATTACCCAAGTAATCTTTATATCAATACCGCTTGTCACAACAAACCCGTTTGCCATTATAGGTGCTTCAAGAGAGATCATGCTTACACTTGTAAATGAAATTGCTTTTATAATACTCTTTGGACTATATGCTTTCTTTGCAAACACGTCATCATTCAATAGCTTATCCCAAGTATCTATAAAGGCTTCTCTAGTAATAGTACTAGTAGCACTATTCATATCTAGTTATGTAGCTAGTGGTAGAATACCGTTTGATATTGCTGAAGCAGAGCCTGAACTAGCATCTGGTATTGTTATTGAGCTTAGCGGTCCACTACTAGGATTGTTTCTATACTCTATGTATTTGAGAAGGTTGTTTGTAAAGATAATTCCATTAACTCTACTTCTAGGTCTCCTTGGTTTTAATGGTTTATCTATGTTATTCTATAGTATATTAGCTGTTGTCTTACTATGGATTATTTATTGTGTTATAGCGGCTATTCTAGCTAGATCACGTGTTGATATAGCACCTGTTACACTGTTAAAGATATACTCTATACTAGTGGTAGTTGCTTTAATAACACATGTTGCCAGGGTGTAGGTTTTATGGGTAGAGAAGTTGTTGATAAATATACTAGTGTTATAAGGGGGGTTGATAGAAGTGCTGATATAGTTTTTAAGGATGATACACTATATACTACTATAAGCCCCAGCTCTCTAAGAGATCTTGCTAAAAAACTCTACTGGGATCTAGGATGCTTCCATAGAACATGTGCTGGTGTTGACGAGAGATCTCTTAATGGATATTTTGCAGTATACCATATATTTGGTGATGATAGGAATGGATTGAATATTGTTGTTAAAGTATATGCTGATCCAGAGAACCCTGTTGTACCAAGTATTGTCGATATAGTGCCTGCTGTTGACTGGTGTGAAATGGAGACAAGGGATCTACTTGGTATAAGGTTTAGTGGTAGAAGTGAGTATAGACTCGTACTACCACCTAGTTGGCCTAACAACCTCTACCCGTTACGCAAGGATGTACCCTATAATCTTAGGCCAAAGATACTTGCATCAAGTGAACGTGTTGGTGAAGGAGCTACTGGTGTTGCAGTACCTATTGGACCCTACCATCCCGCCCTCCATGAGCCAGAGTATTTCGAGCTCTATGTTGAAGGTGAACGTGTTGTTGATGTAAAGTATCGTGGTTTCCACGTACACCGTGGTATTGAGAAGCTTGGAGAGTCTCGTATGACTTATCAACAGGTAAACTTTCTTGCTGAACGTATATGTGGTATATGTGGTTTTGAACATGCTGTATGTTATTCACAAGCTGTTGAGAAGGCTGCTGGCATTGATGTTCCTGAGAGAGCACTGTATATACGTAGTATAGTTCTTGAGATTGAGAGAATCCATAGCCACCTACTATGGATTGGTGTTGCAGCCCATCTTCTAGGCTATGACACAGGGTTTATGCATACATGGAGGATACGTGAACACGTTATGGTTGCTGCTGAAATGCTTACTGGTAGCCGTAAAACCTATGGTATTAACATGGTTGGTGGTGTGCGTAGAGATGTTAGTGGGGAGAAGATTGGGCGTACACTTGATATGTTAAGGATTATTGAGAGAGAGTTCCAAGAGCTTGTTGATACAATGGTCTCTGTTCCACAAGTGAAGAAGAGGCTTAGTGGTACTGGTGTACTATCTAGAGAGGATGCTCGTAAATTATCTGTTGTTGGACCTACAGCTCGTGGTTCAGGGCTTGACCGTGATGTTAGACGCGACCTACCCTATGCTGCTTATAGAGATGTGTCTTTTAACGTGCCTGTCTACGACTCTGGAGATAATCTTGCACGCTTTCTTGTACGTGTTGAAGAGGTTTTTGAGAGTATTGGTATGGTTAGACAGCTTCTTGAGAATATTCCTAAAGGGCCTATTATGGTTGAGGAGTTTATTATACCTGAAAACCGTGTTGCAGTGTCTGTTGTTGAAGCTCCACGTGGTGAGGATGTACACTTTATTATAACTGGTCATGGTAGACCGTATAGGTGGAAAGTGCGGGCTCCTACATATAATAACATACCTGCTTTAAGGGTTATGTTGGAGGGGGAGTCTCTTGCTGATGCCCCTATCACTATTGCTAGTATTGATCCGTGTTTCTCATGTACTGATCGACTGCTTATAATACGTAGTGATGGTTCTAGGAAATGGGTTTCATTAGATAGACTGGGTTGTATTAGGTGATTATGGTTGGCTCGTGTTAAGTCTAGAGTTCTAGGTTTCCTACGTATACTAGGTATTGCTGGTAGAACTGGCCGTGTCACCCGCAAGTACCCGTATGAACCACCTCTTGTCACTAGCGATTTTCGTGGTAAGATAGAGTTTGATAGTGAGAAGTGTATTGGTTGTGGTGCGTGTGTTCTAGTTTGTCCATCTAATGCTTTAGAGATTATGGAGAGGGGTGGTAGAGTTGTTCTTAGATACTTTATTGGTAGATGTATATTCTGTTGGAGATGTGTTGACGTATGTCCTGTAGAGGCTATTCGTGGTACAACTGGTTTTGAACTAGCTACTGATAACCCTAATGACTTGTATGAGGAGGTTGTCCATGATACTGTTGGCTGTAGTGAGTGTGGTAGAGGTTTTATGACTGTTAAACAGAAGGACTATGTTCTTGGGAAGTCTAGTGTTGTAGAAAACTATATTGATCTAGACCCGGGTTGTAGGCGTAGAAAGTTTCTAGAAGCTATTGAGAGAAGATTTGGTGGTGGAGAGTGAGGTTTCTTAAGAAGAGTATATGGGTTTTCCACCTCAATAGTGGTAGTTGTAATGGCTGTGATATAGAGGTTGTCGATGTACTCACTCCATACTTTGATGCTGAAAGATTTGGTGTTAAACTAGTTGCTAGCCCACGTCATGCTGACGCACTATTATTTACCGGCCCTGTTACACTAGAGTCTCTACCAAAGGTTGTTAATGCTGTAAAAGCTGTTCCACGTCCAAGGATAGTTGTAGCACTAGGATCGTGTGCTGTAGGCGGAGGTATATGGCATGATACATACTCTACAATAGGTGGTGTTAAAGAGCTTCTAAAAATACTTGACAAGCAGGGTGTAGTAGTTGATGCTGTATACTATGTACCTGGCTGTCCAGTTAGGCCTGAGTCAATAATACATGCTATAGCTTTGATAAAGGGTTTGGTTAAGAAGAGAGTTGGTAGAGAGGCTAGTTAGAATTGGAGTCTAGAGTTGTACTAGTATATGTATGTGAAATGAGAGAGCTAAGACAGCCTATACCTAGACACCACATAGCAAGCATAACAGTGTGTAGGAAAGCAGTAGAGACAACAATAGATAAACTTATAGACAAACTAACAACAAAGCAATGCCAACAACTAGAAAGACAAAAACAACTCACAATAACAAATACACAACAAATAAAACAAATAATAAACATAACACCAAAAACAAACACCTACCTAAAAATAAAGATAAAAGAAAACTAATGGACCGGCCGGGATTTGAACCCGGGACCTCCCGGTTGCAAGCCGGGCACTCTTCCAGGCTGAGCTACCGGCCCACTTCTATGTTGTATATACTATTTTAGTTATTTTAGATATTCTTGAGGTTTTATATCTTTTATTTAACGATTTTTATATACTTCTATTTCTACAGAGGGAACTAGTATGTATAGACATGTCTTTTTTGGATTATTTGATGGGGATGGTTATAGGGGTTTAGGAAATTTTGAAGTAAGTATTGGATCAACAAGCTTTATTTAAACATGTATTCTAAAGGGTTTGTTTACTAAAGTTTTTGGTGTAGAGCCTAAATTACGTGTCTATACTGTTAATAAAAACCCGTATAGGATTTGTTTTAGACCATATATCCTTGGTGAAGAGTATTATACCATGGTTTCTGAAAAAGTCTTAGACAAGGTTTCTACTAATTAACCCATAGAGTATCTGACTGGGCTATTTTATGCAGATGGTAGTGTAGATGCTAAAATAGATCGTAGGAATCCGGAGAAGTATCGTATAGTATTCTATGGGGTAAAATTCCATATGAAGCCAGGAAGGCATAGAGTTGAAGAACGTGATAGGTATAAGGCACTTGTCTATAGAATAACTAGTGCATTTAATATGCTTGGTATAAAGCCAAGAATAGTTAGGGAGTATGGGAGAACTGTAGCCTATGCTATATCTAAGAGATACTCTAGTTTTCTTGACAGCATTGTTTTAAAACATGGTTTAAATTACAAGTATTTCTCTTATAAATTCTTAACTAATAGATATGATCTACTGTATGCAGTAATTTCAATATACCTAGATTACTGGCTCTTAAATAGGATAGCATATAGGTTTCTTATTTATGAGAAATTCCATTACTATAACAGCTTGTTAGATAGAAACTACTTATTATTTGAGCAACAATTAATTGACAGAATATTAGATCTAAACAATGTCTCTTATAAGGAATTATCTACCATATCAAATCCTTGGGAGCTATGGGACTATATTAGGGTTTGTGGAGTACAGGAGGTTGAGGAGATAACGCAAAGGCTATATAATGAAATCCCTAGAGAGTGGGAAGTATTCGTTAAGTATATTATTTCTAAGTTTAGAAGTAATATGAGAAGATTCTATATTGATGCTTTAAGAGTACTTAATTGTCTGTGATAAGCGTCTCTAGTTTTTATTACATTATCTCTTTTAGATATTTGGTCTACCTTATTCTTATTCTGTTTATTTTCTTGTTTTGCCAGCTATATCTTCTTATTCTCTTGCTTCTACCGAAGCCGCATGCTGCACAATAGCCTTTAGCTACGTTGTAGGAGTGTCTACCGCATCTACGGCATCTTATATGTGTTTTACCACTACTCATTTTACCAAAGCTTGTTGTACCTTTTGTCAACTCATATCAACCTCCTAACGGCTTCCTAGTAGTCTTATAGTGTTGGTGTAGGGCTTATGAGTACAACTGTGTCTCCACGTATAACTATTGTTCCAAGCTTTCTTGTACTACCATTCTCTCTAACTTCTTCAGCATCATCAAGTACTATGTTTAGGTGTTGGTCATAGCTTTTAAGTTTACCACGTACAGAGTGGTCTCCCTTAAGCTTTATCAATACTATTGTACCAATAGACTCATGAAGGATCTTGTGCGCTGTTTCAACCATGCTTGCTCCAACCCTCCACTTATAGATTATTTAAAACCCCTATACATGTATCTATAAAGTCTAGGTATAGAAAACAACTATTTAAGTCTAAGGTATACATGGTTCATGGGGTTTACCGGGATTGCCTAGGAGGTGGTTTTTATCTAAAAAAGATGTTAAGGTATTGAAGAAGTCTATTACACAACAGTATCCTAGCATACCTCTTGAGTTTAAACGTGTTGAGAAAATTGTTGATAGAGATGTTGGTGTGATACTAGTTGTTGACAATATACCCTCCCTCTACCTATATGGAGACAAGTACTATCCACTACTAACACTACTGCTTATGAAAGGCTATGAGTGGATACCCTATGTTGTAGTAGATATGGGTGCTGTAAAACCTCTACTACGTGGAGCAGATGTAATGGCTCCTGGTATAAGAGGGGTTTATGGTGAATTCAGTATAGGCGACCCAGTTGTTGTTGTAGAAGAGAAGTATAGGAAGCCGTTTGTAGTAGCTAAAGCACTAGTATCAGCTAGTGAGTTAAGGGCTATGGTTGTCAGGAAGGGCAGGGTTTTAGAGAATATACATAGGATAGGGGATAGGCTGTGGAAGTTTGTTAAAAAACTCTAGACACTATATTGTCAGCTTAGGTTAGAGAAGCCTATGTAGTAGGAAGCGTCTAATCAAGTCCATGTCTTGGCAAAGTATTTTAGAGTTTTAGAGAGTTATGTGGATTTAAGAGATTGGTATAGTAGAGGGTGGGTTAGAATGGCTTTAAGTGAAGGCGATTTTGTACTTATAGAGTATACTGTCCGTGTTAAAGAGACTGGGAATGTTGTTGATACTACTAGTGAAGAGATTGCACGTAGAGAGGGTATATATGACTCTAATAGACTCTATGGTCCAGTACTTGTTGTTATTGGACGTAGATGGGTTATCCAAGGACTTGATGATGCTTTGAAAGAACTTGATGTAGGTGTTGAGAAGGAGATTGTGGTTCCTCCAGAGAAGGCTTATGGTTTAAGGGATCCAGGTAAGATTAGGGTTTTTAGTATACGCGAGTTCCGTAGAAGAGGTATTGATGTAAAGATTGGTGATGCTATAGATTTTGGCGGTCAAACAGGTATTGTTAAGAGTATTACTGGTGGACGTGTTGTTGTAGACTTCAATCACCCACTAGCTGGTAAGACACTAGTCTATAAGGTTAAGGTTTTAAAGAAGCTTGAGGAACCAGTTGAGAAGCTTAAGGCTCTTACAGCACGCCATCTTAGAATAGGTATGGAGGATGTTAGTGTAGAGTTTAGACCTGGAGAAAAGACTGTAGTAGTAGACATACCTACAAGGATTATGACTAGACGTGATATACAGTATTCTAAGATAGCACTTGTAAGTGATATCTATGAGTTCTTCAAGGATAGTGTTAGAAAGGTTGTACTACAGGAAGTTTTTGAACGTAAGGTAGAAGAGAAAGAGGGAGCTGTAGAGGCTAGAGAGGGAGTTGGAGAAGCTAGGGAGTCTGTAGAAGAGATAGAAGAGGCTAGTGAGACTAGGAAGGAGAATGTAGAGGAGGCTCGGGAATCTAGTCAATAACACCTGTTTCACGAGCAAGTTTTTCAGCAGCTTCCCATGTAAGACCTTTTTCTCCAAGAATAGTGTATCTTGGCCTAATAGTATGGGCTATAGTGAGTGCTTTAACTATAGTCTCTTCCGGTATACCTAGTTCCTGTGCATTTGTTGGAGCACCGATCTTCTGTAGTATCTTCCTAACCCTCTTCCACCGGGGGTCACCATATAGGTATAGCATCATAATAGTTCCTACACCAACTTGTTCTCCGTGAAGAGCTGGTTTTGGAGCAAGAATGTCGAGTGCGTGGCTAAACAAGTGTTCTGAACCACTAGCTGGTCTGCTTGAACCAGCTATACCCATTGCTACACCACTACTAATAAGTGCTTCAACAACTATTCTCACACCTTCTGGGTTACCACTTGCTATAACCTCGTGGTATCTGATAACGTGTTTAGCTGATAGTAGTGCTAGTTGTGCAGCATATTCTCCATAGTATTCTCCTCTAAGCCTATGTGCTAACTGCCAGTCCTTGACAGCCACTAGCTTACCAACAAGATCTCCTACACCAGCTTTAAGCAATCTAGAAGGTGCTTTTGCTATAACATCTATATCAGCTATAATAGCTAGTGGTGTAACTGCTTTAACACTAGTTGGTTTATCCATACCCTTAAGACTTGCAAATGGGCTTGTTATACCATCATGGCTAGCTGCTGTTGGGATACTTATAAATGGTCTACCCATCTTTGATGCTACATATTTTGCGGTATCTATAGCCTTACCCCCGCCAACACCTATTATTAAGACTGGCTTATACTCTCTAATCTCCTCAACAAGTCTATCAGCTAGAGTCTTCAAAGGTTTTTCAACAATCCAATAGCTTGTATCAAAGCCTCTATCTATAAGTGAGTCTATAAGCTCTCTACAGACAATACCATATACTCTTGGACCAGTCACTACAGCTACTACACTACCTCTCCCATAACCAAGTTCACCTATATAGTCTGGTGTATTAGGTACTATGTTTATTCCAACAACAATCTTCTTAGGAAGATCTATTATATGTGGATTGAGATCCAATTACATACACCGCTAGAGTAGATACTTACATAACATATCTCTACTCCACTTATTTAAACCTTAGATCAGTAGATCACCATCTATAATCTCTTATATCAAACATATGGTGTTACTGGACAGTATCTATGGAGCAGTATATATTAGAGTGTATTAGGTAATATTTTAAAGCTTGTAAGTCTATATAACGGGTTGTAGAAGCGTTTTGGTGTCTTAGTTTTGAGTGTTGAAGAGAAGAAGTTAGATACAAAGACTACAACTGTTGGTTTAAGGCTGAATGACTATGTTGTATTAGCTGCTGATAAGAGAGCTAGTGCTGGCCTATATATTGCTCATAAAAGAGTTGAGAAGATACATAGGGTTACAGACTATATGGCTATGACTATATCTGGTCTTGTAGCTGATGCACAGTATCTTATTGACTTAGCTAGAGCTATTTCTAGATACTATGAGCTTGAGATTGGCAGGAAGCCTGATATAAAGTCTATAGCTACTTATCTTAGCAACTTTGTATCGGTTTATCTAAGAGTTTCTCCATTTATTGTACAGCTTCTTCTCGGAGGGTATGATGACAAGCCTAGACTATACTATATAGACTTATTTGGTACAATTAGTGAAGAAGACTATATGGCTACTGGTTCTGGTTCACCAGTAGCTTTTGGTGTTTTAGAGAAGAATTATTCACCAGATATGGATCTTAGTAGAGCAGTTGATCTTGCTAGTAAAGCTGTTATGTCAGCTATTGAGAGGGATAGTTTTAGTGGTGAGGGAGTAGATGTTGTTGTTATAGGTAGGGATTTGTTTAAGAAAGAGACCATACCATATAAGTATAGGGTTTTTACAACATAGAATCGTTGTTTTTGAGTGGTAAATTATAAAAGGGATATACAATTACACTCTAACATGAGATAAGGGAAGTGTAATAGTATATGGTTTTAATATACTATCAATCAAGTGTGTAGAGTGATTAGTGATAGTTTGTGTAACAAGCTTATATAATGAGGTGTTCAACTGATTGAGAAGAATTACTATGGATAAGACTAGAGAGTATGTATTAAAGACAATAGTAGCTGAAATGCCTCCTGAAGTACAGCTTACACGTATAGAGTTTGAAGGACCGGAGATAGCTATTTATGTTAAGAACCGTAAAGCTATAGCTGATAAACTCGATCTTGTTAAGGCTATTGCTAAGAAGGTTAAGAAACGTGTTGTTGTAAGAATAGACCCCAAGGCACGTATGAAACCAGAAGAAGCACGTGAGAAGATATTGGAGATCGTGCCTAGAGATGCAGGTATTGATCCTAAGAGTATTGTTTTTGATGAAACACTTGGAGAAGTATGGATTAAGGCTGAGAAACCAGGTCTTGTTATAGGTAAGGGTGCTACTCGAAGACACCATATAATGGCTGAAACTGGTTGGAGACCAGTACCTGTACGTGCCAGCCCTCTAGAGTCTAAGACACTTAATAGCATTATAACGTACATGCTTGGTGAAAGCGATTACCGTTTAAGCTTTCTAAGACATATTGGTGAGAAGATCCATAGAGATACATTGTTTAAGACAAACTATGTACGTATAACAGCTCTTGGAGGCTTTATGGAAGTAGGTAGGTCATCCATACTTCTTGAAACACGTGAGAGCAAGATACTCCTCGATCTAGGTGTTAATGTTGGAGCATCTGATTATGAGCACATGTACCCATACATAGATATAGACTCTCTAAGACTAGAGGAACTAGATGCTGTTGTAGTAACACATGCTCATCTAGACCACTGCGGTCTTGTACCACTATTGTATAAGTATGGCTATCGTGGACCAGTCTATGTAGCTAAGCCTACACGTGAACTAATGGCTCTAATGCTACGTGACTATATAGAGGTTACTCAGAGGGAGGGGCATCCACCACCATATACTGAGAAGGATCTATTGACAATGATACTACATATAATACCTTTAGAGTATAATGAGGTTACTGATGTAGCGCCTGACGTTAAGATAACATTCTATAACTCTGGACACATACTTGGATCAGCTATTGTACACATACATGTTGGAGCAGGTCTCCACAACATCGTCTATACTGGTGACTTCAAATACTCTACTACTAGACTACTTGAGAAAGCTAATGAGAAGTTTCCACGTGTAGAAACACTGATTATGGAGTCAACCTATGGTGCTACAAAGCAGCAGAGTAGACGTGAAGCTGAGGAAACACTTGTAAATATTATTAAGAAGACTATTGAGAAAGGAGGTAACGTGCTTATACCAGTATTTGCTGTTGGACGTGGACAGGAGATCATGCTTGTAGTAAATGATGCTATTGAGAAAGGACTTATACCAAAGATCAATGTTTACATTGAGGGTCTTGTAAACGAGGTTACAGCTGTACATACAGAGTATCCAGAGTATCTAAACCGTGAGCTTAAGGATAGGATCTATCGCGGAGAAAAACCGTTTACAGCAGACTACTTCAACATTATAGAGGGGCGTGTAGCCCGTCCAGATATTGTAGAGGATCGTCCATCACTAATAATAGCTACATCAGGTATGCTTACTGGAGGCCCAGCTGTTGAGTATCTTAAGCTTATGGCTAGTGATCCAAGGAACTCACTAGTGTTTGTAGGTTATCAGGCAGAGGGTACTCTTGGTAGGAAGATTAAGGATGGTCTTCGTGAACTACAGATGGTTGTTGAGAATAAGATTGAAGTTATAAAGATTAATATGGATGTATATAGTATTGATGGTTTTAGTGGACACAGTGATCAGGATGAACTACTACGTTATTTAAGAGCTATATCTCCTAAACCAAGAAACATTATATTGAATCATGGAGAGCCTGTAGCTACAGCAACGCTAGCAACACTTGCTAAGAGGATTATTAAGAATAGTAAACTAGGTTATCCAACAACAACACGTATATATACGCCAATGGTTCTTGACTCACTAAACCTTACAGCTAGAAGATAGACTCTCTTGAGGTACATGTGTATTGGCTAGTAGAGTTATTACTTTACTAACAGATTTTGGCTTAAAAGACCCTTATGTAGGTGTTATGAAAGGCGTTATATATGGTATCAACCCCTATGCTATAATAGTTGATCTATGCCACGAGATCCCTAGACACGATGTAAATGTAGCATCTATTATACTACAGGTAAGCTATAGGTATTTCCCTAAAGGAACAATACATGTATGTGTTGTAGACCCAGGTGTTGGTACAAAGCGTAGATCATTACTTGTTAAAACAAGGAACTATTACTTCATAGGGCCTGATAATGGCTGTCTATACTGTGCTGTAGTTGATGATGGTGTAGAAGCAGTATATGATATAAGTAATAGCCCGTATAGGCTTAGGGATGCATCATATACTTTCCATGGTAGAGACTTGTTTTCACCAATAGCTGCTTACTTGAGTATTGGTGTTCCACCTTGGAGGCTTGGTATAGAGTTTACTGGTGAACTTGTTAAACCATCTATAGAGTTTCCTAGAGTGGAGGATGGATGTATTTATGGATACATAGGCTATGTTGATGTATTTGGAAACCTTATGACAAACATTAGAGGTGTTCCATGGAGTTTTGGAGATAGACTTATAGTGTATAATAGGGGTTCTCCAATAGAGTGTTTATTTGAAAGAAGCTTTGGATATGTTAGTGAAGGAGAGTATGTATGCTATATCAATAGCTGGGGTTTTCTAGAAATTGGTGTTAACAAGGGGTCTGCTAGAGATAGGAGTGGCTTAAGTATAGGTGACTGGGTTAGGGTGTGTAGGGTTTGAAACGTAGAGTACTGTATCCTGGGCGTTTCCAGCCATTCCATCTAGGGCATTTAAGAGTTGTACATGATCTTCTTAAAAGGTTTGATGAAATAGTATTTGTTATTGGTAGTGCTCAAGAAGCATATACGTGTCATAACCCTTTTACAGCTGGTGAACGTATTGAGATGATACACTATACATTATCTCGTGAAGGAGTTAGTAGGAGTCGTTACTGGCTTATACCAGTACCTGATATAAACAAGCCTTTAGCATGGACAGGCTATGTACTTGGGATGGTTCCAAGAGTTGAAGCTGTTGCTACTGGTAATCCCCATGTAGCCGGTATTTATGAGTGGTTTGGACTAGATGTTATAGAGATTGAGCTATATAAGCCAGAGCTCTATAATGGTACTCGTATAAGGTATCTTATGACGTATAGTGATGAGTGGATGGAGCGTGTTCCAGAGCCTGTGGTAGAGTATATTATTGGTATTAACGGTGTTTCTAGAGTTAGAAAGGTTTGTTATGGAGTATTCCGGGGTGGAGCTAATGGTGGAGTATGTAGAGATTGATGGTAGTATGGGTGAGGGCGGTGGACAGATACTAAGGTATAGTCTAGCGTTATCAGCTGTCCTCCTTAAACCAGTCCATATCTATAATATTAGGGCTAAACGTAGTAATCCAGGTCTACGTCCACAGCACTTAACTGGAGTTAGAGCTTTAGCAACTATAACAAGTGCTCGTGTACGTGGAGCTAGTGTTGGTAGTATGGAGGTATGGTTTGAGCCTAGAGTGAGGCGTGGAGGCTATTATCGTTTTGACATAGGTACTGCTGGCAGTGTCACACTTGTTATACAAGCTATCCTACCCGCACTATTGTTTGCTGATCGTGATAGTGTTGTAGAGATTACTGGCGGTACTGATGTACGTTGGAGCCCACCTATAGATTATATGAGATACGTGTTTCTAGAGCATCTACGTAGGTTTGGTGTAGAAGCTTCTATAGAGCTTAAAAGACGTGGACACTACCCTCGTGGTGGAGGGCATGTGGTACTACGTGTTAAGAGGCTTAACGGCTCTCTTAAACCAGTTGATCTAGTTGAGAGAGGTGTTGTTAGAGAGATACGTGGTAGGAGCCATTGTGTACGTCTCCCAAGCCATGTAGCGGTGAGGCAGGCCCGTAGTGCTGTAGAAGTTGTTTTTAGAGAACTTGGTGTTAAACCAGTTGTTGAGCTAGAGTATTACCGTTCTGGACAGGATCCACACTTAGGCCCTGGTAGTGGTATTGTGTTGTGGGCTTTGACTGAGTATAGTGTTCTTGGAGCTGACTCGTTGAGTGAGAGGGGTAAGCCTGCTGAAAGAGTTGGTGAGGAGGCTGGTCTTAAGCTTGTTGAAGAGCTTAGGAGTGGTATGGCTTTTGATAGCCATATGGGTGATATGGTTGTACCCTATATTAGTCTGGCAAGTGGTTTTTCTAGAGTTGGTGTTTCTAGGGTTACAATGCATACTGTTACAGCTGTTATGGTTACTGAGAAGTTTCTACCTAGTATAGAGTTTAGTGTTGATGGCGGTGTTGGTGAGCCAGGTGTGTTGTCTGTTAGGGGAGTTTGTTTGTAATGGTCTTTGTCAGTATCTCTAATAGCTTTTCTAGCCCATAGCCTGTTTTAGCAGATATTTCTAGTACTTCTACTCTATAGTGTTTTTCTCTAATAATCTTTTTAACACCCTCTACTCTACTGGGCGGTGTTATATCTACTTTGTTTAAACAAACTATGACTTCTTCTCCAACAATACTCTTTACATCATCTAGTACATGTAGTTGTTCATCTATTGTATAGTAGGAGTTTGGAGAAGGATCTACTAAGTATATTATCTTGTCTGCTAAGTGTTTTAATGCTAGTACTGCTTTAATCTCTATCTCATTCCTCTCTTCTAGTGGACGGTCTAGTAGCCCAGGTGTGTCTATGAATGCTATCCTATAGTATGGTTCCTTGATCAAGTGTCCTACAATAATGGTCTTTGTAGTGAATGGATAGGATGCTATCTCTGGTTCTGCTGTTGATAGTTTTGATACTAGTGTTGACTTACCTACTTGGGGCATACCAGCAACTATTACTTTTAACTCATCATCTCTAATACTTGGTAGTTTCCTAAGCTCTATCAATGCCTCTTTAACCTTCTTTAATAGTTTTCTACGCCTCTTTACTACTGATAGCATTCTACCAATACATGTTCTATAGTATCTCTTTAACTCATATTCTTCAACAGCATTCTTAACCATAGTCTTGTACTCAGTATAGATTCTACCTAGTATCCTTTTCCTAAATATAAAGTGTTTTCTAACTTGTTCTGGATAATAGTTTGTCCATACATGGAATAGTTCTTTATAGAAAACATGTTGTTTAGAGAGAAACGTTAATGCTTCAACAACTCTATCAATCTCACTAACAAGTATATTGTATGTGGTATCTATCCTCTTTAAGTAAGTGTTTTTAAGCCATCCAATCCTCTTCCTAAACCTTTTTGGGGGTGGAGGGGTTTCTATAGACTTTATACGCTTATCTATCTTACCCAGTATCTCATCATAGTCTTTAATATAGTATCTCTTAAGTTCTTCAATACCCATTTCATCCACACAATAGCTTCTCTAAAGACTCTATCCAATAGTCCTACAGTTATCTAACTATTATAGGTTTCTGTATAGTCTTTTGTACTAGTTTATAGTATATCCTCTTAGCAACTCTCTCCAACCTCTTATACGTTGTATTACTTATTTGGAATATCTCTACAGTCTCCAATGGATCTGGGGGTCTGTGTTTATCTAAGAAGCTCATAACTATATAGGCTAATGCATTCCTAGCTCTCTCTGTTCTAGATAGTGCACTTGGTTCAACAGTTTCTATAAGCTCCATAACCTTCTTTAAATCCCTCTCTAAACCAAGTCTACGTATATTATCTAGTGCTCTTATAGTGTTATGTGAAGATATTGTTTTAACAAACCTCCTTGTCTTCAACAACTTATCATAGTCAACAACTAGCCATGGCTTACCCCTAACCCTCTTCTCAGCTTCAAGATAGACTCTATAATCTCTACTATACCTTAACTCTAAATGATTCCTCTTAGGCTTACTCCTTAACTCAAGCTCTAACCTCTCACGTGTCTCAGGCTTCATAATGGTTGGTCCATAGTCATAGATACGGTCTACTACTTCACCTGTAGAGCTGCAGATAACTTCTCCTCTTTCATAATCCCATACTAGGTATCCACTACATGGTTGTGAGTGGTAGTTATCCATGCTGCCCAGCCTATTCTATGGTATAGGATGTGGTTTTGTTTTTGGATACTTGTTCACTGTTTTAAGAGAGAGGAGGGGTTTACTGAAACTATCGGCTAACTACTGATTAGAAGCTATGAACCCGTCATACTTAGCCTATATGAACATCCGATTTAGACTGAGATTACAGTATTTAAAATATAATAGGTATTCCACTATATAGACTTCAATATTATAAGTTTAGATAACTCATCAGTTTTCTAGCTTTTTCATAAAGTTCCTTACTCCTTTTACTCGTTATCACACCTTTTTCATAAAGCCTCTTAATAATCTTAGGTGCTTTTGTAAGTATGTATAGTACTTCTTCAGACTCAATAGTATACTCAGGATAAGTTAGGTATATGATCAGTAGTAGTTCATCCCGATCAAGCTTATCATAAATATCTCTAATGTTTTTAAGCGTCTCAATTAGATCTCTACGTTTAATAGAGTTAAAGATCTCTCTATACGCTTTTAAACCTTCTCTGGTGAGTTGGTATTCACCATGTTTACTAATGACAAAGCCTCTCTCAATGAGCTCTTCTAAAGCGTCTTGAATAACTCTACTAAAGGGCCCTTTTCTATAAGCTTCATATTCGAGTAACTCATTAAGTCTAGGATAGACACGTGAAAGTACAAATAATTCTTTATGTATATGAAGTTTTGATGGAATAGGCTTATTTATGACACCTAGTAGTAATAAAATAAGTTGTTGTTCAGGCTTGATTAGTAGTTGCTTCATTCCATCAAGTACCTCATATTATAGCATTATATCCTAACCAATTTAACCTTAACTAGCAGTAATTAATTGATAAAGTACTAAGGCTTAATGGGTTGATAGACTTAAGCTTAATGCTATCTAATAGTAATCTAGGAGGTAAGTAGAGGAGAATGTTTATAGTTAATAGTTCATTTTTACTACTCTTTCTAAAAGATATAAAAAGACCTAATATTTTACTTAAAATAGCTGATCAGTTGCCACTAGTGACAACACAACAGGTATTAGAAGAAGTCGATAATATACTAAGTAAAAAGGGATTAGATAATATGAAGAGATATATTCACTTAACAATGGAGCAAATATTTGATGCTGAGAATCCTAGGGTTTATGTAAACAATCCTATTGTCATACACAGACCTTTTATGGGCTATGGAGAGTATAGTGTAGTCTTAGTATTTTGGTATTTATGGTATAGATGTAATGTACATGATCTATATATCATTACTGATGATAAGGATGCTAGAAGATATATTGTTAAATATATTAGATCTGTTCCACAGGACAGACTGCTTTGGTCGCTAAAATTTCTTGATAAGTTTGTTGTAAACAAAAATATTATTGATAAAGATATGTTCCTAATTTTGTTAGATTTAATAGAGGCCTCAGATTTTCATATAG
>Ga0190312_1000318_pt1 | contig 16367 bp, 19 predicted proteins | sample 487007910_MG_FD_165046 | JGI IMG/M metagenome (GOLD analysis project Ga0190312, IMG submission 165046) | Hydrothermal vent sediment bacterial communities from Southern Trench, Guaymas Basin, Mexico - 4870-07-9-10_MG | ecosystem: Environmental > Aquatic > Marine > Hydrothermal vents > Sediment ... | reverse complement strand
GTTATGGTTGAATAGTTCTTTCTATTCATAAATATTTATTTAATTTACACATTATTATGAACACTATGTAGGAGAGCTTTAGCTAGCTTGTTATAGACTTGGTGGTTGCTATGGCTAGATCTAGGTATTTAGCTTTAGCTGTGGTCCTTCTATTACTAGTGGTGCAGAGGGGCTGTCTATGTTTAGGTAATGACTATAGTGTAAGGGGTGTTGTGTATATTCTTCCTAGTTGGTATTGTAGTAGTTATTGGAGGGACACCTATGGTGATCGTATATACTTCTATGTCTATGGTAATGTTAGTGAGTGTATTGATGGTATAGAATATGATTTCAACATGATCTCTCAAGCATATAATCTAGTGGTAATAGTTATACCAGCTGATGACACTAATCTATACTTCTATAACCTAGCATCTATGGACTCCATAGCTGGTAAGTATGGTGTTAAACTTACATGGGCTTTGTTTCCTAAGAGTAAGTATGGTCGTGAAGACACATACCTAGATCCTGGTACACCAATGCATAACTTAGTAGTTAATGTTATGGAGTATCTTGTATCACTTAATAATACATACCATGTAGCTGTATGGTATGGTTGGACTTATCGTTTAAATGCTTCAAGCGATCTATGGGTATTCTATAACAGTTTACCAGATAGTGTAAGACCATACTATGCTGTATGGATTGACCAGCCATTTCTAGACTGCATCTATGATATAAACATTAGTGTACCAGTCTATACAGAAATCTATAATCCAAGTCTTATACCAGTCTATACTGGAGTAATAGATCAACAGATCCTTGTAACAGGCTATCAGACACATAATATGACTGAATGGCTAGACTGTGTACACAACTATATAGAGTCTTCTAACACTGACAACATAGTTATATGGATATACTATGACGTAGGAGATGGACATGGAGAATACTACTATGCCTATAAACCAGGTGTTGGACTAGGAGATCCATGGAATAAAACAGTAGTACAGGAACCACAGCCAGTACCAGAACCATGTGTCCTAGTAGTAGCATTACTGTTAACAATAGCTTTAACAATAATACTTATAGAGAAAATGATTAGAATATATAAGAAGATACAGTAAAGCTAAGATGATGTGTTATGAATAAGTGGAATACTAATGAATGATTTATTAAAATATATGATGTAATAGATAAAGACCCCGCTTATCATTATGAAGAATGCTTATCTGATCAGGAGGTTTTAAAGATTGCTATTGGAAATCCTCATATAATTCCATTACCAGATATGTAAGTTCTAGTGTATATAGAGATCTAAGACTATACGTAGGAATATTGACCTACTTGTCCTAAGGATATAGATAATGAGCTAGACAAAGATCCATATAACTATGGTAGATTTTATTAAGTGGGTAGTTGTATAGTATTCTATATAGGTATAGTCTATGCAGAATACTTCTATTCAGAAGTTCCTCAATAGGGAAAAGGAGTTATCTATATTAATCAACCTTATTGAATCTAGTAGTTCTGAGTTTATTGTTGTCTATGGACGTAGACGTATTGGTAAGACCATGCTTATTCGTGAACTTGAGAAGAATGTAGAAGTGTATATAGTCTATATTGTTGGACGCCGTGAGACCGAAAAGCTACTGCTTGAACGTCTTGGACGTGTATGTGCACGTGTTTTTGGTGATGAGTTTTTAGTACATGGAGGTTTTAGTACATGGGATCAGTTCTTTAGATACATAGCTTCTAAAGCTAAACGAGATCCCGTAATACTTGTTTTTGACGAATTCCCTGACATGGTTTATTCTTCGCCACAACTCCCTAGTGTATTAAGAGAGTATTGGGATAACTTATTCGTTAATAGACTTTTAAAGATAATTGTTATTGGTAGTTCAATATCTATGATGAAGAAGTTGTTAATGAGTAGAGAGAGTATATTGTATGGTAGGAGGACTTTTGAGTTAAAAGTTAAGCCATTAGATATTGTAAATACTAGCTTATTTCTAAAGGGTAGAAGCTTTAATGATATCATTAGATACTATGCAGTAGTTGGTGGTACACCAGCTTATTTAGAGATAGCTAGTAGGTATAGTATTAGGGAGTTAATAGATTATAGTATAACTAAGGGTTCTATACTATATGAAGATGGTTTCACGGTAGTTTCAAGTGAAGTAGAAGAACCGAGAATACATTATGCAGTACTCTCTATGCTCAGTAAAGGTTATCGTAGACTTGGAGCTATAGCTAATAGACTAGGTGTTAGATTAAATATTCTACACAAGTATATGGGATTACTGAAACTACTCGACATAGTTTGTGAGAGAAGAAACCTTATTGGAAAAGGGAGATACTATTATATAGCAGATCCCTACCACTCTTGGTGGAGTATAGGTGTTTATGAAAACATAGACTTACTTGAAAAGGGTATTAAGAAATCAGTTTATAACAAATTGTTGGAAGAGTTAGATAATATTGTATCAGTTACTACAATACCTATTATTACAGAACAACTACTACATTATACATTACCACAGGGGAATCTTGAAAATGCAGGGTTTATACTACATAAGGATATAGAGTTTGACTATGTGTTAAAGTATGGAGATAAGTATGTTATAGTAGAGAGTAAGTGGAGTGACCTTAGTAGTAGAGAAGCAGAGAGAATAGCCTATAGTGCTTTAGGTAAAGCATATGCTCTTAAACTTAATAATCCAAAGATAATAGTAGTAGCTAGAACTATAGATAATAGAGAGGAATACTATAGTAGTAATAAAAACTACGTATTAACAACATTCAATACACTATATAAATACTCTACTATACATAATCAAAAATACTTAATAGAATAAGAAATGAGTGTATAAACACACTCTCAATATAGATGTTATAGTGGAAGTTTCTTAAAACATAATGGAGTAACTATTGATAATGGCTGCATAATATTTTGTTGATAAGAGCGATGAAGCTAAGAGGAGATATCATAGCGATATAGTTGTACGTGGGGATGGATAGCACTATTATGCTTCATAAAAGGTCTATATTAATGAGAGATCTAGATAAATTCTCTCAAAGATTTATAGGTGTTATGACTACATCCTCATATTAGGCAGTTGTGGTACTATAGGTATACCTGGTACATTCTATAGTTAGTAATGATAATGGAAGGATTATTTTAGAGTATAGTGGGAAAAGTTATTATAAGTAGATACCCACTATATGTTATAGGTGGGTTATATGGGTGTAGTGGTACGTGTTGACTCTAAGGGTAGGATAGTTTTACCTAAAGAAGTTAGAGAGAAATCTAGTATTAAGCCTGGTTCTAGAGTTCTTGTAGAAGCTATAGGTAGAGGGGAGGTATTAATTAGAGTTATTGAAGAGGATCCATCGGAGGAGCTAGCTAAAATACTTGGTGATTTCGAGTTTAAACGTAGTGATAGAGTTAAGGCAGAGAAGCTTCTTATGAGGGAGGCTAGGTGAGAGATAATATCCTTGTAGAAACAGATTTTCTCTTTGGACTTAATGTTAGAGACAAACTATATCCGTATGTAATAGAGCTTCTTGAGAGACATAGGAAGAGGATGGTTAATATAGTGCTATCTCCAGCTGCACCATTAGAGGCTTCACTAGTAATGCTATCACGTGGTTTCTCATTAGATAAGGTAGTTAGAGTACTCAAGCTAATGGATGCTAAACTTATAGAATACAAAGTATACAGTTATACACCCTTAACACTAGATATAATGGTGAGAGCATTAGAGACTAGATCGAAATATCCTAGGCTTACACTCTTTGACTCAATACATATAGCTACTGCTAAAGTTACTGGTTATACCCTTGTAACTAGTGATAAAACAATAGCACGTGTTATGGAGAGAGAAGGACTGGATTACATAGAATACCATGATATAGTATAGCTACCACATGAAGGTTGAAGAAATACGCTTCTAGGTTTCTTTAACAACTTCCTTTAATACATTAAGGTATAGTCTACTAGATGGAACAACTATATCTAAACTACATAAACCACCTGTTGAACTACTGCTCCACTTATATACACCAACATATTCTCTACAAGCATACTGTAGTATATTCTTAGATACAAGATAATCTATAGCCTCAACTAGTGCTTGTCTACCTAGAATATATCTAATATAGACTGGTTTATCTACAATATTTTCTATTAACTTAAAGACCCTTTCTTTACCTAGACCCTTTTCAGTAATAATGTAGTTTAGAGAATTATATACATTAACTAATGCCCTATCAACAATACTCTCTAGTGCTCTATCAAAGTCTCTACATAGACTATACTGGTATAGTAAGTCATAGATTATTGATGGACAGCCACCAATATACTTTATAGCTTCTTCAACATTCTCTCTACTAGCTTCTACGCCATACACCTCCATAAGCTTTGGAGACAGCTCTAGAGCATCACTATAAGTCGTTTCACCAGGATAGAATGCTTATACATAAGTACTAGGAACTCTACTAAGTATCTTCTTCATAAAGACATAGTCACTAGACACTAAAACTATTCTTAATCTACCAAAACTCTCTTCCTGCAGTGATGAGAGGAACTTAAATAAGCTCTAAGGGCTCCATTCACCAAATAGCATGTTCTATAGTTCATTAACTACAACTATAGCGTTTAACCCAGAATCTATTAAATCAATACTAAAATCTTCTAACAAATCCTGAAATATACTTAAAGGTGTAGAGTCTCTACTATACGATCTAGGTCCTATTGTAATAGGTTCTACCCTGATCTCGATTCTCCTAATAATATCTGAAGGAACACTCTTGAATCTTGATAGAAACTTGTTATATCTAGATAATTCTCTATTTAACACATTAGCTAAATGAGCTAGAGCGTCGAAACAGTTCCTATAGCTTCTAATTAGTAGTAGGTATAGTGTTATAGTATAGTATCTTCTATTAGATTAAGAGATTTTCTTATAAGAGCTGTCTTACCTATACCACCAGGACCTATCATAAAACCTATTGTTCTAGATGGAGCTGGAGTATGATTTTAGGTATTTAGTAAGGAATTCTAGTTCAGGCTTCCTCCCTATAAACAACTCTCTATACACTACTACTCCATCACAGTCTCTACAAGTCTATTGTAGCTAGACATTTATTATATGAAATGCGGTAATATTGTATATGGTGTATAGGCTATGGTTTTAATTATTGAAGCTAAATACGTTGTTCCAGTTAAGCCTAGACACCGTGTTATACGTGATGGAGCTGTTGTTGTTGATGGCAACCGTATAGTCTTTGTTGGTAAGAGTGATGAAGCTAAGAAAAAGTATCATAGCGATACAGTTATACGAGGAGACAGACACGTAGTACTTCCAGGTTTTGTCAATGCTCATAACCATTTGTTTCAGAGTATATTGAAGAATATTGGTATTGATATGGAGCTTGTAACTTGGCTTAGGACAAGTATTCATCCAACACTAGCTTGTTTCCACCCAGAAGACTTCTACGTATCTGCTAAATGGGGTCTTATAGAGAATATTAAGAGTGGTGTTACAACTATTATTGAGAACCATTATGGACCTATAGGCTATGAATGGGTTGCTAAAGCACTTATTGAGTCAAAACTACGTGCAGTACTTGCTCGTGGTATCTATGAACTCAATGTATTACTTGACATACTTAGAGAGGAGCCTGATAAGGCTTTAGCCCATGTAGAGGATCTTGTTAAGAAGTACCATGGTTATGAGAACAGGCTATGGATTGCTGTAGCACCCATGCACCCCTATAACGCTAGTAGAGAACTTCTCCTTAAAGCTAAAGAGCTTAGTGATAAGTATGGTCTCATCTACCATACACATACAGCTGAGTCTAAGAGGGATCAAGAGCTTGTTGTAAAGCTTCACGGTAAGACTGATGTTGAACTACTCTATGAACTAGGTATACTAGGTCCAAGATACCATGCTGTACATGCTGTTAACGTGTCACCTAGAGAGGTTAAGATGATTGCTGAAAAGAGTGCACATGTAATACATAATCCTGAGAGCAACATGTATCTTGGATCAGGTATTGCTCCAGTACCAGACTATCTAGCTAACAATGTTAACGTTGCATTAGGTACTGATGGAGCTGGTAGTAACAATAATAATGATATGATCGAGGCTATGAGGTTTGCCGTACTCTTGCATAGAGCTGCACGTAGTCATCCAAGTATTGTTACTGCATGGGATGCATTGGAAATGGCTACAGTTAATGGTGCTAAAGCAATTGGTTTAGAGAATGAGATTGGCAGTCTTGAACCAGGTAAGAAAGCTGATATAGTTGTTATACGTCTCGATAGACCACATACCTATCCAGTAACAGATCCTGTTGGAGCACTAGTTTATTGTGCTAATGCTGGTGATGTAGACACTGTTATAGTTGATGGAGAGGTTGTTATGGAGAATCGTCGTGTACTAGTGTTTGATGAAGAAAAGATTATGGAGGAAGCCTTTAGGATACAGCAAGAGATACTTGATAGAGCACGTAGTAGGTTTGATATAAAGTTCCCCTTTGAAGAATACCTTGTATGACAGACTGGTTTGGTGAAAGCTTAGTGGTAGATTATAGGACATGTGCTGGTACAAAATTCTATAATAGAGATAGAGAGCTATCTATAATTATAGATAATGTAACAACTGGGTCAAGATACTTTATAGTCTATGGTCCAAGGAATGCTGGTAAATCAGAGCTACTAAGGTATGTAGCACATATTTTAGAGAGAAGGTGTTATTTAATAATACTAGTTGATACACGTAGATACTTAGCTCATAAAGAGCTATCCATATACCCATATAACGAGCAGACTCATTCAATTATGGATGCTATTAGTGAACTAGTTGGATTACCAGAAGGCATATATAGAATCTTTAGAGCTAGCCTAGACTTTATTAAAAAACATAGATTAAATGGTGTATTATGGGTTGTTGATGAACCGTATTATTTAGCTCATCCAAGAGCCTTTTTGGAATCACTAATAAAGGATACCATATACGCTTACCATGATAAACCGGTTTCTACAATAGTAGCTGTTAGTGAAGGATATTTTATTAAAAGCAGAGACCTATTTTCTCTAATAAACTATGGAGCAGAGCCTCTTCTTATTGATTGGCTAGACTATGATAGCTTTAAAATGTTTGTAGAAGAGTACTTGTCTATAAAGAATGTCTCTTTAGAAATTAGTGTTAGAGAACTATATGACAAGTATACTGGTGGTGTACCAGGTGCTTTCATAGCTATTGTAGAACAAGGGCTTAGTAGATGGTTTAGACATATAGAGAGATATCTGTTACGTGTAGTAGAGGAGATCTCTTATACACTGGGTATAGACACAAATAGAGTACTAGACTATATAGCTAGTCTACCAAAGACACTAGACTATAGTAGAGAAGAGTATATGATTACAGAGAAGCTACTAGACTATAACATAGTCTACTATAACCCATTTGATGAGAAACCACTTGTTAACCCACAGCTTCCAGTATATAAGGTAGTAGCTTTAAGACAACGTAGGTTATTTAACAAATAGGTCGAACACTAACTGATATCTACGTGGACCAACCATACGTACCTTTCTCCAAAAAACTATATCTACACTATATCCTAGTTCCCTAAATCTCTTAATGACGACACTGCTAGCCTTACTATAGAGAACCTCGTTTCTACCAACACTCACGTGTATATAGACATGTATATAGCCTCTACCTTGTCTTAAAGCCTTTATAGCATAGGGTAGGTATTCTAGTGCTAGCTCTGGCAGAGGCATGAGCACACGATCACTTGTATCAGTAAGCCTTTCTTCAACAACTCCTGCTGCATCACCAAGTATTGGTACTACTATGTCTTCTACATTATTTAACCTAGTGTTTTCAACCATGTATTTGTAAGCCCATGGATTGATATCTATGCTATAGACCTTTCTTGGTTTAGAGTATTTAGCTATTATTATTGAGAACAACCCTACACCAGCAAACATGTTTACTACAACCTCTCCTTCTTTAACAAGTCTTGCTACTCGCTTATGCTCATAGTTTAGTCTTGGAGAGACATAGGTCTTTGTTATATCGAGTTTAAATAGACAACCATGTTCTCTATAAACTGTCTCACTACGTTTCTCACCAGCTAGGTAAACGTATTCCCTAAGACGATAGTCTCCATAAACACCCGGTAGTCCAGCCCAAACACTCTTTACATAGGGTAGTTTCTCTAGTATAGCTTCTGCAAGAGGCTTTAGCTCACTCGGTTTTAGCCAGAAGGGTACACGTATAACAGCTATATCACCAATAATCTCTATACGTTTCCATATCCTACTACCCCATCCCTCACCAAATACTTCATCAGCTATCTTTCTAAGCAGAGGCCTACCCTTTCTAGACAATACTCTCTACCTATAGAACTACTATGTTTTATAAACTCTATAAATTTAGAATCCCCAACCATAACCTATACTATATCGGATCAACTGTTATGGATTTCCTAAAGCTAAATTAATGTTTTTTAAGCATAGAAGCAGTAGGTTTAGACATAGTGTAGAAGTTAGAGTGTAGAGTAGGTGGTCAAGATCTCTAAAGTAGTTAAGGTATCTGAACTACTAGACAAGTATAGTAGAAGGTTTGATGACATAGTTTTTAGAAGTAGGGTTTTGCTAGAAGGTAGTATGGTTTTAGTAGAAAGCTATAGTCCGTCAACAGATTTCTTAGAGAGTATTATAGGTAAGTGTATTGATAAGCCTTGTCTTGCTAGAGTAGAGTTTAAGAAAGATGGTAGAGTTATTGGAGAAGCATATATGTATCTATTAGACAATATAGTATTTGCATGTATAGTAGAGAGTATTAAAGGAAAGCTCTATGGCGTTGAAGCCTTTAACTATATAGAGAGTATTAGAGAATCTAAAGACTATGATATAGCTCGTGTAATCCTATACAGTTTCTCACCAGACTTACTAGGAGATGTATATAGTGAGTTAAAGGATTATATTAAAGAGCTTACAGAGGAGAAGGAAGAGAAAGAAGAAGCTATAGAAGTTGCTAAAGTAGAAGAAGTTATTGAAGAGAGGGTTGAAGAGAGGGAGGAAAGAGAAGAAACTACTGAGGAAGTTGGAGAGGAAGAGGTTATTGAGAAACCAAGTATTGAAGAAGTTCTTTTAAAGAAACTACAAGAGCATTTACCAGTTGTTAAAGAAGTAGCTATTACTGAAGGTAGAGAGCACTTGATAATAGATATTGTATGTGATAAAGAAGCTCAGTTGTATCCAGTAGATATAGAGTTAGCTACTACTAAGTATTATGTAGAAAGTGGTGGAGCTGTTAACAAGATTAAGATAAATATCTATCATAGAAGAGTTTTTAGTAGAGAGATAGTTATTGAAAACCCACAATTATGTAGAGTTCTTGGAACAATACCTGAAGTCTTATCTAAATACTATCTACATGTTTGTGATATAAGGTATAGGCTAATAGATGATCTGTTGGAAATAGATCTTGTTTTAAAGAAGGAGAGAGGTGTAAATGTAATAGATATTAAAGAGGTTTTAAGAGAAGTCTATAATGTAATGAAGAGTATGTGGGTTGGAAAGATCTTGTTAAAAGCTAGAACCGGCTTGTTTAGTAGAGTTAAAGTACCTTAAGACACCATTTACTTAATACACACTTGTTACATAAAGGATTTCTAGCCTTACACGTCTTCCTTCCATGAGTTATTAATAATAAGTGTGTTTTTAGATAATCCTTTTTATCTAGTACTTTCTCCCAAAACATTCTAATTGTTTCATAGTCCTTCTTAGAAACAACTCCTAGTCTATAAGTTATTCTTTTAATGTGTGTATCAACTGGAAATACTGGTTTACTAAAATACATTAACAATACTACATCAGCTGTCTTAACACCAATACCTGGTAGGCTCAATAACTTCTTACGAGCACTCTCTACATTAGAAACCTCTAGATCCATGGTAAGCCTATCTACAAAACCCTTATCTTTAAACAATCTAGCAAGCTCTATGATAACTCTTGCTCTATACTTATACATACCAGCTACTCTAATAGCATCAACAATCTTGTCAAAACCAGCTTCCAAGACTTCCTCTGGACTAATTTCTTTAAGGAGTCTTTTAAGATTTCTATAAGCTCTAATAGCATTACGATCACTAGTGTTCTGGCTTAAGAGTACAGCTATAATGAATTCAAATAAGCTCTTACTACGTACACGTGTAGCTATAAATGATGAAGCATCTATTCTACCATAGGTTCTCTCAAGCAGATCAACTATGTTAGCTGGTAAACGTCTCTCCAACATATACCAGCACTCTCTATTTATAACTATCTAGTACACTACTACACCCACTATTCTTAACCACTTTTATAAGAAAATGTTTATACTAGCTTAAAGTTATCCATTCTCTCTTTATTCCACTTATTTTATCATATTCAGTATCTTCTGTTACTATTGTTGATATGTTTTCTGAAAGAGCAACAGCCATATGTAGTGCATCAGATGGTTTTGTACGATACTTTAAAAGCATGTCCATAGCTTTCTCAATCTCATTAATGCTTATACATGCTATACTTATATATGGAAGTATTATTGATTGGATAAAGTCTATGGTGACATCATATGGGATATTATACTTCTTCTTTGAAATATACAGTAGCTCATCTAATACCAATGGATCTGTATAAAGCTTATGCTTTGACAACAAGTCTATGTAGTAGTTTTCATATAAAACTCTATACATAGGATCTGTTATAGTGTTTAAGTATATAAATAATGGTGAATCTATAAAGGCCTTCAAGACATAAACTCCTCTTCAAGACTAATAGATGCTAATTCACCAGGCTTAGGTTCTAACCTATCCTTTAACTTCCTAACCTTTTCAACATGCCTTCTTAACTCACTTCTAACCCTATCAACATCAAGTTTCTTCCTTACAGGTTTTAGCACGATACCATCTCTAATTTCAACAACTACTTCATCACCTTCATCAATACCTACAGCATCCCTAATAGCTTTAGGAAGGATTATATAGCCTTTCCTACCAACCCTCAATTTCAAAGTCAAACCAAGTCCACCTATAGCTAATCTTAGACAAACCGATATATAAGCACAGTCCTTAGTTGCTAACTTAGCTATAACGGGTTAAGGAAGTATACTAAACGTAGAGTTAGTTATAGAGTTATGGATATATTCTACCGCGAAACCTTGGAAACGGTATAGCATCACGTATATGGTCTAAACCAGCTATCCACATAACAAGTCTCTCGATACCTAGTCCGAAACCACTATGTGGTACACTACCGTATCTCCTTAGATCAAGATACCATTTATAGTCACTAGGATCGTATCCCTCTTCAACTACACGTTGGTATAGCTTATCATAGTCAACCTCTCTCTCACTACCACCAATAATCTCTCCATAACCCTCTGGAGCGAGCATGTCAAAACCTAGTACAACATCTGGTCTCCCTGGATCAGGCTTCATATAGAAACTCTTAATATGTCTTGGAAAGTGTGTTATAAAGAATGGTTTATCAAAATCCATAGTTAGTACACGCTCCTCATCAGCACCAAAGTCGTCACCCCATTCAACACTCAATCCCTTCTCCTTAAGCCTCTTAACAGCTTCATCATATGTTATTCTAGGATATGGTGTTTTAGTAGATTTTTCAAGAATACTAGTGTCTCTTTTAAGAAACTCAAGTTCTCTCCTACAACGCTCTAGAACACGATCTACTATATAGGCTACTAGTTCTTCAGAAACCTTCATCATATCCTCCATACTATACCATGCAGCCTCTAGTTCAAGATGCCAGTATTCAGCAAGATGTCTACGTGTACGGCTCATTTCTGCACGGAAGCTTGGTGTTAGACTCCATACTTTCTCAAGACCATAGATAAGCACTTCAAGATACAGCTGAGCACTCTGGCTAAGATAGGCTTTCTTATCAAAATACTTTACTTCAAACAGTGTTGCACCACCCTCACAAGCTGATGCTGTTAGTATTGGTGGTGTAACCTCCCACCACCCATTATCTAGAAGCCATTCACGTGCAGCTTCTAGTACACGGTGCTTTATCTTCATAACAGTTGTTAGTTTACGACTACGTATCCATAAGTGCCGGTTGTCGAGTAGATACTCTACTCCTTCACCACCCTTTATAGGGAAGTCTCTAGTGAAATGGACAACACTTAGATCGCTTACATGGAGCTCGTAACCACCTGGTGCACGTGGTTCTCTACATACAACACCTTCTACTAATATACTGCTTTCAAGACCTAGTTTTGAAGCATCATCAAATACTTGCTGTGGAACTTTTGATGAATCAACAACACATTGTATAATACCTGTTGAGTCACGGAGTACAACAAATACTTTACCACCAATAACACGGTGTCTATAAACCCATCCACGTAACCTAACCTTCTTGCCAATCATTTCATCACTTAATACACTATCTATACTGGTATACTCCATAACCCACTAGATCCCTCCTACTATATTCTCAAGAATAATTGTTAGTAGGTTATGTGGGAAATAAAAATTAGGGTTATAGCCCACCATAGAGCCTACTCCTTATAACCTATTAGAGTGACTGTTCTTAAAACACTAGGTATGCTACGTATAGCTGTTACAACACGATCAACTTCTTTCATAGAACCAGTTTCTAAACGAGCAACAATATCGTATTCACCATAGACAACAACTGCTTCAGTAATACCCTCCAACCTCTTTATTCTATCAAGTACATCAAACTCTCTACCAATACTAACAACAACGAGTACATATGCTACAATAGAGTCTCTATACAAACCCATATAGCTCTCCCACTAAACTAGTTTAGCTATAAAAGTAGGAGATACATGGTATAATAACTTTATCCCTCACCAGCTTTCTCAAAATCAAATCCACAGTAAGGGCAATAGCGTACTTCTACAGGCACTTTAGCACCACATCCATGACAGATCTTGTATCTAAGATGTGAAGCTGGGAAAGCATATCCACAGTATGGACAGAATCTAGCATTAACTGGTGCTCGTGCACCGCATCTTGGACACTTCTTATACTCCTCCATAAGGCCGTGTCCATGTATAAACTCATACTCTTTAATAAGATATAGTGTTTCTTCAATAATTCTAGAAATCCTCCTATTCAATGCTATAACTAGTATTAGTGACAATAGGAGGAGTATTGATCCTATAGGGAGTATTCTTGAGTCAATTAAGGATACTGTAGAGTATTTACGAGTAACACTATTCCATATACTATATGTGTCAAGAAGCCCTATGAATACATAGAGAAATAGTATTATAGAAGATATTATTGTAATAAACACTCTAACCCTTCTATTCTCACTAGACAACATAATAGCTACTGGCATAATAATCACTAAAACCAGTACATACCAAAAACGACCACTATACAATTGTTCTTCACCAAAATACTCTGTCTTTACAAGAGGCTCTATAGCTGTATAATTAGCTGAACCAATTGTCTCATTAACATATGTTATACTAGATTTAGTGAACATGTATAATGATACAACAGCTATTCCAGAGCTATTATCAAATCTATAACAAGCTCTAACATATATCCATGGTGTATGGAGTAGAGCTACAGCAATTAAGATTATAGGTAGAAGAGTGTAGATCCAGACTCTAAGATCAGTTAAAACAACTGTTTGAATACCCATCTACTACTACCCTACTATAAAGTAGCTTCTATGATAATATAATGTTTCTCTCCTTTAGAGAAGACACTATATACTCATCAAGCTCTCCTGGACGATTACTTCTTAAAACACTATATAGTCTCTTAAGAACCTCCTTTCCATCAAGAAGAATTTCATTAGCGATCTCTACTACTCTACCAAGCTTATCTAATGGAGTTATGGGTTCTCTAGCTGTAGCTAGTAAGTGTGAGAAACGAACACCAGTCTGTAGTTCAACAATAACGCCCTTACGTTTATTGATAGATAATACACCACTATGCTTAAAACCTGCTTCACGAGCAATTCTTAGAACTCTATAGGCTTCGCTAAGACTATCTGTAGAAACATGTATTATAGGTCCAGAAACTATAAGCCAGAGCCTCTTAGTAACTGGCTTCTTAAGAACAAAAGCTATCTCATTAATACTTACTGGTTCATGTTTCTTAAAAACTATATTAGTTTCTTCACGGCTCCATGGCTTAAGAGAATCAGATAACACTACACGACCACTACAACTACTAAGACTATATACATGTGGACGTAGATTAAACTCTATAAGAATAGGGAGTAGGTCTTCATCAAGATAGCCTATCTCAAGATCCTCCCAAAGCCTCTCCCAAAACTTCCTCTTCCTAGTTAACCACTCTCCACGATCAATCATAGACAACCCCTAAACACAACCACTATACCATACTATAACAGTATTCCACTTAATTAATTAGAGTTAATACACAGTTCATAAAAAATTCCCAAAACCTCTAAAAACAGATTATAGAATACTAGTAAATAAGAGATACTATAAACCCACCTATACACTCAGAAAGTAGGGGAGCTAGAAAGTTGACAATAAGCACTAAAAGAATTAGAAAAGCTGTCCTAAAGCTGATTGAAGAGGATGAAGAATTCCGTCTACTAATACTAGCTAAATTAGGATTAGACAAGATCTTTCAAAAACTAGACGCTCATGATAGAAAATTTGAGGAAATACTAGAGGAGATAAGAGGTATTAGAGAAGACACTAAGAGGATCTGGAAAGAGATTGAGGGGATTAAGGAGGAGAATAGGAAAATATGGAAAGAGATACAAGCGATCAAGATAGATATAAAGAAGATCTGGGAAGAAATAGGGAGGATTAAGGAGGAGAATAGGAAGATCTGGAAGGAAATACAAGCAATTAAAGAAGAGAACAAAAAGATCTGGGAGGAAATATGGGGAATTAGGAAAGAGAACATGAGGATCTGGAGAGAGATTAGGGATATTAAGAGGTTTATGGAGGGACTAGGTTTTGTTATTGAAGATGAGGCTATGGAGGTTATTAGCTGGGTTCTTAGTAGGGATTATGGGCTGGATGTAGAGCTTGAAACTCTTACACTTCCACGTATGGAGGTTAATATATATGGTGTTTATGGAGACTACTGTGTTGTTGGAGAGGTAGCTATTAGACTTGGTGTTAACCTTGTTAGAGAGCTTTATCGTAAAGTGAATAAGCTGGTGAAAAGATATCCAGAGTATGTTAGAAAGAATATTGTCCCAGTAATCTACTGTATGAGAACTACTCCAAGGGCTTTAGAGGAGGCTAGAAGGAAAGGTATATGGGTGCTAACTTTGAAGAAAGAGCTAACGCCCCCACCTAAAGCTCTTACTGCTATAAAGAGGTAGTTTGCTTAATCAAATCTATTATAAGTATTTCAGTTACTTTAATGATATATGGAGGCCTGTTTTCCCTATAGATAGCAATACATATATGGAGCATGCTTTATTAGACAATAAATTTTTACCTCCTTTGCCATATATTCTAGCTAGGAGATGATGACTTATGGAGTACTGTATAAGTATTGACGATTTTAAGAGAGTTGATCTAAGGGTTGGTGTTGTAAAGTCTTGTGAGAGAATACCTGGTACTTCTAAACTACTTAGACTAATTGTTGATCTTGGAGAACTTGGTGAGAGACAACTAGTTGCTGGTATTGGAGACTATTATAGACCAGAAGATCTTGTTGGTAAACAGATTGTTGTAGTAGCTAATCTTGCTCCAAAGAGAATACGTGGGTTCATTAGCCAGGGTATGTTGCTTGCTGCAGTATCTAATGGTAAGCCAGTACCACTTACTGTTATGGAGTCTGTTAAGCCTGGTTCTAAAGTGTTCTAGTTAGACAGTTGAATCCTAGGTCTTGATTATTCCAAGCATTTTATAGTCTTTAGGTAGTTTATGGTGTCCAGGTATAAGTATTTCATCTACATATAGTGGGTCTATTATTAGATAAGTGTCTTTATCTATAATAACGTACTTTACATGTAGACCGCCGTGCTTCTCTATAACATCATCTCTACCAAGGTCTGTGTAGAGCATTGTTAGGTTTCTTAGAAAGGCTTCAGCTGTACCATTAAGCTTTACAAGTAGTGAAAGATGATCGGGTTTTTGATCATTATCTGTATCTATAACGCCTATTACGTGTGTTATATTTAGTGACTTTAACATCATTGATGCTAGTGCTACAGCTTCATATTCGTTAATGGTAGTGGCGTTGTTCTTAAATATATCTAGTGGACTTCTAGAACTCGATAAAGCCTCTAGATCACCTATATGTGATATATTGTATCTTGCTAGAAACATGTTTATAGCTATTAGCGATAGCTCTAGTCTATAGTATTTAAG
>Ga0190312_1000317_pt1 | contig 16375 bp, 13 predicted proteins | sample 487007910_MG_FD_165046 | JGI IMG/M metagenome (GOLD analysis project Ga0190312, IMG submission 165046) | Hydrothermal vent sediment bacterial communities from Southern Trench, Guaymas Basin, Mexico - 4870-07-9-10_MG | ecosystem: Environmental > Aquatic > Marine > Hydrothermal vents > Sediment ... | reverse complement strand
GGAATAGAGTATTGCATATATAAAGAGGTAGAAAGCCCGTTGAGGATCGCCAAATATTATCAGCAAATCATAGTATATAGGGATCAAAGAGGCTATTGACCCCGCACCTATGACTATGACAAGGAACAAATTTAGAATCCTGCTGGGATATTTTATTATCAGCTTCTCAGTATCGAACTCCCTTATCCTAGAAATCTCGATCATAAAATACAGCGGAACTACTATGAGCAGTATGTGCCAGAAATGCTTAGTCATGAATTCGCCTATCTCAAGGTAATATAAGATAACATCTCCTTCACCAACATTTTTTATTGTCGTAAGTAGCCTTGTTAGTATCACTATTGGACCAAAAAGAATATACGCAGCCTTCAGAAGAAACACCATAGATATCTTGGGAGTTCTATCCAAAACAACAATTCTGGCCCTTAGGAGCTTAGCCTCAAACCACAGCTCTCCGATTAAAAAGTATCTATGGAAGAAAAACATTACGATGAGTCCAACAAAACCAAGCAAGACCCCTGCGAAGAGAAATTCTAGAAACCTCCATGCAATAAATGTTATTAGACCCGAGAATATATCCATGCGTCTCATGATAAATTGGATATAGCTCTCTTGCAGATAGAAGAAAACATATAATGGTAAACACACACAGATTGTTACAAGCCAAACAATATATCTCCTAATATTGCCTAACATGACTATCCCTCCATTTTAGCACCCACATCTGGTCTAACATACCAAGCGTTTCCTGCACCCTCAGACAATACTTCATGTATAATCTTGTTAATATTCCCCTTGGAATCCGTAAATACGATTATCGAACCACCAAGCCCAGCTCCACTTATCTTCGCACAGCAAGCCCCCGCTTCAAACGCAGCTTCAATTATCCTCTCAATTTTTGGTAGGCTCACATCGTATAGATCTCTCAGCAGCTCATGTTGCTTGTTTATTATGCCACATAGAATCCGTCTTGGTTGTTCATCTGTTATTCCCAGTTCTCTAAGTCTAATCAAATCACTTTTTTCAAGAGGGAAACCTTTGAGAATCTTTACTGCGATTTTAGTCAGATCATTCATACGTATCGTGAATAGTATTCTCTTCGCAGGTGTTCCCCCTATAGACTCCAAATAGGGAGATATCTCTTCCTCACTTATCCTATCCCACATCGTTGTTTCAAAGTCATCACCTATCTTCTCTCTAAGCTCGGATGGAAGATCAAGCTCGAGCAGCCTTTGTATCCCCTCATTGAGTTCTTTCTGCCTCTGGGGATGAACATTGGCTGTTCTATGCTTTATACCTGAATCCACAACAATCATATGGAATGGGGGAGAATTCAACGTATCCACGTTTGGAGGCCATGTTGGTTTAAGATACATAACCCCCCCATAGGCTGCAGCGTACTGATCCAACCTTCCACAAGGTATTCCCATTATCCTGTTTTCAGCTCTAAACGCTGTTTCTGCCAAAACCATGGTTGGTATTTTAATTCCCAGTAGTTCCACTAGTAGCCGCAAAAACGCTACTTCTAGTGAGCCGCTGCTTCCCATTCCCCCGCCAATAGGTATGTCGGAGCTTATAACTATTCTGTATCCCTCATTTACTGCCACATTTGTCATCATTATCAAAGAGTATATGCATGCTCTGATGTAATCATCAAAATCACGTCCCCTAGGAACGAAATCTGTTACATCAAAAACCCTACTCGGTCTCCCCTCAAGATCTAATGATTCAACAATAAAACGTCTACCAGTTTTTTCGACTGCTGCAACGTAAAGCCTCTTATTTACAGCTATAGCAACGACAGGCAGCCCCTTATAGTCTTGGTGAGTATTAAGAAAATCAACTCTACCAGGTGCCGAAGCAATCTTAATGAGATTAGCTCCTATTTCTGCTAGATACTCTAAGAGCCTATTTTTTGCACTCATTTTAGCTCAGGAATATAAAGGAAAAAACCTTAATTTACTCATCAATATACCTTACCAACCCGTTGAAGCTTACTAAGAAGCTTCTTCAACCTATGCCCACGGACCGCCTAAAAAACAGAAAATAGGATAAAGAATAGAATTTGTTAGAATTTTTCTATTTCCTTTGAATTGGTGGTTCACGCTCGATAATCAAGTATCTATCTCTAACATCAACAACGTATGCTACATCTCCTCTTTTGAATATACTCCTAACCGAAAATGCTTTCCAGAGCTCCCCACGGTACCGAACCCAACCGCTTTTCGCTGGTGAGATCTCATCCAGTACCTCGCATATACCTCCTATCAGCGACATAGGATGCTCATGAGTTGGAATTATTGGTTCTGGGGATATCTTCCCAGAATATCTGATCAGAAGGTACAAGAAGAAGAGTATTACTGCTGCCACGAGAAGCATAAATGCTATTGAAATCACCATTCCCTTTTGGATAATCACAAATGAAACGAGTATTAGGGCCCAAAAAAGTAGGAAAAATAGTAGGCCAACTACATCCATGTCTAATCTCACCTATTTCTCTTTTTTAGCCGCTGCTTTTTCCACGGCTAGAACCGAAGCTAACGTCTGTTCAAGATGACCAAATGTCGTGGGGAATAACACTATAACATTCTTCTCCTTAGCTATCTCGACAAGCGTGGTTAGCTCTCTGAGCCGGAGAGCGAAGGGGTTCTTTACGTAATACTCCGCAGCCTCAGCCATTATGTGAGCTGCCTGCTTCTCACCCTCAGCACTAATAATTTTCGCACGCCTCTCTCTTTCTGCTTCGGCTTGCATAGCCATAGCTCTGACCATATTTTCGGGTAGATATATCTGCTGTAGGGCTACGGAGATTATTTTTATTCCCCACTCGCCTACAACGCTGTCCACTTCTTCTTGGATGATTTTAGCCATTTCCTCGCGTTTTTGGAGGATCTCATCAAGTTCGTGGACACCGAGAACTTCCCTGAGGTTTGCCTGACCATATTGGAAAAGAACCTGCCTAACGTTCTGTACGGTTATGAATGCCTTTCCAGGATCAAAAACCCTGTAGATTATTACCGCGTCAACCTTTATATTTACATTATCCTTCGTTAGAACTTCCTGTTGGGGTATATCCACAGTTTGGACACGCAGATCGAATCTGTACGCTCTATCCATTATTGCATCCATAACGATCATACCAGGCCCCAACATTCCTTTATAGCGTCCTAGGCGCAGAACTGCTGCTCTTTCGTATTCAGGTATTATTCTTATGCCCGCTATGAACAGTGGTAGGCCTAGAAAGAGTAGTAGCCACAGGTATGTAGATACGAAGAATGCCACTATTTCTTCGGCTGTTACAGCTACACCAGCTATCATTGCGAATGCCAGTACTATTACTGCGAATATGGCTGGAACTAGGAAGGGGGAGATAGGAAAAAGGAGGCGGGGTTCAGATTTATCCATAGTCAATCCCCATGGGGAATTAGCTGTTGAACATGAATTTAATTGTATGTTTTTAAAGGTAAGCTAAATAGTAGAGTTGAAGTTTTGATGATAAATCTCGGTAAGGCTAATCGATACTAGAAGTCTTGCCAATATCTATGCCGAGAATGCGGAGCCTACCCAAACTTTGAGGCACAATACATATTTTCTCGCCTCGGGCCTTGGCCACCCTAAGTATTCGAAGAATTCGGATAGCCGCTGCGAGTGTTTTTCTATCGTGGGAATTTCTTATTTCGTCTCTAGTTATGCATCCCTTATGTATAAGCTTGATAAATAGGTCTTTCTTTATCACTCTCCTCCGCGTTTTCTTGCCTAGAGTCACCAACTGTATTTCGTCGCTTGTAGATACAATAAATATCTTGTCCTTTATGCTTATAATTCTGTTCCCACGGATCAGTTCCCAGCCAGCATCAGTAATGTGGTAAACACCGACATCTCTCCTTATCAGCTTCCTCCTCTGGCAATACCAGAGATATTTCCTGAGAATCTTCTTTGGAACTTTGGTGACACTATATATATCGTCCAGCGTTGCCTTTCCGCCAAGCTTACTTAGCACGTATGTTAGTACTATCTCCATGCCCTCGGGCAATGTCCTTCACGGTATTAAAATCTTCTTTAAAATCTCTAGGCAAATATCCTTTCTAAACCTAAGAAGTTTCTCAATAAATTCAAGCACATATAAAGTAGTGCTTATATTATCGGCTGGCAACACGATATCAGCTACTCTCCTGAGACTCTCTGGGCTATTCAACGAGGTTACGGAGAGATCTGCAGCCTCAAAAAGTGGCACATCATTTTCCCCATCGCCGAGGGCTATGATTTTTCCCTGTATACCAAGTTCATTTAGCAGCCTTTTGAGACCCTTCCCCTTATCAACTCCACGGGGATAAACATGTATTGCAAACCCAGAGTATGTTACTTCTACCTCGTAGCTTTTTAGAATATCCCTTAGCAGTTTGAGCGCTCTTCTAATATCCATATTCTTGGGAGGATAAAGGGATATGTCTCCTAATCTAAATCTATTAGACTCCGTAGGCACAAATCCATTCTCCAAAACTTTCTCTAGTATTTCCTCTCGGAACCTTACTGGCTCAACAAACATTGGTCGCCATGGCCTACCACCACATACCCCCGTTTCAGCAATAACATATTCTATTCCTAGATAATCTGCTAGGGAACTTACCGCCGGGAAAGCATGGCTAGAAATTAGAATAACCATAACACCTATCTCTTGGAGATTTCTTAGAAGTTCCACGGCTTTTAGATTAATAACTCTATTAGGATCTGTTAGTGTCCCATCGATATCTGTAGCTATTATCAGTTTTTCTGCACACAAATAGAACACCACGAATAGTTGTAGGGAATAAAACGAAGAAAAATATGGTTTTTGATTCTTATTTAAGAAAACGCTCCTCCCATTCCTTTAGGTGTTTAACGCTCTCCTCGATACTTGCGAATCTCTCTCTGACGGCCTCCACATCCTCTACGCTTACCACTTCTCTACCATGGAGTTTTGCTCTCTCCCAAGCAGGAGCCATGAGCTGTATCGCATATCGAAGACTTATCTCGGCTCCATATTTTGTGAGGAGATCTAATGCTTCATCCGATAGATTTATCTTCTCTTCACGCGCCCTTATCTTAAGTATCTCCCTTATCTCCTCAGGTTTGTAAGGTTCGGTCGGTATTATTAGTACACGATCAAGTATGTCTAGGGGCATACCATGCGGCGAAACAATGTCTGTTCCACGAATCTTGGTGAACCCTCTATTAGATGCCATAATAACTATTGGCGCTAGCTCAGATTCTAATGCTCTGTTCAGAAAGCTAAAGCTTTCTATGTCGAGCATGTGTATCTCGTCAATAAATAGCACGCCGGGGATTATCTCAGCTTTACCAGATTCAACAGCTTCTTTAACAAATTTATCCACCTGCATACGGGTTTCAGGATCTATTTCTTTCCGCTCCTCCCTACCTCCAAATAGTAGGCTAAAGAACCCACCACCAGAATATCTCTTGTGGAAAAGTTCGTCTAGCTCGTCCAATGTTGTCAGGTAGATGAACTCTCTCTCCTTCTCTACCGGGCCGTCTGGTACATCTACCATGGGTATTCTTCCAACATCGTATTTGGGTACCGAAGCTTCCTTGCTTATTCCTAGAACACTTACATGACCCCCCTCCTTATCTATCATTATGACCATTCCTTCCTCCACACCCTTTGAGATCATCTCTTGAGCTACTGATGGTCCAACAGTTAAGGTCACCCGTTCCTTTTTTGTTCTCAATGTGATTTTTGCTTCCCGCACGATCCTCTGGTAGGGATTATATGGGTGGGGGGCAAAGTGAGGTTCAAATTTAACAACTTCCCCTTCTAGAACACGTCGATACTCCCTGAATCTCACTCCAATAGCTTTCCTCATAGCCCTTATCAAAACCTCGGTTTTGGAGACTTCAGCAGAGTATATCTGTGAACCAGATAACTGAACAAATGGAACATCCTCACCTAACTCCCTTGCAATTCCAACAGCAATTGCAGTCTTACCACTACCAGGAGGCCCAGCTAGCAGTATTGCGCGACCAGCCATCTTACCCTCTTTTATTAGTTTTACAATTAGACCCGCAGCCTCTCTTGCTTTTATCTGACCGACCAAGCCATCCCCTATGAATTTTGCTTTGCCTTTCTCGTCGAGCCCTAGACCCTTGATGTGGGAATGAGCACCAATCCTAATAAATGTACCTATACTGGCGCCCATAGCCTCTCACCCGCTACCTCCCAAAAAATGTTTCTTCAACATTATTTTAAGGGAATTTAAGATGCAACTATAGTATTAGGGTCGAAGATAAATTTACCTCTCTGAACAATCTACATCTATCATTCTGCTTCCGATTGCTTGATAGGTGCTGGGAGGTTGAGTCATAAGGATGAGGAAGAAGTATATCTGCCCGCGAAGAAAGCAGCTAGGCTGCTCGGCGTACACCCGGTCACGTTATACCGTTGGGCTAAGAAAGGGAAGATAAGATACATTCGAACGCCTACAGGGAGACTTCGATACCCACTCTCCGAGATCATGAGACTTAAGTCCATCACGGGAAACGCTAAAGATGTTGCCATTTATGCACGTGTTGTTGATAAATCCTTGGCGGAGCGAGGTCTCCTTGATAGGCAAATAGATTTCCTCAGAAAGTATGCTGAGGAGAGAGACTATAACGTCGTTGAAATAATAGCTGACGTAGGGTTATTCAACAAAAAAAGTATTGCAAAACTCTTCAGCCTTGCAATGATGAAGAAAATATGTAAAATCTTGATGGTGGATCTGGATAGAATATCACCCATTTTTCCTGAAATCCTCGAGGAGATATTTGGTCTATTGGGAGTAAAATTTGAGATTGTTAGATGGGCAGATAAGGATCTCGATGAGTCTAGAAAAGTTGAGATCATCGAGGTTATAGAGGCTCTCTTGAGGAGAAAATAATTTTGGTAAAACTCATTTATGTGAGAACTTGGTCTAATGCCTGTATTATTCTCTGTGTGTCTTTCGCAGTTAATGATGATATCCTTTTCTTGAGTGCTTTCACTATGTTTATCATCTTCCTGATGTGCGATGAGGTTGTTTCCAATATCAGAAAGCTCTGATCCCTAAAGGGTATAAGACCAAGAAATGTGAAGCCATCTGAAAGTAGAAATCCCATCGAGTGCTTCACTATTATTGAGAGCTCAACTATACGCGCGGGGTCTTTTATGTAGTCTATAACCTTACCTAGGCCAAAAGCATAGCCCATCGGGATAAACCCCATACTCCTATCGAAGCCCACTAGAACAACTTCATTGACATAATTTCTAAGTAACTTATTCTTAAGCGGATCAGGAAACCCCAGTAACATCTCCCGAGATGGAACTTTACCCTCTGCTCCAATTTTGCCAGCTTCTGCATACATTAGTTCTACCACTTGCGCTATGGCTTCTTCTGGTGGAATCGCTTCTTCTCTGAAGTATAGATTTCTTGTAATTCCTATCTCCCTATCAAATTCCACAAAGTATTGTTTTTTATCGACACGCCACAGAAGCGATAAATGGACAGCTAATCCAAATAGTCTACGAATCGACATTTCATTACTTAGATCTAGAGGCCTAATAATTGAGTCTGATGGAAGCCTAAGCAATTCTATAATATCATTCGCTTCGAGATCTACAGTAAATATGTCCTGAGTGCTATTTGGGGCGTATATTATCGGAAACTTATCAGCCTCCGGACCAAGCTTTGTGAAAAGGGCACGTTTAAGCTCAAGAAGAAATGACGCTGTTTTATCTAAGAATGCTCTAGCCATCGGAATTATAAATATAACTGCATCAGAATTCCTCAGTAGTTTTTCTCTGAAAACTCGAAGGGTTGACGCTCCAGGCGGAGCATAGAATTCATAGATAATATCTCCTAACTTAAAGGTGCAGTAGTCGACGCCACTTGCGCCGCCCCCGCCAAAGCGTCTGATTTCATGCATGCTCGCGTCTCTATATAGCTCATATAGTTTTCTTAGAAATAGAGATTTACCGCTTTTAGGAGGGCCATAGATAACAACACGGATTCTTAGCGACATCTGCCTCACAAAGCTAACTTAAAATACCAAAGGTTCATTATATCGCTACTTTATTACATTTTTAAATCGAAGTAAGAAAAGTAGACATGGGGTGAGCGGCTTGTCGAGCTATGTTGACTCTCTCAAACATCTATTAAAATACGCACAAGTATCCGATAGCGCAATGCTTGTCTATAGCGCGCTAATAGGTCTAAAACCTAGACCCCTAGGCGACATAGTTAATCTGACAGGACTCGACCACGATACCGCGGAGAGAGCTGTCAAAGAGCTCATTGTTGCTAAGCTAGCAAGGGAAATCCCTGGCCGGCCAACACTCTACGAGGCGCTTCCACCATACTCCTTGATAAAACTCCAAATCGAGGAGCTCATAAACTCCGTAAAAAACTTCGAGAAGGACTTATCGAAGAGCATCGAAAACAGTATTAGTATCTTGTCTGAGAGTCTCAGCGCTTTTTCGGAGGAGATAACCAAAAGCTTTGAAAAAGCTGTTATCAGCGTAGCTACCGCTCTTGAGCGGATACTTACGGAGACATTACTCGAAAATATCACCAAGGTGCTTAGAGAGATACTTAATAAGATCTTAGAGCAATCAAGAGAAACCACAGAAAAACAATTAGCTATACTCAGAGACACCGTGATATCTGATTTTAGAGATTCTATGGACAAATCTATACGCGACCTATCCACCCAGATCGAATCCGCTACTCAGAGCCTAGTTAAGCAAATCAGAGAGCAGTTACAGCAGAAGACAAAACAGCAGTTGGATAATATCCTAGAACTTTTCGAGCTTAGCTTGAAGGCTATAGATGCATTGGTTGTCAAGGGATTTGAGAAGGAAGCTCCTCGAGAGTTTGAGATTCAGGTTATTAAGGGTTTAGATAGGATTAAGGGACAGGCATTCGACATAGTTAAGAGAACACAGAGCTATGTTATCATTGTGGCACCCACCTATGACTATATCCCCGTGGACATAATACTTAAATTAAATCCACGAATTCGCGTTCAAATAGTCGCTGAGCCATTTCCACGGCATAAAGAGATCCTAGAAAAGCTTAGATCGAGAGGGCCAACGACTCAGCTTAGAGCTATAAGGAACATAAGAGTATTTGGAGTCGTTGCGGATATGAAGGAAGCCTTAGTTAGCGCACTACCAGAGACAATCGTAGAACCCCACAATGTGCTTGGTATAGCAACAAATGATGAGGCATGGGTATCATTTTTGCAGAGTGAGTTTTCCCACATATTTATGGGGGCATCCAGAATTTAGTTAAGGTGCATCAATGCAAAGTTTAGATAAAATAGAGAGATATAGCCGCCAGCTACCCATAATAGGAGAGAAAGGACAAAAAAAGCTCAAAGACGCAAAAGTCCTCATAGCGGGTGTGGGTGGCTTAGGATCTGTTGTTAGCATATATTTGACTGCAGCAGGCGTTGGAAGATTGGTACTTGTTGATAATGATATTGTTAAGCTCCCAGATCTGAATAGACAGATACTATACACCCAAAAAGACATCGGCAGGAAAAAGGTACTGGTCGCAAAAGAGAGGCTTCAAATGCTTAATTCGGATGTGGAGATAGTAGCCGTGGATGCCAGAATCACCACAGAGAACATAAACAGTTTAGTTGAGAATGTGGATATCGTGGTCGATTGCTTGGACAATTGGCATACAAGGATGACCCTCGATAAAGCCATTCGCGATGAGAAAAAGATCCTGGTACATGGGGGTATCGAAGGTTTATATGGACAGGTAACGGTGATAGTTCCCTACAAAACAATATGCCTCCGCTGTTTAGTGTCGGAGCCTAAGGACAAAGAATTCATACCCGTTCTAGGGACGACCGCTGGAATCATCGGATTGGTAGAGGCAACAGAAGTTATAAAGCTTATAACAGGCATCGGTAAACCCCTCATAAACAGAATGCTAATCTACGATGGGCACACAATGGAATTCAGTATCATTGAGCTCAAACCTACGGATAAGTGTCTTAATATTTGTTGGGGATAGACATATGAGCGATACCATAGCTCTATTGACGGATTTCAAGTTCCAAGATCCCTTTATAGGGGTCATGAAGGGGGTTATATACGGAATAAATCCAGACGCAAGGATCATAGACCTAGCACATAACTTACCCAGTTTCGATGTGAGGCATGCAGCATTTATCCTCAAAATATCGTATAGATACTTCCCTCGTGGCACGGTTTTCTGTTGTGTTGTTGATCCAGGTGTTGGCACAACCCGCAGAGGAATCGCTATTAAGACACGTAACTATTATTTCGTTGGACCCGACAACGGATGTCTCTTCTTGGCAGCATTTGAGGATGGTATAGTTAAAGCCGTAGAGCTTAAGAACAGAGAATTTATGCTCCCCAAAATAAGCACCACCTTCCATGGAAGAGATATCTTTGCACCAGTATCGGCCTATATATCGAGAGGGGTACCATTATCAGTGTTAGGCCCTCAGGTGGATCTGGGATCTTTGGTGAAAATTGAGTTAAAACCCCCAAAGATATCTGAGGATGAATATGAGGTGGAGGTAATAGCAACTGATGGGTTCGGAAACATATTTCTTAATATCCCCACGGAATCCTTCAAGGAGCCCCTAGGGACAAAAGTAATCATCAAGACAAAAAATAAGACATTACAAGCTATAGTTGGTAGAACTTTTGGCGATGTCTCTCCAAAAAATCTTGTACTCCTTAAGGAGACATCGCATGGCTATTTAGAGTTAGCTGCTAATATGGCCTCAGCAAGAGAGATTCTTGGGGTGAGTCCTGGGGACATAGTAATCATAAAGATAAAAGATAAAAACTAGCTTCTCTTTCTCTTCTTGTTATTCTTTTCATTGTTTGATTTCTTCTTCGTAGATTTCACCTTTCTTTTCGATTTTTTAGCTCCTCTTCCTCTAGTACTTTTCTTTTTTGCATTCAGTGAGAGAATATCGGTATTTTTGGCTGGTGCCATGGATTTGTTGGTTAGTGATTTATTTCTCCCATTCATAGCATTGGCCATCTTCTCTATTGCAGGTATAAGTTCCCTCGCATAGTATTTGCTTAGATCCTTCAGAATCGCAGATAGTATCTCATGAATTTTTCTTAGTACTTTTTGATAGTCTATCCTTCCCGTCTCAACGAGGTCCATCTCCCTCTCAAGGTTTCTTGTACCCTCTATTGTAATGAAGTTTCTGAGACTGTCAGCAAGCTTTTTGTTTTTCTTTTCGAGCTTCTTCGCATATGACTCTATGTTCTTAATCAGTGATGTGTATATCATTATCCCTCTTTTCAGCGGGAATATCTTATTTCTATACAGACTGGTCTTTATGTATCCCCTCTTGAATAGTATGTCGAGAATTATCGCATATGTTGATGGACGCCCAATACCCTCAGCACGCATCCTATCTATTATCTCGCTTTCAGTATATAGTGGTGTTCTACTTATCTTTGAGCTGCTGACACGTTCTACTTTGACATTCTCAAATTTGGGAAGCGTATTGTATGGGTATATCGCCATGAAGCCTGGGTCTAGCACTTCGATTATTCCCTCAAGCCTATGTTTTATTTCACCATCAAATATCAGCTCAATTACGCCCCTCTTAACTTTAGCTGGCTTCATTTGGCTGGCAATAAACCTCCTAAATATCTGCTGATACACTGCAAAGTGCTTCTTAGTGAATCTAATAGGCAGTATTAATTCCTCAGTCTGCAACATCCTTATAAGCGTATTCGCAGTTATCGGCATGGTCGGTCGGATACACTCGTGAGCTCCCTCACCATCCCCGCCCCAAGTCCTAGGTTGGAATAGGCTCATATCACCATATTCGTTTCTGATAAATTCTCTTGCTATATTTATCCCTTCTGGGCTTACTCTGGTGGAGTCAGTTCTGTGATATGTTATGAGACCTGACTCAAAGAGCTCTTGTAGTATTCTCATGGTTTCGACGCTTCTAATCCTAAGCTGCGCTGATATGTCTTTAAGGAGATCGGCCGTCGTATATGGTGGCGGTGGGTTCAGTGTCTCTTCATGTTCCTCGATAATCCTCGTTTTAACTTTCTTTCCTACTAGAGAGAGCCATCTCTCTTTGGGGATGCTATTTTCTTCAAGACTCACGAAATAGCCATTGGAGAGAAATACGAAATACACATTTACCTTGTTTTTCTTATACTCCTCGAATCTGTCTATTATCCAGCCTAGAACCGGTGTCTGTACTCTTCCAGCAGAATATGAGAAGAACTTCTTCTTTATGTGCCTGAGTTTCCATAGGAGATGACTAAACGTGAATCCTACCCACCTATCAACTATACGTCTTACCAACTGTGCTTTAACCCTCCTGAGGTCTATCTTTCGTGGGCTTTCAAGCGCCTTCCTAAATTCGGATAGCGTCACCGCGTGGTACTCGATTCTTCTGATCTTGCTCGTGTATGGTGCTAAAGCGAGGGCTATGTCGAAACCTATTTTTTCTCCTTCTGAGTCTGGGTCTGTCGCTATGAGAACCTCGTCAACCTCACTGGCAATTTCGTACAGAGCTTCTAACACATCACTTTGAAGTATCACGTTTTCGCTTCCACATCTTGGGCATTTTCTATGTGTGCCAGTAAATCTCTTGCCACAATCCTTACATATTCCCATGATATCATATTCTGGAACATATTTCGTATACCCATCTGTTCTTAGTATTCTAACTCCATACAGATTCTTGTCAACATCAAAAAAGTTTCTCATCGCTGAGATGTCAGAGACCTCGACGTCTTCTAGTATTAAGTCGAATACGTGTCCCCTAGTAGCCATTATGTTTAGAATATACTTGCCTGTCGACGCCTCATAGACTATGAAGTTCTTGACAATCCTCCTTGCAGGTTTCCCAAAGAATCTTGCTATCGTCCTTGCTTTTGTTGGTGACTCAACAACTACCAATGCAGAGCGCATAAGTTCTCTAAACTCAGGAGGGATTTCTCCACTCATAATTCTCCTCAGTTTTTCTCTATCCTCATCTATTTCACGCAGGGTTTGATCTATGTCGAGGTTCCTAAAATCGTGCCATTCCTGGATATCTATATATATCCTCGCTCTCCGCCGAAGACCTTCCAATAGCTTTTTTCTGCGGGTAACTATTACTGCGAGACCCTTCGTTATACCACCGGGATAGAGCCGAGATGTTCTCCCAGAACCCTGTATATATGTCTTCGCATCGGGGATAAATATGTATAGCCTACCGTTTATCTCACGTACCTCGACAAATGGACTTTTCTTCAGCCTAGCAATAATTTTCTCGTTTGAGAGAAGTTCTTTCGCGGTTCTTAGAACATCTAAACACAGTTGCTTTATGGCTTCCAATTTTTTAGTTGGTAGCACTTTTCCCTCGAGGATAGCCTCAAGGATCTGCTGCCTCGTGGTGAATTTGAGCTTCATGAACTTCCTACGGAAATTACTGATGAGTCTAAGTATTTCCATCTGCTTCTTTCTGTCATCTACGAATTCGACTATCTCATTTAGAATTATGTATCCTCTAAGCGGATGGGTTTTTTCGGTTATCTCGAGCGGAAACTTAAAGTGCGGAACGCCAACAAATATGGCATACCTTATCATTTGGGGTATGTCTAACCCCCGAGCCAGCTTCCCGTAGTATGATGCTGCTCCTATAAGTATATCCAACTCTTCACTCGCGAACGCTTCTATGAGCTTATCTATATTCGTCGGTTTGGTGGCGTCTCCCACTCTAAAACCAAGCTTCTCCAAGGATTCTATGAGCTTACCAACAAATCTTCTGCGGATTTTGTCGAGGAAAATCACTCCTCCCTTACCCAACCTCTCAACAAGTTTCACAATGACATTCTTTTCGCCAGGTCTAACCAGATAGTAGGAATCCACGATATTTCTTAGGCCCCCTCTAGCAGACCCTATCGTAAAGTCTAAGAGCTCACGCAGAATCTTTACCCTTAACCCTCTAGCAGCTCCCGTTGCGGATGACACCACTATCTGTCCAATCTTATTTTTCCGCTTGTATTCCGCTATTTCTTGCTTAAACTTTTTAGTATCCTCTAAGAGCTTCTTTCTCGATCCTGTTCTCAGAATCGCAAAATTTTGTTTTCTCCTCACAAGTCTCAGAGCTTTTTCTATATGTTTTTTCTTGAATCCTATTAGGTAAAGAACCCTATCTATATTCTCCGATGATTTCAATAGAGCATCCACATCATCGACGAAGACAAAATCGAACACATATTTCTTGAGAAGCTCAAACCTGCTAGCAAGAAATCTAGACGTTACGACTACAACATCAAATTTTCCATTCTCAATGCGCTCATGAAACTCACGTTTCCTGGGAGCCGACATCCTCGCATGATATCCGATAACAACAATTTTTTTATCTCCAAGTTTTTCTAGGGCATCACTAAATCTTTTTAGTACATGCGAAACGAGAGCCGCTGTTGGAACTACAAAAAGAGTTTTTTTACCTTTCATTGCATAATATATTGCCGCAACTATCCCAAAGTAGGTCTTTCCTAGACCAGTGGGTGCTGTTATCGAAAAACTCACACCTTTTAAGAGCCTCTTCGCCCAGGTTAGCTGAGCACCATATAGTTTGTTTCCACTTATCTTCTCTGATATCTCATTGAATTTTTGCGCCTCCAACTCTAAGTCGACATACTCCTTGAATTTGTTACCCCTACTTAAATCCAACTTCGACGCAACAAACTTGAGAAACTCTAATCTATCCATACTACTTTTTGCTCGTTCTATTTCTTCAAGACTTAGAGGAAAACAGTGTCTACAGGGAACACCCAGTGAAAGCCTTCTGCTGTCTATTTCCCCACCACAATTAGGACACGAATTTCTAAACACTATTTCTGGTACCTCGCCTAGATCCACAAAGGTATTACGCATCCAAAATATCACCTAACTCTTAAACTGATTTCTTTCTTGCTCCCCGAAAGATTCAGATATAAATCCCAATGCTATATTTAAATTAGCCTCATTTACTAATCAATTTTTAAATAGCCATACGGATTCGCATCAAGGACTTTTCGTGACACCCCGAGGTGAACACTCTACTCACAATAATTCTCAGATTATATAATGACTTCAATTTAAGGGACCAACCATATGACCTATTACACGATCGATTAAAAGGCAACACTCTAATAGGTGATATGTTGGAGAGCACATGAGAACCTCATTTGTTAGTATCTGAAGGTCTCTGAGCTTCGTACTGGATATCAGTTTTAATAACACTAAAATCCCCTTGCCAACAACTCTAAAACCATAAAGAACTCTGGGTGCATCCTCATCATATAATGGGGAGACTACCCCGAAGTGCTTTAATAGATACCCTAGAAGGAAGATACATGTCATCACAAAGCCTCTTTTCTTCTCATTCTTTAATAATGTGGGATTTTAAAATATGTAGTAGCCTTAGGTGTCACTACTATGGGTAAGCTCCCAGACAAATACAAGGAGTTCAGCGCATGGTATGATAGTGTTATTGAGGGAGCCGACATCATAGACAAAAGGTATCCTCTGAAGGGGATGATCGTTTGGAAACCATATGGATTCAAAGCACTTAAGCTAACTATGCGCATACTTGAGGAACTTCTAGAAGCATATGGACACGAGGAAGCATATTTCCCGATGCTAGTTCCCGAAGAAGTCTTCTCAAAGGAAAAAGATTTCCTTGAGGGGTTTAGTGGAGAAACATTTGTCGTGGAGAGGACAATATCCAAAAAACTTACCAGAAAGCTCCTACTAAGGCCAACATCAGAAACGGTCATGTACTATATGTTCAGCATATGGATAACATCATACCGAGACCTACCAGTAAAACTTTATCAGACTGTCAACGTATTTAGATACGAGACTGAGCAAACAAAACCAATTATAAGGGTCAGAGAGATCGTCAGATTTAATGAGGCACATACAGTTCATAGAAGCCTTGAGGAAGCAAATAAGCAGATTGAGGAGGCAATTGAAATATACAGCAAATTCTTTGACACATTGCTAATACCCTACATAATACTCAGAACACCCAAGTGGGACACATTCGCTGGCGCCGAATACAACTATGACTTCTTTACCATAATGCCCGACAGAAAAGCAATCGAATTAGGATCAGTGATAAATCTTGGCCAGAAATTTGCGAAAGCCTTTGATATAAAGTTCCAGGACCAAGACGGAAAGTGGAAATATGTCTATCAAACATGCTATGGTGTATCAGAAAGAGTCGTCGGAGTACTCCTCTCAATCCATGGTGATAGTAGGGGGCTTATATGGCCACCCTCTGTCGCTCCAATACAGATAGTCATAGTGCCTATACCCTCAGAAACCATGTATAATGACATACTCAGCAA
>Ga0190312_1000315_pt1 | contig 16489 bp, 24 predicted proteins | sample 487007910_MG_FD_165046 | JGI IMG/M metagenome (GOLD analysis project Ga0190312, IMG submission 165046) | Hydrothermal vent sediment bacterial communities from Southern Trench, Guaymas Basin, Mexico - 4870-07-9-10_MG | ecosystem: Environmental > Aquatic > Marine > Hydrothermal vents > Sediment ... | reverse complement strand
GGAGGAGGAAGTGCATAACCTACAACATCATAAGCAGGAAGTACACGTCCGGGGCGATAAGGAGCTTCCACAGGAGGAAGGAGAAAATAGGGAACGGCACCGCCTACTACCTACTGCACGAGATAGAGTGCTACGACCTGAGGAGGCTGTTCAGGGCGCTTGAGGAGGGAGTCAGGAGGGTGAGGGAGTTCCTCTGGACGAGGGTCGTGAGGCTCTACAGGGCGACGGGCGTCAGCGACCTGCTCGAATCCCTAGTGTCCCTGCTGATGAGGTTCGTGCCCATGAGGGCGTACGGGGTGGACAGGAGGGGGGCGCTTAGAGACCTGTTGCTGAAGAGGTTGGCGGACGCCGGCTGAGGGTTCTTGCGGTTTCCGGCACAACCTTCCCCCAGCTGGGAGTGCCGTCGCTAGTTCGGCACAATTCACGAAAAGAGAATTTGTGAAAATTTTTAAGTAAGAAGGTTCTGATAAGAAGCTTCTGACAGAAGGTTCTTACTGGGGAGATTGCGGAGAGGAGAAGGGGTCGGGGAGGAGGATCCACCATCACCATTAACCCCGCTATAGTACATTACTATAGTATATTTACATTATTATTTATATATTATTATATAATAGGACTAAAAGGGAAAACAACCCCGTCCCCCTCTTTCTCTGGGAAGGGCAATCATCAACATTAACCCCAGCAGACCGCGCCCACCATCACCATTAACCCCGACTAGGGCACGGAAAACCCATAAAGTTAAAATTGCAGGATTAAAGAGATTAAACGGGTGTCGGCATGAGCATCATATACCCAGACGAGGAGGCGTTTAAGGAGGCACTTAAGGAGGTACTGGAGGAGGCACTCAGGGAGGAGCTTGACATTCATAGTGTCTTCGCTTGGACTAAGTACCTGAGGGCGGGTGTGGACGCCTTCTGGGACTGTAGGTACGTGGATGCAGATAGGTATGAGCATTCAGGAAAGGCAAGTGATTACTGGTCTCTCTCCTCAACTTATTACCCGCCCGTGACGTATGGAGAGTTGAAGTGTCCAGCGGATCTGTGGTCTGTGGCAGTCTACTCGAAGAGGCCGTACAACTACGCCTGCTTCTTCCTGAAGCTCACGGACATACCCTATGACGACCAGTACATCTACTGGGGGCTTGAGAACGACGCAAACGTCGGGACGGGGATGCTATCGTTCAATTTCTATAAATTGGGCGGGGCAGAGCATTTCAGGATACTTGCGGGGGGAGGGTTCGGGGTTACTGTTCTTGATATCGATGAATGCCTCCCTGCTAATGCCAAAACGGCAAGGCAAAGATATGCGATCATAGGATTGAGGAACTGGGGAGAGTTCTACGTGAACGGTAAGCTCGTGGCTGTGGCGGTAAATTCACCGAATTTGGGCTTCTCGAACATAGAGCCACCGCCCTACGCCATCGTCCCCGTAAAATTCACTTCTTATGCACCTCGGATGTTGGCATTACTAGAAGTGATGGGACGAACTAAAAGCGACCTCACCCTTCCGATCAATCCATACGATGTAAGATTAGGACACGTACCTGAGCAGATGCCGAGGGTGTTCAGGCTCTATCAAACTGGTACTGATAATTTACTTGCCGGTCTGAGCGTAGATCCCGACGTGACATCCCATCCAATCCCGGTGTTCGGTTGTGAGGGGAAGACCTTGCTCTTCCAAGCAGATGGTTCTGGTACTCTGAGGATAGAAGTCTTAACACAAGCCGATAACTGGAGGGAGTACGACAGTATAACCGTCTCTGCCAACAAACTCGTAGCGTATTCTATGACGGGAGAGGCAGTCCTGGCTAGGATATACTTCGCTCCAGATTCTCCACCAGCGACCATAACAGACGCCGAAGTAGTAGTCAGGTGACCAGTTAAATGTCATGGTTTTATCCTCAACCACCAGATGCTCCAATAAGACTTCCAAGACAGTTTCCTAGGAAAGTAGTACCATCGTTCATCGGGGAGAGTGGGCAAGTACTCAATCTCCTAATGCATCATGGTAGTGGGAGTAGGGTTAGGGACTACTCCCCTTACGGCAATCATGGAACAATTCATGGTGCGGAATGGGTTAGTAGTGAATGGGGCTGGGCACTATACTTTGATGGAAACAGCTACGTGAGGATACCGGACTCCCCGAGCCTAGACATAACCACGCCCTTCACGGTTCTGGCTTGGGTCTACCTGACGAAGACCGGTGTCGATCGGAAGATATTCCACCATCAGTCTCCGGGCATAAAACTGTCTGTCTACTCTAACGATAAGGTTGAGGTCGAGATAAGGAATCCTTCCGATACTCCTTACTCTAATAGAAACGTTACTGGAGGGACGATACTAAAGGCAAATCGATGGTACTTGGTGGGCGGGTGGTGGGATGGTAGCGAGATAAGGAGCATAGTGAATGGGGAGTTCGAGAGACCTTACTCGTATACTGGGGACATCGGGGTCACGAGCAACGATGCGGGGATAGGGGTGGAGTTCGATTGGAGCAAATACTTCTTCAACGGCTACATCGCCACGCTCATGCTCTTCAACAGGGCACTAAGCGGGGAGGAGGTAAAAGCCTACTACGAATCGACCAGATCGATCTTTGGAGCGTAGGGAAACAGTTAAGAATTCCTTCCTCAAGCTAACGACTGTGATGACCAAAAAGCTTTTTTCCTCCCGCATGTATTCTTAATCGGAGAGGGTGGAACATGGGAATAGTCGATAAGTACTCCTTGGTACTTGAGGGAAACCTACTGCTCGTCCACATGCCGGCCCTTGAGAAGGTGCTCGTCTTCAGGGTACTCGACAGGGAGAACAAGGGCAACGAGGTCATAAACTACGGCCCCCTGCCCATATCCTCCGGCGACACGCTGAACTACCTTGAGACGGGCACCACGACGGCACCAGCCGACGGGGTAATAGTCGGCCTGACCTACACGCCGGAGGCCTACCTCCTCTCCTCCCTAGTAAGCCCCGTCGTGGACAGCAACGACATGTTCTACCTCTCCGAAGACCAGAGGGACATATTGTTCCACCTCCACCTCTACATCACCCCAGACATCCTCAGGGTTCTCACGGAGTACCCCAAGGGGAAGCCCCAGCAGTACTTCCAGAAGGGGAAGGTCACCCTGTACATACACTCCGACTTCGGCTGGAGGAGGGGATACCAGGAGACCATAAGGGTGCCCAAGGTCTACGTCGGGTACCGCTTCTGCAACGACACCAACCTAGACTTCCACACCTTCCTGAAGATAGTATACGCCGAGTACAGGGTCGAGATACCGAAGGATCCCGAACTCATCTGGAACGCCATAATGGGTAAGGTGCCGGCCTACAGGCACGTCCTGCCGTACGTGTCCAGGGAGCCGACCCTGCCGATCGCCCTGAGGGACGTGTACGGGATAGAGGGGTTCCCGATAATATGGGAGAAGGAGAAGGCGTTGGAGGAGTACAAGAGGTTACTTGAGGAGGTGAAGATCTGATGCTGGTTACCCTGTTCGGTAGGACAGACGGGACGTCCACCACGGGAACCTTCTCCCTCTACGGGGACATCCTGTACAGTACGGCGGACTACGTCAGGATACCCAAGGGGATAAAGGCGAAGATATGGTGCAAGAGGATAAGCGGGGAGGTCGAGACCGAGGTCATAATACAGTTCACGAACGACGTGACCGTGGCATCCCCCACATGGAACGACGTGTCTAGGCAGATACTCTCGTCGAAGGGAGTGCTGGAGCTTGAGAAGAGGAGGCCGGTGGTCCTCAGGGGGAGGACAGGGAAGGAGGCATTCCGCATCCAGTGGTCGCAGAGCACTGCCGGCTACGCGAACGTCGAAATAGAGGTAGAGCTGGTGGAGGAGGAGTAGATGTCGCTGAGGGCGTTCAGGAAGGGGATAGACTACTACATGAGGGGTCTCGGTGAGTTCCTAGCCTCCATGCTCTCCACCCAGTGCTACTCCATACTCGACGAGGACATAGCTAGGGCCAACATGAAGGGCGCCGTGGTCAGGATAGTCAGCGGCAGGATGTGGGACAGCGCCATAATGCTCGACGACTTCATCATCAACCCGTCCGATCCGGGCGCCATCACTAGAATTGTAGATAGGGAGTATAGCGACGCGGGGGTGTCCCTGCCGAGGAAGGAGCCTCCGACCCCACCGAAGATAGAGAGGCCACCGCCACCGCCACCGAAGGTGACGCCGGAGGCACCGGAGCCAAGGCCTTACCCGCCGACCTACAAGCCCTACCTGCCCGACAGTCTCCCCCTGCCCCTAGAGAAGCAGGACATACTCCGGATGATATCCCACGCCCACGACGTGAGGAGGGAGGTCGTGCACACCTCCGACAAGATGAACGAGTGGGGCGCGAAGGTCACCGTGGTCTCCCCCGGCTTGGACGGCGTCGCCATAAAGGAGACGGCGATGAGCCACTCCACCGAGGTCGTCAAGAGAGTCTTCCAGGATGCCCCGCCTCCGTCGAGGGCGCTGTCGAGAGGCGCCCCAGCGTCCTACGTGAGCGTCGTCCACGAGGAGGTGAAGGAGCTTGCAGACCTACTGCCCAAGCTGACCAGATCGACTCCCAGAGCCGTCACGGGGAGGAGGGTAAGCAGGACGGTCGAACCACGGATCAGGAGGGAGGTAGCTAGGGTCGTGCGGGAGCCGAGGACTGTGAGCGAGGTGACCAGAACGGCGACAGAGACCGTGGAGAGGGTCGTCAGGAAGACACCGGAACCGAGGACGGTGGCTAGGGAGACTTCCTCGGCGGTCGCAAGAGAGCTGACGAAGAGGGGAGTAGACCCCGAGACGGCTAGGAGCGTGGCGGAGGCCATAGAACCCGTGGTGGAGAGCGCCGCCGCGAGGGAGATAGAGAGGATGCCGAGGGAGACGACCATAACCCTAGTGGCTGAGGAGCCTACGGCGCTGGTACCATCACCCCCGCCGCCCCCGCCGAAGTACTGGGTCTGGCCCCCTCCACCGAAGGTGCTAGGACCGGTACTTCGGTACAGACGAATACGACCCCCAAGAGTGCCTAGGAGGGTCATCAGGAAGAGGGTTCCAGTAAGGGACGAGGACGTGGAGGAGGTGCTGGAGACGGCGGTGGAGAGGATGAGGCCGATAGTGGAGCACACGTCGAAGCTCGTGGAGAACGCCACGAAACACGCACCAGTACTGCCTAGGGACGAGGTCGAGATGAGGAGGAACATGGTGGGATTGCATAGAGAGGTCAGGAGGATAAGCGAGGTGGCCGAGAGACCACCGGTGCTTAGACCCCTAGTCATAACCACGGTCTACGGTCCGGAGTACGTGTGCCCAGTCTGCGGATCCGTCTGGTACTCTAGGGCGGATCTGCTGGAGCACATACGCACATGGCACCCTGAGTGGGAGGTACTTCACTAATGAGGGGAGTGCCTAGGAAGGTGGGCCAGAGGCTGGTCGGGGAGGTTAGGCCGCTCCAGGAGGAGGCAAAACCCGAAGTGGTACCCTACCTAGACCACAGGCTCGACGAGATGCTCGAACTGCTCAAGAGGATCTACGAGCTTGAGTACGGTTTCGTGCCCATACCCTACGACTGGTACGGGGTGACCGTCGAGGCCAACGAGACGCTGGAGCTTGCGAAGGTGAAGGGGGAGGGGATGCTGACCTCCTTCCTACTTAAGGTAGTCATGCCCGACGACACGCCGCCCGACGTCGGCCCCTTCTACAGGTACGACGACCTGAGGGGAGGCGTCTACGAGCTTGAGGAGTGGACGATATACGACCTCCACCTCTTCAGGCTGGGTCCCAACTACAACCCCGTCGGCTTCGTGACCATGTACGAGACAGCCGAGAGGACGTACGCCGCCATGTACTGCCGAGAGATACACTGGGCAACGGAGTGCGGGATATTCCTGAGGAACTGGACGGCCGTGGATGTCACGGTAGAGGTAATGGGGATAGAGGGGAAGATAAGGCCGTACGCAAGGTATTTCAAGGTACTAAAATAGTCTTTTTTTATTTTTCATTAATTTTTTATACCAGTATTCGTACGTATAAATAGGTGGGAACATGGCACGGATTAACGTAGGGATAAGGAGCGTATACATAGAACCTAGGGAGCCGAGGGCGGGGGACGAGGTATCGTTGGCCGTGCTGATACGGTACTACGAGAGGGCGGGTAGGGACATATGGTACGGAGTGGAGGTAGACAACATCCACAAGAGGTACGAGAAGAGGTACGTAAGGCCTCTCTCCTCCTTCACGACGGGGTTGGGATCGTTCACCATGCCGGACAGGACGGTAACGCTGGTGTTCAGGGTGGGGCACTACGAGGACGGGGAGATGGTGGAGGACGGCAGGAGGACGGTAACACTATCGCCTAGACCGCCAGAAGAAAGACCGCCAGAGGAAAGACCACCGGAAGAAAGACCACCAAGACCACCGAGAGTAGTACCACCCATGGAGGAGGCTGTAAGCACACTCATAGCGATCTCGATGCTGGAGGCCGTGTTCCTCCTAGGGTACGTGCTGTTCAAGCGGCTCGGGGCGTAACAGTTAAGAACTACCTCGTCAATTTTTTTTATCGGTGAGAAGATGACTCTGGCGGAGTGGGTAAGGGGAGGAAGGTTGCTCGTGACGATCATAGTGGTGCTGTTCTTCGCCCTGCTGAGCCTAGGCTTCGCGTGGCTGTGCTTCATCACTAACGTCTACGAGGGCATAGGGCTTGGACTGCTAATAGCATCCCTGTGCACACTCTACGGGTTCATAGCCTCCATAGTGATGTTCGTGAAGGGCAAGGAGGAGGGAATACTTAAATGAACATAAAATGGGTGGCGGTCATAATCTCGATAATAGTGCTGGTCAGCGGAGTGCTCTGCTACTTCGGCAGGATCACCGGAGACCAGTTCATGAACATAGTGATGTACATACTGGGGCTGGTCAGCGGGGGAGTGATAGCGGGTTCGTACGTAGTCCTAAGGCTCAAGGCGCTGGAGGAGTGATAGTATGCTCACGGATCTTGAGAAGGCGATACTTGAGTACCTAGAGAGGCAGAACAACAGCTTCAAGTGGGTGCTCGGCAAGAAGGTGTTCACGAAGGAGGAGACCATAAGGCTGTTCAAGAAGGACGAGAAGTTCAGGAAGATGATTATTGAGCAGGCCGTGCTGTTGGCGATAGACCTGTTCAGCAAGGGGGACTAGGCCACATTCACGGGTGGACGGGATGATCCTGGGAATAGCGCCCAAGTGGGACGAGACGACAATCCACACGTCCGACTGGTTCCTAGACCTAGTAGACCAGCTTAGGGAGGAGAAGTGGTACCTTCTACTGGGAGAGGAGGCGACTAGGGGGAACGTGGAGAACGCGCTGAAGAAGCTGGAAGTGGATATGGTGGTGTTTTACGATCACGGTACTGAATACGGTCTGCTGGCCCAGGACGGGCACGAGCACTGCCTCGACAAGGGGAATTTGCACCTGGTGGCGGGGAAAGTGATATACACTCTGGCATGCCTCGCTGGGAAGGACTACGGTGTTGAGGCCTACAGCAAGTACGACTGCGTGTTCTGGGGCTACAGGAAGCTCTTCGGGTTCACTATTAAAGACGAAAAGCTCTTTAAGGAATGTGCGAACTTCGGCCTGATCTACAAGCTGAAGAACAAGTGCTCGTGGAAGGAGGCTTACGAGAAGACTAGGGAGAAGTTCAACGAGGCGATAAGGAAGGCTAAGTCGATATGGTCGAAGATGTGGTTAAGACATGACAGGGACGCATTAGTGTGCTATGCACCAGGTATGCCCCCGCCCAAGCCGAAGTGCCCACTCAGAAGGGTAGCGATAAAGTTGTTCGGAAGGGTGGGGAGGAAAATAAGCAGGATGTATGCCCTGTCGATCCTATTATTTGGGGTAGGCTATGGTCTAACATGGCATGATCTATGGAGCGAGATAGTATCCCCAGCGGGGAACCCCTACAGGATCCACGGCGGGTACGTCGGGTTGGCCCTGATACTGGCGTCCTTCATAATGTCCACGTGGGAGCACGTGAAGTGGTTGCTGATGCGCAACAGGTGAAACATTTTTTATTCTTCTTGTGCCCTATTTTTACGTATGTCGATGGAGGAGATCAGGAGGAACTACGAGAACTTAATGGAAGCCCTGTCGCTCCTCAGGGCCATAGGCCTGTATATAGACGTGGACGTGACTAGGATATACGCGGAGGGCGGCAGGATCTTCATGGACGCCGTGGTGGAGTGGACGTTCAAGGAGCCACTGGAGAGGACCGTCCGCATGTTCTTCAGGTTCCTGAAGGAGAGGAGGGAGGAGTACAGGAAGGAGCTTGAGAAGATGGCGAGATCCATAGAGAAGTTCAGGAGGGAGAGGAAGCCCCCGGAGTGGGACGAGGCAGACGTGGTGGTGTTCAACGTCCTCACCAACTCCCTGCTGACTGGGATAGTGATGGGGACGGGCGTGGATCCCATGAGCCTGACCAAGGAGGACATAGAGGTAGCGGCAAAGGTCGCGGGGGTCGTGCTCATGCCCCTCTACAAGGAGGCCTTCAGGGACGTGTACGGGGAGTGGAGGGAGATGGCGGAGGAGGTCATGTCGATGCTTGAGGAGATGGGGTTGCTGAAGCCACCGAAGAGCTAATATCTCCCGTCCCCCTTCTTTTTGCGTATGGAGGAGATTAGGGAGAAGTACGAGAACCTGATGGAGGCATTCTCCCTCCTCAGGGCACTCGGGATCCCGATAGGGCTCGAAGTGAGCAGGATGTTCGTCGACGAGAAGGGGAGGGTCAACGTCCACGGCACAGTCCTGATGGGGAGGGAGTTCCGGACGGAGCTTGAGATCCTCCTCACCGAGGCGTTTAACGACGTGCTGAGCGCACCGGAGCACTTCAGGGACGACCTGAAAGGCCTAGCGGACGCCGTGAGGGAGGACGCGGGGCGCTACGAGGAGGAGACGGGCGGCGACGTGGCCGACTTCGTAATACTCGTGATGCTGACGCAGGTGCTGGCGGGGATTGTGGCGACGGCCTCTGGGATACCCCCCTCGGAGGTGGCAAAGCACATGGATCCCCTCTACAAGGTGGCTGGGATGCTGTTGGGCACGTACAAGGAGGACAGGGAGCTGAGGGACGAGTACGAGCTGTGGAGGTCGCAGGCGGAGTTGCTGTTGAAACAGCTCAAGAGGATGCGACTTCTCTGATCACCTTCTCCATCAGCGGGGCGCGGACGAAGTACAGGGGCGCCTTGAAGTAGTACCTCCTGCCCGTGGCCATCAGCAGGATGGCAAGGCCGAGGGCGCCGAGTATCAGGATCAACCTCCCGTCGATCTTCACCATACCACCGATAAAATTTTAATTATGCGGATTAATTAAACTTAATGGTGGTATCGTGTTCCCGGAGTTCAACATAACTTGGAGGGAGTACACGGGGAAGCCCGACGACCTCTTCAAGAAGTACGAGAAGCTCCACAGGATAACCGTGGCCGTGGACGGGAGGGCGCCAGCAAGGCACGAGTTCTACGTCACGGACTACGAGAGCAGGCAGGGGGGCGTGGAGGTAGACCCCGAGGCAATAGTCCTGTGCAAGGTGGCGGCGCCCGGACTCTACAAGTTCTACCAGCCGGAGGACTGGAAGAAGGGGACAAAGCTATTCATTCCCTACTCTAGGATAATCTACATAGAAGACCCCGAGGAGGGGGAGGGGGAGAACAAGTACTACTTGGGGATGATGGATCGGAGGCTCATGTACGGCAACATGGTGTGGAAGTTGCTTGAGGAGAGGGATGAGATAGAGGAGCGCTTCAAGGAGTACTACGAGAAGTACAAAAAGCTCCACGTAATAGCGGTGGACAGGAAGAGGGAGATCTTCTACGTCACGGACTACCGTGCCAGAGAGGGAGGGGTGGAGATAGACCCGGAGGCAATAGTCCTGTGGAGGGACGGGAAGGACTACTACTACCCGACGGAGTGGAAGGAGGGCGCAAAGCTCTTCATACCCTATGCTAGGATCTACTGCATAGAGGATCCCGAGGAAGGGGGCAAGAAGATACTCTACATAATAATAGCCGTAGCACTAGGTCTGCTCCCGCTGTTCAAGAGGTAACTCCATGTCGATGGAGGAGGCCAAAAAACGGTACAAGAGCTTCATGAAGGCGGTATCGCTCCTCAAGGCGCTCGGCATCATACGGGGCTACGATGTGGTCAACGTATCCTACGACCACGACAGGGAGGGGTTTGAGGTCGTAGGGGATCTCGAAGTACCGCGGGCTGTCCTAGAGAAGACTGAAACACTCGTGGACGAACTCTTCAGGGAAATGATAGAATACCCAACAATCCACCTGTGGCAGTTGGAGGGATTGGCGGAGGATGTAAAGGAGAATTTCGAGAAGTACAGGAGGATGGGTTGGAACCTCCTAGACTACATAGTGTATAGCGTGATGTTCAACGCACTCGCGGTGCTGGTGGCGGACATGCTGAGCATACGACCCGATGATGTGGACAGGGGGGCGATCCAAGCGCTCACGAACCTGCTCCACGCCATGTTCAGGCATGACGAGGAGCTGAAGGACACCTACGAGTACTGGAGGCTGAGGGCGGGGGAACTGAGGCAGATATTGAAGGAGAAAGGTCTCCTCTAATCGTCGATTGCCGATCAATTTCCCACTTTCTATTTGATTTTCTCGACAGTTGCAGGTAAGAAGCTTCTTACAACACCTTTAAATATACCATACGGGGAATGATAGTGGTGGTAGGTTGAGCGTCGAGGACGTGATGGCGGATAGGGAACTCCAGGAGGTCATAGAGAGGTACAGGAGGTTCTACTACGGCGAGAAGGGGAGGAGGGAGGGGGAGGAGAAGGAGGTCAGGAGGAGGCCTCCTAGGAGGAGGAGATCCGAGGAGGAGCTTGAGCCCATGACACCCGGCCAGACCGCGAACAGGACGGTCTGGATGCAGTACATGAGCAAGGTGGCGGACATGGCCAGGAAGCAGACGGAGCTTATCTTCTCCCTGGGTGAGCAGGCAAGGATAGGCCTCATGCACTGGGCCATGAGCAGGGGGATACCCCTAGAGACCCTCATGGAGAGGGGGGTGCCCGTCGCACAGCTCGTCTACGACGCCCTTGAGAAGATGACCAAGTACGACGAGCTTGCCGAGTACACGGCGATGCTGGAGAAGGAGCTGGATCTCTACAGGAGGAAGGCCAACCCCCTCCTAAGGCTTGAGGACGGCCTGAGGTTCATCATGGAGTTCGGCCTCTTCCTGGGCATAATGAGGAAGCTCGGTTTCAGGAAGATATACAGGGCGCCCATAGTGAAGTGGTACACCAGCCTCCTGTTGAGGTATATGTTAGGAGCGCCGTGGTGGTGGTGATATGCAGGAGGAAATGGAGGAGTACATACCCAAGAAGGCGAACACCAGCAAGCCGCCCATCCCGATAGAGGAGGCGCCGAAGGAGAGGGAGGAGGAGAGGCCAGCGCCGACGGGGCCTAGACCATTCCTCCCCTTCCTGTACAACACGAAGGCCATAGAGAACATACTCAAGGGCTTCGGGAAGGATGAGATGAGCCTGCCGGAGGTCCTCCTCACCACGTACCTGTTGCAACAGCAGTCCCTGTTGCAGATGATGCAGATGAACCTCCTAGAGAAGAGGATGGGGGGGAACGAGGTGGAGAAGAGGATAGAGAGGCTCGAAAAGATGATAGAAGACCTAGCGAGGGGGAAGGGGAGGGAGATCCCGGAGGAACTCAAGCCCGTGGTCGAGTACTTCAAGAGGCAGGAGGAGAGGGAGAGGGTCAGGAGGGTGATCGAGGAATCGGTGCTCCCCAAGATAGAGGCCCTTGAGGCGAAGATATCCTCCATGAGCGGAGGGGAGGCGGACAGGCTCAGGGCCGAGCTTTCCGCCCTCAGGAAGGCTATAGAGGAGAAGCTGAGCAAGGGGGAGCTGGACGCATTCCTTGAGAACATAGGGAAGGTGGACGCGCTCATGAGGAAGATAGACGACCTCAGGAGGAGGCTAGGGGGCGCTCCGGCGCCCACGTCCCTGCCGGTGAGGCCGCCCTCCCAGCCAACAGAGGGCGCCAAGACAATCCTAGACCTCATAGAGAGGGTCGTCGGCCTACTGGGCACGATACAGGCGATGAGGGGTCAGCAACCGCAACAGCCGCCCGAGAAGAAGGAGGTCAGGAAGCTGGGGGAGAAGCCGAAGGTGAGGGTCGTCGCGGAGGAGAGACCGGCGGAGGAGAGACCGACGGAGAGGCCCGAAAGGCCGAGCAGGCTCGAAAGGGAAAAAAAGGGGCTAGGGGAGATCAGGAAAGAGGTAGAAGAGGCGAAGGGCATCAGGGAGGAGGTGGAGGGGCTTGGAAGACCTAGTGGAGAGGTACCTGAGGGAGGTCCTGAGGGAGAAGCTGGAGGGGAACCCGCTGGAGGAAGACCCGAGGGAGTGGGTGAGGAACCTGTTCAGGCAACTGAACCTCTGGGAGAGGAACACGAGGCTGTTCCTAGTGCCGACGCTGAGGGCGAACTGGTGGAGGGTGGAGGAGTACCTGCTGGACGTGGAGAAGTTGGCAAAGGAGCTGGTGAGGAGGGAGCCGTCCCTGAAGGAGGTGCTGAAGAACCCGAAAGCGAGGGAGTGGCTGAACGAGGCGGTGGAGGAGGCGTACGAAATCCTCTACAGGTACACGTGGGGGAGTACATGAGCCTGGCGGAGGCGGCCGCAGAGCTTGGCTACAAGTCCGTCACCTCGCTGAAGAAGAAGATAAAGAAGGGCCAGGTGAGGGCGGTGAAGATCCCTAGGGGGAAGAAGGGCTACGTGTGGCGCATCCCTAGGGAGGAGGTTGAAAGATTGAAGAAGCTCAGGGGCTGAAGGGGTGGCACCGTGAAGCTGGACATAAGGATAGACGAGAAGGAATTGGAGGACTTCGAGGTCAGGGACGGGGAAGAGCTTGAGAAGATACGCAACATCATGAAAAGGGCCAAAAGGGTAGAGTTCAAAAGGGTAAAATTGGAGCGCGGGGAGCTGGAGGAGGTCGGGGAGGGGCTGTACCTCGGCCTCGATGAGGAGGGGAACCTCATCATAGCCGTGGAGGAAGAGCAGGAAAACCCATAATGCTTAAATTTTTTCATCCACCTTATTTCTTGGTGGTTGGATGCCCGAGATAGAGGTAGACCCTAGGTTCTTGGGTGGGCTGTTGGCGTCCGCGTCGGCCGGGATAGCGCTCTACAACTGGCTCACCCAGTTGCCCGAGGAGGAGAGGCTCAGGTGGCTGTCCCTGATCGAGATAGTGCTCGGAGGCGCGTCGGTGGCGCTTGCCGCGTACATACTGGCGAGGAGGATGTAGATGCCGCTAAAGTCGATCACGATACTGCGGGACTATAAGCTCGACGTGCCGTGGAACTGGGGTAGCCACGAGAAGAAGTTCGAGTTCACCGTGGAGTGGGACGCTGAGAAGACCAAGCTCACGAGGGCCCGGATCGAGGTGTCCGTCCACGCGTACTCCGGCAGGACGAAGTTCAAGATGGAGTTCAACGGGTTCGAGGTGGTGTCCTTCTGGTGGGACTTCCTCCAGGAGTGCACCACGAGGGAGGCGGAGAGGGAGGTGACGACGTGGGTGGCCAACGGGAGGAACGTGGTGAAGGTCGCGTTCTGGAAGGAGCCGTACTTCCCAGCCGACGCGGGCGGGGAGATAACGGCGATACTCTACCTTGAGTTCACGGGGGAGGAGCCGAGCACGGGCCCGCCGAAGGAGGAGGTTCCGTCGCCGTTCGAGAAGATAATGCCGTACATCCCCTGGATAGTCGGAGGGGTAGTGGCGGTAGGGGCGCTCTACATAATATACCAATTAATAAGACCAGTACCTCCAACGGCGCCCCCAGCATACTACTACCCACCGCCCCCGCCTAGGTAGTTCTGCGCAACATTTAAATACGCTTTCGGGAGGAAATCCTTGATGACAAGGCTGGAGAAGCTCCTCGTGGTAGTGGTGGCGTTGCTCGTCCTCGCAACCGGCGCAGTCCTAGCGGTCGCCGCGGTCGGCCACCCTGAGAGGCTGGAGTACTTCATCAAGGCGCTTGAGTACGGCCTGAAGGGCCTTGAGGCCTACCTGAACTTCGTCAAGGATCTCTTCATCGAGGCCATCACCAAGTAGGTTCCCGCACCAAGATTTTTATTTAACGCCTACATCTTTTAAAGGGGAGTGCATGAAGGTGGTAGTCAGGGTCATAGATGTAAATACTGGCAATCCAATAGTGGGCGCCGCGGTGGCCCTAGACGGGCGCACGGGGACGACGGGCGCGGACGGCACGGTCGCATTCGACGTGCCTAGGGGCGCCTACACTCTCACGGTGTCCAAGGACGGCTACGACACGGAGGAGATCAGGATCAGAATAGTGAGGGAGAGGACGATAACGGTACCCCTGACGCCTCTGGTCGGGGTGATGGCGTTATGAGCGAGGCCGAGCTGTTCGAGAGGAGGAGGGAGATAGTAGGAGTGGGCATCGACGCGGAGGGCAGGAGGGTAGTCCTCCTAGAGAGGAACAGCGGGGAGCTTGAGGAGGAGGTCGCGGAGGCGTTCGGGGACGTGGAGACGAAGGTCGTGGGGAAGGTCAAGCCGATGGTGTTCGAGGAGGAACTGCCGAGGCCCTTGGAGGCCTACAGGGGCGAGAAGGTAGTGCCGCTGGTCGGCGGCGTGTCCTACGGGCTCCTGAAGGGGCCCACGGGGACGATGGGGGCTGTCGTGTACGACAGGTACACGAACAAGCCCATGCTCCTGTCCGCGTCGCACGTGGTCGGGATATGGGGGAGGAAGAGGCTGGCGCACGCAGGGTCGCCGACCATATCGCCGGGGGAGGCCGACGGCGGAGACCCAGAGGACGTTGTCGGGAGCCTCAGGAGGTGGACGGACACTAGGGCGGGGGTACTCGCGTTGGCGGACGCATCCGCATCATTATCGATAGTGCCGGTTAAGGGGGAGATAGCTGGGATAGGGAAGGTTGAGGGCTGGGCCGAGCCGGAGGTCGGAGGTAAGGTGGTGAAAAGCGGGAGAAGCTCGGGCATCACGGAGGGCCGGATAGAGCTTGTGAACGCGACGGTCAGGGTGGACGGAGGGGAGGCTGGGGTGGTCACGTTCGTGAACCAAATAATAACCGACAGGCCCATGATGATCCCAGGAGATTCGGGGAGTGCCTTCCTAGACGAGGAGAACAGGATAGTGGCGCTGGGGTTCGCGGGGTCGGACAAAATAAGCATAGCCACGCCCATATCGACCGTCTGCCGTCTACTCGACGTACTGCCGACTCCGAGGGCTAGGATGGAACCCGTGCCGACCCCGCTACTGAAGTCCCTAGTACTGTCGGCAACCATATATGGGGCGGTCAAGTTATACGAACTGATGAAGGTGAGAAAATGGGTAGGGTGAGCGGGACACTAAAGCCGAACCTGATACCCGGAGTCGAGGTCATAGTAGATGGTACGTGGACGCTTGAGTGGGAGCCTAATCCGCCCGACGTGGTGCGCTACAAGGAGGAGATCAGGGTAAGGCTGACGCTGACCGTGACGATGGCGGCTCTGAAGATACCGGAGGGCACGTTCCCGTGCAGGACGGGGGTAGTAGACCTCTCCGGTGAGAACATCAAGAGCGTCACGAAGACGTGGAAGATAGGGGAGCCGTGCACGGTCGAGACCACGGCGTTCGTGCCGTACGCATCGGCTGGGGACTACAGGAACGCGTTCTGGTTCCACGTTGAATCTAGGGTGCACGGAAAGCTCTACGTCCTGTCCAAGGTTAGGGGCACCTACAGCTACAGGTACTCCATACTACCGAGGGAGATTAAGGTGGAGATAGCGGAGGTGAAGTGGGTCGGGGAGGCGTTCTGGGTCAAGTTCCGCACGAACGTCCCCACGCCTTGGGGCAGGTACATAAAGAAGATCCTAGTGGACGGGAAACCGGCCACGTACCATCCGCCCGACACGGTCGTCGTGGACGCCGCGGGGGGCACCACGCACACGCTGGAGATATACTGGTCCGACGGGGTGGCTAGCGCAGTCACTAGGACTACCTTCACCCTGCCGGTCGTAGGCCCGAAGGGGGATATTGAGGTAATAGACATACCGTCCGAGTGGACGCCCGGTAGCAGGTTCCCAGTCAGGTTCAGGGTCGTGAACACGGGGAAGAGCAGGGGGAGGATCTGGTACAGGGTGTACGCGGACGGGAAACTGCACAAGTCTGGGTCGTACGATCTGGATCCGGGGGCCGGTAGGGAGGTGACGACCGGAATACTCTTCCCGGCCGGAGCCGACAGGGTAGTCGTGAGGATAGAGGCTGGGAGCGGTAGGGTGACGACGGACGCCGTCGAGAGGGTGGTGAGGGCGAAGGCACCCGAGGTCAAGATGAAGGTGGTAATAGTCGGGGTAATCCCGGAGAGGCTTGAGAGGACTGTGCACGAGGAGGTAGGGTTCCTAGTGGACGTGAAGAACGACAGCGCGGTCAGGGGCTGGGGTTGGCTGAAGGGGTGGATAGAGGGGATAG
>Ga0190312_1000313_pt1 | contig 16537 bp, 14 predicted proteins | sample 487007910_MG_FD_165046 | JGI IMG/M metagenome (GOLD analysis project Ga0190312, IMG submission 165046) | Hydrothermal vent sediment bacterial communities from Southern Trench, Guaymas Basin, Mexico - 4870-07-9-10_MG | ecosystem: Environmental > Aquatic > Marine > Hydrothermal vents > Sediment ... | reverse complement strand
CATATACTCATCTATATATTCTATAAGTTCTCTAATAAACCAACTACTAGCTCCTTCAATATTAACGTTTATTTCAAGAAACTTTCTTAAATCCTCAAATGATACCATAGACACCATATATATCATCTGGGAAAATACTACTATATAATATAGACTATTTAGAATTTACTCTCTAACATAAAACTTATATAGTATAGTATTAAAGCAATAGATTTAGCATCACATATTAGACCCTCTTTAATCATATCAACAACGTCATCTAGATCCTTCTTAACAACTCTTATAACTTCATAGTCTTCTGGTTTAGCGCCAACCTCCTCAAGATCATATCCTATAAAAGCATGTATCTTCTCAGTACTATAGCCTGGAGCAAGATACATTGGATAAACTTTTACAAGCTTTCTAGCTCTATAACCAGTTTCTTCAACAAGTTCTCTATTAGCAGCTTCTTCAGGATTCTCACCCTCTTCTATAACACCAGCTGGTATCTCATATATCCATCTACGTATAGGTGCTCTATACTGGTACAAGAGTATAACGTGTTCTCTATCAATAACTGGTAGTACCATAACAGTTTCTGGGAATTTTACAACTTCTCTCTTAGCAACTCTCCCATTAGGGAGTCTATGTTCTTCAACATAAACACTAAACCTCTTACCGGAAAACACTTCTATAGAACCCACTATAGACACTAGAGACTACCTCTAAGGCTTCTATATACTTATGTTAAGGATATAGTTAAAAAATAGTATCTACTATTTATCAAATATAAGTAGATAGAACTATTTAATAGTATAGATATACTGATTTGTATGGAGAGGTAGCGTACGTGGTAATACTAGTAGAGAATGAGATACCCAAGCTATCAAAGGATCTTGTAGATGCACATAAGCATTTATTTAAAAATCTAAAAATAATTTCTAAGTATCGCATGGCTTCAATTATAGATAAGTTAACAACTATTGACATAGCTGGAAACTACTCTGTCATGGCTAAAAGACTAGGTATTGGTGATAGAGAGTTCCGTAAATTCATAGGTAGGGCTAGGAAGAATGATCTAGGATTTACAATAAACATAGACTATCCATCAATAGGTTTAACTCAATTAAGAATATTCATACCCCGCATAATTAATCTAAACAATATACCTATGAAGCCATGGCTGAAACTATACTCTATAACTTATAACCCCATAGGTGTATCATTAGTATACTATATGCCTTATACTTTAAGAAAGGATTTCTTAAGAAGACTGGATAATGAATTAAAGAGCTTAGAAATAGATGGAGAGTTTGAATTAAAGGTAATCCATAAGTCATTTAAGATCCAGCCGAGACTAGTATCACTTAAAATAAGTGAGTTATTTCGATTCAATATAAGTCAATGGCTTAAGGAGCTATCTAAAATAGAGACTTACACTCTAGGTATGCATACACCTATATATACTCAAGACTTTCACGATCCCTATGATGCTATCGATTTATTAATACTGAGAGAGCTAGAACATGATGCTTTTACAACAGTATTTGATCTTGCTGAAAAATATCCATTCTCGCCTAAGGTATTTATGAAGCATATAAAAATACATATAAAACCTAGGAAAACAATTAATGGTATTTACTTAAAACCAAAATTTATTAGTAGGCAGTCTAATCACTTTATAAACATAGACTTACGTATAACTCAGAGACAATATGCTGTATTACTATCTCTATTTAAGAAAATGCCTTGGACAACCTATGTTAGCCTATGTTCTGACATCTCCTTAAGTACTGAAAATCTTTATGACATTAGTGAGGCTATCTCTATACTTGTTACAATGATACTTCCTGTAAATGTATTAAATGGACTTCTAGTATTTCTTGAACATCTTAGGGAAAGCGGTTTTGTTTATAAGGTTAAAGTATATAACCATGATCCTTTGTCTATTAAGAGATTCGGCATTCCATATAGTAATTTTGATCAAGAAATGCGTTCATGGACACTAGATGTTGAACGTAGTTATAGGTTGTTAAAGAACCGTATACTCAGGTATATAAAGAATACTGGATGACAGCTAATCTTCTAAATAATTTAATATCTTTAACACTAATAGATGTTGTTGGGAGATAGATGTGTTTGTAAAACCAGTATCTCCTATACCTAATATGTTTATTAAGATCATTGTATCATCTACAATAATACTAGTCAACGTATTATCTATAATACTAGGGTCTCCTATAGGTAATCCATTAAATGGTTACCACATTATCTTAGATAACATACTTACTCATCAATTCACTAACATTCTTGTCATATACATACTAATGCTTATCACGAGTATATTGATAGTCTTATTTGGCGTATTTAGTAAGAGGTATGGTTCATTAATGGGGTTTACACGTTCATTCATAGTACTTTCAGGTTATTTATCACTAATTGTTGTATTAGGTGTTCTTGTAGAAGGCATTATATTAACTAATATAGAGTATGTAGTTAAAGCTATTCTATGGTCTATAATAGCTCTTACTCTAGATATTGTATTAGTAAAGATACCTAAATCAACCTTTTCTATATACAAACTTGCTGATGACAAACTAATCCCTATAGAAAATGAGGAGCATATAGAGTTATATAGTAATGATAGACTTGTTATAAGAGTATATGGTAATATAGAAGATCTAGCTATAGAGTATGAACCAAGGAATATATTTGATCTAGACTACGTGCTTGTTAAATCAAATTACACCGATCTTATCTTAACACCTCTTTATGAAGGTAATGCATCAATTTATATTAGCGATGCTGGAAGTGATCTAGTCTATAAAGTTCTTAAGACAACTATAGCAGGTTTACAGAAGAGGAAGCTTAAAATAAAGATCTTTATTAACAACAACGTTGTTGATGAGAGAGAGGTAGATATCGAGGTGAATAAGAAACTAGAACACGTGATTAAGGGTCTTGTAGATAGTATACTAAAACGCTATGGAATATCTAGTGAGCGTGTAAAGGATGTAGTGATAACAGATGCTTCTGGTACAACATACTTAGAGGATACAAGAATAGATTCTATAAAGCCTGTTGATAATGAGATTAGAGTTGTAATAATTGTTGAAGAAGAGTTTAGAGATATTCTTAAAGAACTTGGTACAGCAGATATTAATAAACTTTGGGAGATACTTATGAAGAGACTAGAGATCCTTAGATCTAGGTTAAAGGATTTGTCAAAAGAGATAGATAGTGTATTAGAGAGAATAACGTCTTCTCTTAAAAATTATGGTGAAATAAAGTGATTGTACTAACTGACACTTTATTATCAATAACGGATTATCTTCCACAAGAAAAGGTTCTAATAATCAGTAAGAAACCAGTTTATGCTAAAGAAAATGTTGTAATAGAGGATATAGGGTTTAAGGAAAAGCTTTCAGGTATAATAGTTGGAGCAGGATTCAATAGTCCAACATACACGTATCATTGTACTATAAGTCAGATAAACAAGGTTATTGATAAGATTAGATTGTACAAGAACATAGTTATAGTGATTGATGGGACAAACGGGTTTGATATAGGAGTTTTAACAGCTATTCTAGAGAAGATCAGTGGTATGGAGTACTTTGAAAGAATAGTTATTATAGTAACCTACAATGTTAGAGAGTTAGAGGAACGTGGTCCAAGACTAAGTATCTACATGTATTCAGTAATAAAGCTATTATCTATAGCAAGCTCTCTCTCAATAACACGCAATAGCAGGATAGCATACACCATAGTACACAACTCCTATAAACCTCAAGAACTAGCGTCTATAGTAGATCTAGTCTATAATTTAAGTAAGCTAATAGACTTTAACGGATTCTTCATAATAGGGTATATAAAGTATATAATACCTATAGAAGTGGTCAAGAATATACTGTATCTCTTAAATATAGACTTAGCCATTGATGAGTACATTAAGGAAACACGCTCTTTTCTAGTATTAGCTAATAAAGTCCTAGATAAAAGTGTAGACACCGGGTCTTTATGGGAGAGAGCTAGAGAGGATAAGAAATACATATGGCCTATAAGATACGATCTAGAGAGAGTTCTTAAGAAAAGAAGAGATATTCAAAAAATGTTGAGATTCCTCTATACAGAATTAACTAGCTGCCAAGATCCTTTTAAAAAATACCCTAGTATGGATACTATTAACTACATAGCAACTAGATTACTTAAAATGGAGCCTTGTGAAAACATTATCAAAGACACTATATTAATAGATAAGATAGTTTATGAGTTGAAGAAGGTATTAGAGAGCATACCGTTATTAATGGTTTTTGGCGAACACTCTATTAAATACCCCTTTAAACGGAAGTATCTAGTCACTTCAAATACACTAAAACACGTAGTTGAGAGGATCGAGTTGAAGAAAGGGGTTAGAGAAACTATATTGGTAGAACAAAATGGATACCAAATTACGGTATTGGGATTAGATAAGATACCAATGGATCTAGAGCATATGCCTAGTTATATACTAAGTTTCTTTGAAGAGCTTTCAAAAACCTATCTAAACAATATCAACGTCCTTGTATTAACTGATGAGATTTATCCAAAGTATTTAACCCTATATAGTATAAGAATAGATTCTGAAACACTACATAAAATACCCTTGATAGATATAGATGGACTATATTATTCACTAGAGAAGGCTATGGAGACATTAATGGCTAGAGGATGTAGTGATGAAGTTGTTAGAAAGCTTGTAGAATATAGAGAGAGATCACGCTTACTATCTTCAATACTATATCTTCCACCACCATACTATACTTCACTACTAGATACTCTAGACAAGTTAAGAAGACTTTCTAACATAGAACAGTGTGTAGATATTTTAGAAGATACTATAAACCTACTCTCACCATAAACCTTACTCAATAACCAGTTTTGTCTTAACAACAACCTTAAATGGATTGAACAAGTACCCTGTTCCTTCATAGAATTTACTGAGGAATTCTACAAAACAAAGCCTTAGTGAATGTATAAAACTTCCTAAAGCAGATAAGGCCATATTCACAATATGTCCAAACAATGCAGCTATCAAAGCAGCTATAAAGCCTAGAATTTCTCCAATGGTCCCAGGCATCATCCCGGTTAAGCCGCCATAGATCATTGATGCCATCATGTTAAAGCTTGAAGCAAGATATATTGTTGCTAGACCTACACCTGCTAATCTACTATAGCTTAATACATCTCCTAGCAACCCTGTTAGATCGAATAACGACATAAGTATACCGAGTCCTCCAAGACTCTTGATCTTACCAATAACTATTAGTGCTACACCAAAGAATGCTCCATAAAGCATGTAGCTGTACGCCTGCTCAGGTATACCTGGTAATGATGTATTCAACATAGTGTATAGTATGTATGGGATACCAAATATTTCAGCAATAAATATACCTATCTCTGACACCACGTCACCAATATTCCTAAGCTTATAGTTCTTAACAAGTGATATAGCGTGAGCAATATTTACATGGATCAACCCTATTATCAACGCTGCTTTAAGAAACTCCAATGGATCAGTGAAAGCTGTTGTTACACTAAACTTTATACCAAAGAACTTACTAAGTGTATCCCCAAAGAAAGTACCAGATAGCAGACCTACCACTAACCCAACAAGACTAGATAATACAAGGGCGTTCTTGAAGTAAACATAGTCTCTATCTTCTGGATTAACAACAAACTTGTCGAGAACAAGGTAGACAGCAAGTATGATAGCTAGTGCATAGCCTATATCACCAAGCATTAAACCATAGAATAGTGAGAATGAATAAGCAATTATAGGTGTTGGATCCCATTCACGATAACTAGGAGCACCTATAAACTTTACAATAGGTTCAAAGAATCTGAGTACAGGAGGGTTCTCTAATAGTGTAGGAGGTTCATCACGATCATCTGGTATAGTATACTCTATATAGACTGGTAATTTCCTCTTCTCTAGGGTTTCTTTAATATATTGAGACTTTTTCTTAGGAGTCCATCCACTAACAATTATTAGATATTTTGACTTAGCTGTTTCTAATAGAGTCTTTACTTTAGATAACATGTTTTCTACAATAACCTTATACTTAGCTATATCACTTGATGATTCATTAATAATCTTTCTAACAGCCTCTTTTAGCTCCTTGTATTCACTATCTAGTTTATCTAACTGTTTTCTTAAATTATCTACAATCTCACCTAAACTACCTAGTCTGTATAGTTCTCTTGGTAGCTCTAGTGTTCTAATACCTAGTGTTGTAGTAGCTTCTCTAAGCTTGTTATAGTACTTCTTATTAGTTATAACGACTACAGCTTCTTCCTCATTAATAGGTGTTTCAATATATTTAATAAAGTATTCTTCCTTAAACAAGTGTTTAAAGGAATCTTTTCTACCAATAAGCGTTTTTGATACAACGTGTTTTCCATCATAATTAAGTATTTCTGGTTTAATATGTCTAGGCATTTTCTCTAAAATACTTAAGAATGCTTTTGTTTCACTAATCTTTTTCTCAAGAACTCTTATTTGTTCATTTTTAGTCTCTATATCCATGTATACCTTATTTACATCATCCTCGATCGTGTCTATAGTTAGTGTTTCAAGCTCTATTAACGATAGCTCTACATCTATGGTCTTCCCTCTTAGATATGATAGAATACTGTCTATTTTCTCGTGGATATTCTGTAGTTTTTTAAAGAGTTCCCTATAATACTCCATACCTTCGCCAGTTTTAGTTATATGTATAACACCTAGTTGTTGTAGATGGGATACAATGTCCTCTACATACTCTTTTGGGGTGACTATATTTATCTTTAACATCTCAACTGGTTTACTAAGAACTATACCCAATTCTCTAGACACCTAGAGTCTTTTCTACAAGAAACCAGGTAGCTTTATCAAGTTTCTTCATACTCTTCTCTATAATTTCTTCAACTTCTTTCCTAGCCTTATCCATAATCTCTTTAGCCTCCCTCTCAGCTTTCTCAATGATCTCTTTAACTTCCCTCTCCAACTCCTCTATAGGTAGTGGTTTTTCAAGAATTTCACGTGCTTTCCTATGAGCATCATCAATTATCTTAGCAGCTGTAGTACGTGCTTTCTCAAGTATTGCGTCAATCTCTTTCTCAATACCAGCAATATCTATTGTTGTAGACAATATCCTCCACCACACCTGCATTACACGTTTATACTATGGTTATGAGTCTAGGGAATATAAAGGTTAGTTTAACAATGATCTCTAGAAATAAACATGGTTATTTTATAGTAGACTACTATAGATAATTGTATAGACTGGAAGGGGCTGAGGCATATGCCTAGATACCGTTTTGGACCAGCTGGTAAACCAGTTGAATACCGTGGAGACATGGTTGGTGTACCAGAGTTTCTCCATAGTATAGGGCTTAATGCTTTAGAATACCAGGCTGTACGTGGTGTTAAGATTAGTGAGAATAAGGCTAAGAGACTTGGAGAGGAAGCCCGTAAGTATGATGTACTACTGAGCCTCCATGCGCCATACTACATAAACTTTGGCAGTCCTAAAGAAGAGACACGTAGAGCTAGTATTGAAAGACTAAACGCTAGTATACAGGCGTGTAAGTGGATGAATGCCTACATAGCTGTATTCCATCCAGGGTACTACAAGGGTGTTACAGAGGAGGAGGCACTTAAAAACACTATAGATTGTCTAAAAGAAGTTGCTGAGTACAGGGGATCTATTGGAGCAGGGGATGTATGGATTGGTCCAGAGACAACTGGACGTATAAGTCAGATAGGTACACTTGACGAGAATATTGCTATATGTAGAGAGATTGATCGTTGTAAGCCAGTTATTGACTGGGCCCACATGTATGCTCGTAGCTTAGGGGAGTACATTACGTGTCTTGACCACGTTATTGAGGTTATTGAGAAGCTTGAGAAAGAGCTTGGCAGTGAAGCTGTTAAGCCTATGCATATACACTTTTCACGTATAGAGTATGGTAAGGGTGGTGAACGAGAACACCACATACTTGCTGATAGAGATTATGGACCTGATTTTGAGATTGTATGCCGTGGTCTTGTAGAGACTGGTGTTGAAGCAGTTATTATTAGTGAAAGCCCTATACTTGAGAAGGATGCTCTTGCTATGAAGGAGATTTGTAGTAGATTATGTGGTGTAGAATGTATTGCTGACTAGAATTAGGGATAGACTAGCTTCTTTACTAGAAAAGACTGCTAGAGGACTGGCTAAAGCCCATGTTAAACCAAACTATCTAACCATATCCTCATTAGCTGTGATACTGGCTGGATTCTACATACTCTATACATTAAAGAACATATTTTTGTTCATAATAATGATTATTCTATCATCAACTCTAGACATGCTTGATGGAGCACTAGCTAGGTACACGGGTAGTGTGACAAAGTTTGGAGCATTTCTTGACTCAACAATTGATAGAGTAAATGACTTCATAGTAATTATTGGTTTAAACTATATTGGATTTAAAGAACTAGTTGTCTATACACTACTAATAACATCTCTTCTAATAAGCTATGTTAGAGCTAGAGCTGAAGGACTAGGTTTGGAGATAGAGGGTGTAGGTGTTATTGAGAGAGCTGAAAGGATATTGTTCCTAATAGCTATATACTTTACAGCTATATATAACATGTGTTTAGCTAGAATACTACTACTAGTACTGCTTGCTCTCTCAATAATAACTCTAGTACAGAGAATAGTCTATACCTACAAAAGCTTTAGACACTAACGATTGTCTATAACAATAACACGGTTACCATAGAGGTAAGATAGGGTCTGTATCCAACCACTCAATCTACCAAAAACACCTATACTCCAACCACATAGACAGCGATTCCTATACGGACACTCGTGACAAGAGTATCTAATACAGCAATTCCTATGCGGGGGATACAGTTCTAGTTTAAAGAACTTCCTAGTAAACACGATATAATGTCTATCAACAGGTGTGAAAAACGAATTATGTGTTGTAAACAATAGATAAGCATCAATAGTCTTAACACCTACATACTTTAGTCTTAAAAACTCTCTTCTCAAAAACCAAGCCATATCTTCATCATCAACTGGGCTGGGTTGAAGAAGATCTTCTAAGGCATTAAGACTATGTTCTAATAATTCATGTAATTGTCTCAATTGGAAGTTTCTACCAACAACTAAAGGATCACAGTATAGAGGGTTATTATATAAACACTTATCATGCAACTCTTTAATCCACTTAACAGTATTTCTATGGAAAGATGTTGCTCTTGATAAGAATATTGATATAAAAATCCATACTCTATCATAAGGTGATATAGCTATTCTTATACAGCGATATTTCTCAATAAGTTTTAAAACAAAATCACTATAGGCATCCTTTACATCGTTAACATATGCTAATGGGTCAAACCATAAACCTGTAATATCTAATAAGAACCTTTCGTCAACATCTCGATCTATGTAAACAATATTATCTTCTATTCTAATGGCTAATCCTTTATGTTCTCCAATAGCTTTAACAATAGTGTAGTTCCTCCCATATACTCTATGTTTAAACAATGGGTATATAAATGATGGATAGAAAGTTAAATAGGGATCATAGGATGTTTTTAAAACAATTTTCTTCAACACTAGAAACCCGCAAGATCATGTGTTTCTTCAACAATTCTTAATACACTATTATCTCTACTAGCTCTACTACCCCACTCACTTACTGCATCAATATCTCTACCACCACTCTTACCAGTACACTGGTCAATCTTTACAACTGCTGGTAGAGGAGCCATTAAACCAAATACAATAGCTTCACCAATATTAAGTCCTGGAAGCATCTTCAATAGTTCATCACTAAGATACTCACTAGCATACTGTACATAACGTAGATCATTTGGTTCAACAAGCCTTAATATAATCTTATTATTAGTCTGACTAAGAGCATTCTCATCAATAGCTTTAGGTCTCTGGCTAACAAGACACAGTCCTATACCAAACTTCCTACCTTCACGAGCAATACGTGAAACCCAGTACTTAGTTACACGACTCTCATTACGAGGTACAAGTACGTGTGCTTCCTCTATAACAACAAGTATTGGATCAGGGTATCCTCCTTCCCCTCTCAAATACCTTCTACGTTCATAGTATAGTCTACGTAGGTAATGGTGTACAACAACATCAGCAGTATCTTCATCAACTCCTCCTAGATCCATTATATTTAGATAACCGGGTCTAATAATGGAGGATAGATTGCTTCCAATATCGTAGCGGAATATGTGTCTATACCTATCATATAGATCATCGATCTTGTTGATAACACTGCTAACAGCTCTCTCCCACTCACTCCTCTTCCTACCAACTCCTCCATATTCTCTAGCATAGCTTCTAAGTAGTTCAAAGAAACTGCTTGGCATAGCTTCGCCAGATAGTATGGATTCCTTAGTCTTCTTAAGAGCTTCTCTAAACACTAGCTCCTGTCTCCAAGCATTTGATGGTATACGTAGTAGTTGGAGAAATTCACTAGTATCTAGGTAGAGAGGGTTTAATGCAGGCTCTATAACACTAGTCTTTACACCTAGTTGTGAACTAGAGTATTCACTATGCATATCAAATACTAGTGCAGTACCGCCTAGACCACCTACAATACGTGTTACAAGTAATGCTACAGTATTTGATTTACCAGCGCCAGTGACAGCTAGTATGGCTAGGTGGCGTTGGACAATATAGTTTACATTAACACTATATGGTACATCTGGATGGCTGGCAAGTACACCTATTCTAACCCAGCCTCTACCCTTGTTAGAGAATATCTTCTCTAACAATTCTCTACCCGCTCTATAAACTATAGATAATGGTGGTGGAGGCGTCTTAGGTGTTTCAACAAATGGTTTTCTAGAAACTAGTGTTGATACATAGCTTAACAATCTAGCAGTTCCACGCATATAAGTCCTAGTCCTTGTCTCATCATAAAGCCTTAGCCTAGGTAGTACGTGGGGATTGCTGAAACTCTCTGGAGCTAATGGGTTACCACTTGAAATACTCTCTATCATTCCAAGAACATATCGCTCTCTAAAACCATAGTCTCCACCATAATCAACTACTATGTACTCACCAAGCCTTGGCCTAGACCTAGTGTTTTCTACAATAAACAGTATCTGTATAGGGCTAGTCTCACCAATAACAGAGCCTATCTGCTCTCCATAGAGGTTCTTCTCCACTACTCCAATACCTCCCTACCAGTACTCTCTATATCAAAACCTAATATATGGAGAAGCCTATCAACATCACTATAAGTTATATGAGAGTCTAAATGAGCTGTCTTAAGAGGAAATGGGTATCCATCAACAGATATACTGAATAACAAGCTATGGTATCTTCTAAATAGATCAATGCTGTCAACACCACATCTATCTATAACCTCCATTTTCAAGACAGGTGTTTTATCGCCGAGTCTAACGTATCCATAGTATACACATAGTTTATCAAAATATTCTAGAATACTGGAAATATGTTTTGGAAGGAAAGCACTTGGTATATGCTTAATCTCTGTCAACTTCTTAACTTTAATAGTTGAAAAACCGGGTTTACTTGTCAGTCTTTCAAATAATATTATGTCTGGATAATTAACTACTTCAAGTATGTCACTAGAGTAGCTGTTTTTAGCAATATATACTAGACTACACTCTCCACTATAGACTCTCTTAAGGAGGTGTCCATAAGTATATAGTTTCTCAAGATACTCTACAATAGTAACAACATAGTCTATAAGATTCTTGTCTACAAAACTATAGTCTAGAACTGGTGTACACATAGGTTTCTCCATAAGCATACTCTGTTTACCTAGAACATCTTCTATACATTTAGAGAAGACTTCATAGAATAACGGGTTATCTCTAGATATAAGGCTTGTAACTGCTTCAACATCTGTTTTCCTAAACAATACCTCTCTAACACTAGGATGTCTTGGCCTAGGTGCTATAAGTACTGAAGCTATAGTACCATCCATAAGTACAAGTGATCCATCTCTACAGCTATGGCATGCAACCTTCCCCTCTAAAGTCTCTCTATAAAGTGATACACGTTCACTAGCATATCTTGGAGGAAGAATTGTATCTATTAATGCAGTCTTTATAGAGTCTATGCTGTGATAGGCTTCATCCTCTAGGCTATAGCCTAGAGATATAGCTGTGACAACAGCTAATACTGAACCCTTAAACTCTACACTATAGCTACCTCCATCAACACCATAGACCGTCTTAGGCATACTGTTACCCGGCTTATTATAGAACCAGTTCTTTTCAACAACTTCTCTACACTCTATAAAATCCTTTAAACCCCTCTTCTCAACAAGTCTCTTAATTTGTGGTATAAGTATTTCATAGAAGCTATAGTCCATAGAGACTAACCACCTATAGATAGTGCTGATAGATCATAGTGTCCAGTTAGTGGAAGGGGTGTACGGAAAGTTATATAGCCTAGTCTTAAAGCATGTGATTTAACAATACCTACACGATCACTTGTTTTTACAATAAAGTCTCTATACTCACTAGGAATATCAAGTAATCCTATAAGACTCTTATCCATACGCAATATGATCTTTGTGTTAGTAAGCTGCAGTATAATATCGTGTACATCCTTTGGAGAATGTGTTGAAAAAACTATACCAAGACCACGTGCTCTACCAAGACGAGCTATACGGTCAATCATACTAGATATATGCTCTATATACTCATCCCTCCTACCGCCATGTGAGGGGAAGAAGCGATGGGCTTCATCAACAACTATTATAACTGGCTGAGTCTTAACCCTCTGTCTAGCCTTAACCATCTTCCATTCAAAAATCTTGTTAAGAACACGGAATGCTGATATAGCAATAGACTGCTCTGGATCTCCGGGGCTGTTCTCCTGTAAATACTCTAGATCAAGAACTATAGGATACTTATTAAACAACTCTTCATGTTTTTCAAGAATAGCCTTTACTGGTGGTTCATTAAGATATTTCTCCTCGCCATCTCTACACGGTATAACTATGTCAAAGAAGCCAGTATCTACTAGTGAGCCAATCTGTCTAACAATATTATCTAGTGTAGCACGGTGTATAGCAAATCTATTAATTAGCTCATACAAACGGTTCTTCCTTGGCTCAAGGTTTATACCCGGCTCTCTCTTCTTCCTCATAAGCCTTGCTTCAATAATTGTGTCATAGAACTCTCTTAACGTGTTAAAGTATATACCTTCATCTCTTAACTTAATAAGAATACGGTATAGTGCATCACGTGCTTGTTGTGTAAAGAATGGGTTTAACTCAATAAACTCTCTTGGAGACATAGCTGTAAACCTAAATCCATAGGGTATTATGTATAGCTTTAGTTCTTCACTAGAACCATTATAGTTGATAACAGTCCTTGTATAAGCATATCTAAGCTTTAAACCATCTACACTACTCTCTACAACCTCCATGTCAAACTCTCTAATACTACCACCAATCTTCTCAACAACACCTCTATATACTGTATCAAAATAGTCTCTAGCTATAACACGTAATGCTTTAACCCATGTACTCTCCTCCTTTATAAGTCTGTTAACTATATACTGTGTTATAGGGAGTATTATTACAATACCACTAGGCTGTCTAACACTCTTCCTAGCCTCTATAACAAGTCTTTCTTCAAGCTCCCAATCAATACCTATAGAGGGCTCCCATAGAGGCTTAAGAGGTATGTGTACATAGTCTTTATTAGGATCCATTATGATAATAGATGGTTTATCTCCATCATAGTTATAACAGCTATAGATCGATGCTATAAGGTTCTTTAATAGTGTAGTCTTACCAGAACCAGTTGTTCCAAGAACAAGTATGTGTTGATAAAAAGTTTTAAGAGGTATATAGAGTGGTGTAGGTTTATTAAATAATAGTCTCTCACCAATAGTCACATAACCTATAAAAACACCCTTAGTAGGTAGTCCTAGAAGATACTGTATAGTATCAACTCTTGTAGGCTTAATAATAGGGGATTGTGGTTCAACAACATAGTTAGCAGCTTTAACAACACTTGTAGAAGGATTATAGGATAGCAATGGCTTAGCTTTAACACGTGTTCTAGTAAACAATCCAGAAGCATCTGGTTTAGGGAGGCTAATAGTAAACTCAGGTAGATCTAGTTCAGCAAGTATATCCTGTCTCTCAATCTCAATAACACGTAAACTGATGATCTCACGTGTCTTAACATCAACAACAGCTAGATAGCTACCGCTTTGAGCAATCTCTTCATAACTTGTAAAGTAAGTCTCAGGATCAACATCAAATACTACGTTACCCCCCTCTTCATCAATTCTTGAAGGCTTATGGCGTGAAACCCTACCAACAATGACACCGTGTTCTCTAGCAATCTTCTCAGCTTCTTCAAGCATAACACTTACTTGTTTAACAATACCTGGATCACTCATGGATGTATGCCTCAATTACTCTTATAGTATCGTATGTTAGAGGTATACCTCTAGCCTCTAGATCCCCAGCTAATATCTTAGCTATACTCCTACTTAGCTTCTTACACCTCTTATCAGCATATAGTATGGTTAAGGGGAGCATTGTACCAGACCCAATACTATCTCTTAATACAGCATCATATAGTTCAACTCTATAGCTATCTCTAAGAATCTCTATAGACTCTAGTGTAGACTCAACTCTATAGACAATATACCTTAACATACTTCCAAACCTAGTTCTAGGGACAATAACATAGTAAGCAATCTTATCTGGTACACTAATACTAACATACTTATCTATATAAGTAGTACTTGATGGTATCTTAAAAGGACCTATGACCATAGGCTTGAATGGTTGATGTATAAATCCTTTACTAACAAGTATTCTAAATAGCATATCAATTAAAGCCTGGTCATTACCCATATCACCTATTGGTATACCATATTGTTCTCTAGCCTTATCCATAAAATCTTTTGAAGAAATCATAAGTCTTGAAGACTCAAGTCTTTTAACAATACCGATAACTGGAACCCCTTGTCTCTCTAATTTATAGATCGAACTAATCCTATGTTCTAAAAGAGTCTTCCAACTAGCTACATAGTCGTCTATACGCCCCTTCTTAACGATCTTTAAGATAAGCAGGTTATAGTGTTGTTTAAATATATTTGGTACTGGATAAACTGGTCCATCTACAAAGATAACTGGTTTACTACCAAAAACTCTACATGTTTCATCAACCTGTAGGGCTAGATGCTCTAACCCATGGTTTTCAAGATTGTTACGCAGCTCATTTAGTATAACAGATTTATTATAGTCTCTAGTATAGAGTGTATCAGCTGGGCTATGGAGGGTTACATAGGGTGTTCTAGCCATATTAAATGATATATTCTCTATAAATTCCTCTGGTAAGTCTGGTGATAAAGCTATAAATGGAGTATCTAATGGTGGTAGAGCATACTTTATTGGTAGAGGAGGGTGGTCGAGGAGTTCTCTAAACATGTTTGAATAAATTGATAGAGTAGCTAATCCAATAAAAGCATATGGTGTATCAATAGCACGGCTACTACCATCAACACCTATGATAAACAAGTTTTTACTAGGGATTTCACTAATAAAGTCTACAACTTTATCACTTAGAAATAATATATCACTATAATCTACTTCTTTCCTAAGAACCCATAAATCATCTACTCTAGAACCTATATCACGTTCTATACTACCAGCTACACTATTTAATAAATTAGCAAATTCTTCTACATACCTCTTTAAAAATACAGCTAGACTATACACCATAGCATACTCCTTAAATCCCTCTACTCTATATCCATAAAATAGTATATAGGGTTTATAAAGAGGGTTTTTGTAGTGGAGGATAGGTTTAGGACACTATATGATGAAATACTAGCACTAACATCTATGATAGGTGATAAGGCTATTAGAGATATAACAGTAGAAATGCTTAGAAATCCAGTAATAACATTCACTAATGTTAAACCATTTATAAAATTCTATGAATCACCAGCAGCACCACGTAAACACCACTCATACCCTGGTGGTTTACTATAACACACTCTAGGTGTATCACTTACTGTTCTAAACATAGTAGGTGTTAGGAGGAGAGTTTATAGAATAGGTGTAGACAAGGACCTAGTACTAGCAGCTTCAATACTACATGATATATTCAAGTACTATCAATACGACTACGACAAGGTATCAGAAGGATTTAGAATTAGGAGTAACTGGTTTCTAGCACACGACTATGCTATAGTAGCTGAATTAGCTAAACGTGGTGCTCCAGAGAAGCTTATAAGAGTTATTGCTGAAGCTCATGGTAGAACACCCTTTACTACACTAGAGTCTATTATAGTACATGAAGCAGACTCTATTGATGCGTCATTTGCTTCAACACTACAGGATATTGTATGGTGTGTGTGTAGAGATATTGAGGTTGAGAAGGGGCTGTCTGCTACAAAGGTTTTTAATAAAATACTTTGGTTAAAGAGCCTTAGTGAACTAGTATCAATATATTTTAGTGAGGGTAGAGATAAGCTTAGAACATATATAGTAGATACTC
>Ga0190312_1000311_pt1 | contig 16606 bp, 19 predicted proteins | sample 487007910_MG_FD_165046 | JGI IMG/M metagenome (GOLD analysis project Ga0190312, IMG submission 165046) | Hydrothermal vent sediment bacterial communities from Southern Trench, Guaymas Basin, Mexico - 4870-07-9-10_MG | ecosystem: Environmental > Aquatic > Marine > Hydrothermal vents > Sediment ... | reverse complement strand
AGGAGGTTAAGTTCATAAAGGGCTAAATAAGTAGCAACCCCTAGCATAGGTTCAGCATAGGCCCACTATGTCTAGATACTTTACTTCCTTAACTCATAAGTTATATTACTGTCTATATGCCGTAGCAGGTTTTATATGAAAGCATATAATTGTATATGTTTTTCATGAATGTTCTTCTATTACTGCTATGACTTTTATTTTCTTTCCGTGGTGTTTTGCTAGTTTTTCTTGGTATTGTTTTGGTGGGTATATGATGTATCTTCCTCTTCCATAGCTTATGATTTTAGCCTCAAACACATAGACTATACTCATACTTCCACCAAGTCAATAATGTAGCGACAAAGCTTATAAATATGACTCCAAAGAAAAATATTTATGGGTGAATGCTCCGATGAGGGGGAAGACCACCCATGCATATTGGGTGGTTCCCCGAGGGGAGTATATGCTAACCCTTAAAGCAAGAGGAGAACTAGTAGAAGGTTCTCTTGAAGAATTGAGAGAAGAATTATACATAACAAGGAGAGCTATCCAGTATATTATCGATGTCCTATGGGAACTAGACAAAATACCAACAATAAACCAAGTACACCAGATGTTCTACAAGCTATTGAGAAAGCAAGAGTTTCGTGCACACCAGTGTAAGCAAATATACAAGTACGCATTAGGAATAGTCAAGTCAGCTAAAAAGAATAACGGAAAGAAACCAATTCTTAAGAAACTATCAACTAGGTTAGACAAATACGATGCCAGAGTAGACCTTGAGAACCAATTAGTTATAGTAAAGCTAAGGAACAAAGTATTCAAAATAAAGCTTCTACACAGTAAAGAATACATAAGGAAGTTCCTTGGGAGGAAATGGTACGAGGTAACTGTAAGCATTGATAGGAATGGGAGGGTATGGATAGCTATACCGTTCAAGTGGATGTACGAGCCATATAAGCCTAGGAGGATAATGTCTCTCGATATCAACTTGAAGAAAGTAGTGATTTACAATGGTAGGAGTGTTAGGAGGATAAATACTAGGTTCTCGGAAGCTCTGTATCTTAAGCACCTCGCTGAAAACACGCAAAAGAGGCATAGTTATGCTTGGAGAAGGAACGGGAAGTGGCTAGAGATTATCAGAGCACTTCATAGGAGAAGCAAAAACATTGTTGTTGATTGGTGTTGGAAGTTTGCTAAATATATAGTGTTGAAGGCTAGGAAAACTAGGAGTGCAATAGTCTTAGAGGATTTGGAGAAGCTATGGTTCAACGCTTCACAGAGGTCGCCTAGCCTAGCAGACAGACTTTCAAGATTCGCTTATAGGAAGCTACAGCATACTATTATAACTAAAGCTATAGAGTACAACGTCCCAGTACTCTTTATAAACCCAAGAAATACTTCAAGTACTTGTCCAAGATGTGGGAATAAATTGTCCTACAACCATAGACTAGCAATATGCAGAAACTGTGGGTTCGTAGCGGATAGAGATACTGCTGGAGCCATGAACATATACCTAAAAGCAATTCAAACTATAGCCCCGTGCCTCAGGTCACGGGGCACCCACCCGATGACCAATGAAACCCGAGCAAAGGGTGGACCCCATAAGAATGAGCCGATGATAGCTTATATACATTCATATAAAAACATATAAAGAGGCGAACCCTGAAGTATAGTGGTGTGTGGGTTGGTTAGTAGGGGTGTTGCCTTACTAGTGTTGTTTATCCCATTCATACTTAACTTTGCCGTATCGTCAGCGATAGCTGGTTACGTAGCTTACCAAGCCTATCAGAAGGGTTTAAGTGGTGAGGAAATAGGTATTGAGGTTCAGAAAGCCATATTCACCTACAATTTCTACTGGTCCATTATTCAGGTAGGCATTGGTATCTGGGTAATTAGGCTTATGGGAGGGTTTAAGGAGTTCAAGAAGGTAGCTACAATTGAGGACGTAGCTGTTAGTCCAGCGAAATCTATAGGGCTTATCTTAGGTCTTGCAGCTTTAACCCAGGCGATTATCTGGGTCTACATGATCATTAACGCTTACGTATACGGTGGTTGGGAGGAGTACATAAAGATATGGGAGAGGGTAGTTAAGTCATTACCCCTATACTCAAAGATATACTTAATAGCCATAGCCCCATTCACAGCAGGCATATTTGAGGAGGTCATATGGAGATGGTTCGGTATTGAAACTCTAAGCAAGTACTTCGGGGCTAGCAAAGCAGTCATAATCCAAGCAATAGCCTTCGGTATATGGCACGGTATATCACCATACGCAGCAGTAACAGCAATAATAGGCGTAATCTACGGGCTAATATACCTAAAGAGAAGAAGACTACTAACACTCATGGCGGCACACACCCTAGCAGACATAGTGGGATTTACATTAGCGTTTGCTAGGTAGTATAGGGTTATTGTTACTTTTTCTAAGAGGGAATCGGTTGAGAACCACTTCCTCATTACCCCTCGATTAGTCCCCGGGGTATTTCCTCATCCATATATAGGTTAGTAATTATTGAGGGTTATAAATATTGATTGGTATGAAAGTTTTTAGTTTCTGTATCTCATTAATCTTAGGTGTTTTTACTTATGAGGGTTGTTGTGGTAGGTAGCTTCACTATTGACTATGTAGGTGATGATGTAAGGCTCGGTGGGCCGCTATTCTACTCTGCCTACATACTCCATAAGTTAGGTTATGAGGTTATTGCTGCTGGTGCTGTACCTGACGATATAGATATGCCGTATAAGAGTGTTGCCCTATGTACCCCAGTACCTAAGTTTAGGTTAAGGTACCTCGACTCTGAGGGTAAGGTTAGGGAGGTTGAGTTAGTTGAGCGTGGCTGTGTTATTGATCTAATACCTGATGAGCTCGTTAAGGACTCTGTAGTCATAGTTAATACTGTGATTAATGAAGTCCCTTATGAGGCCTTGAGGTGTATTAGGGGTCTATGTAGGTTTTTAGCCATGGATATTCAGGGGTTCGTTAGGAGGAGTTTTGATGGTAAAGTAACTATTGAGTGGGGTGATGAAGTGACTGAAGCGCTAGCCCTCGCTGACGTTATTCATGCAGACATATCTGAGGTACCTATAGAGCCTAAGGACCCATTAAGGGCTGCATTATACTTAAGGAGATTCACTAACGGTGTTGTGACTGTGACCATGGGTAGTGACGGCTCAGTTATCGCCTACGATGGTAAGGTCTTTAGGTTAACATCACTTAATGAGGTAGGAGATCCTACGGGGGCTGGCGATATCTTCTTAGCTGTATTAGCAGTAAAGATAGCTGAAGGTATGGACCCGCTAGAAGCAGCACTATACTCAACAGTCGTTGCTGGACTTAAGGTTAGGTATTCAGGGTTCTCATTCCCTAATGAGTTGATACCTAAGGAGATAGGCAATATAGTTGCGATACCCTTACACACATAACCTCACCGTTTTAACCTCAAAACACACCTACTATCTTGGGTGCACAGTAAGTGAGTGCTGAAACCTATATAACACTCATGATGATCGGTTTCTTAATAGTTGTGATTGGCTTCTTCCTAATAATGCTGCACTTCCTTAAGGCGACTAGCGGTGGTAGGGCTAGAGTTGAGGGTGGCGGGGCAGTCATCATTGGCCCGGTACCCATAGTTTGGGGCACTAGTAAGGAAAGCCTACGTATAGTGCTACTCTTAGCCATAATTCTCATGGTATTAGCCTTAATAATAACCCTGCTACCAGTAATCATCGGTAGGTGATGGAGATGAGGCTCCTAACCCTAGGCCTACTACTAATATTCTTGGGCATGTTCATAATGATCATAGCGCCGATACTAATGATGTTAGCTACAACACCTTCGGAAGGTGCTGTTCAGGGTGGTGGAGCTGTATGTGTTGTCATACTATTCATACCTATATGCTTCGGTGGTGGCACCTCACAAGATATAACTACAACGTTAATACTGATTTCAGCAATATTCCTACTCATAGTTGTGGTTATGTTCTTAATAATTAGTAAGTCATTAAGGAAGACAGAAGAAATCAGTCCTTCCACGCTACATCACTAAACTCAGTATACATAACCTCCTCATCTACTTAATGTGTAGCCATTCTGGTTATTAAGTCAATAACACTCTTAACAGTACGTTCAAGCGATGGTAATAACCCCCTAATGGATACGTCCATGAACCCCCTAATGACTATAGATTCCGCCTCCTTCTCATCAAAGCCCTTACTCATCAAGTATATGATCTCGTCCTCGGCTAGCTTACCTATCGATGCTTCATGAGTCAATTCGGCAGTCTGAGATTTAGACTCTAGCTCAGGTACCGCGAGTATACGTGCTTTACTACTTAGGCTTAAGGCCCTACATTCAACATGGCCCTTAACCTTCTCACCTAAACCAACTATCCTACCCCTAGCGTAGGTTACGGAGTTGTCTTTAGCTAAAACCCTACTAACGACCTCGCCTTTAGATCCTTGACCTATGAGTACTACCTCGGTACCTATATCGTACTCGGCATCACCTAACGCTAGGATTATCGATGATGAGTAAGCCCTAGATGTATCACCCTTAGCATATATCTTAGGGAATGTCTGTATTGACTTAGCGTTAGCTAAGGTCATGTAGTAAGAAATATACTCAGAATCATTACTCAAATAAATACCAGTTCTAGGCCTTACGTGAACTACCTTATTCCATGCATGGATCATAGTGTAGGTGACCCTAGCTCTATCCTCTATGTAGAACTCAGTAATGCCTACGTGAAGGCCTACGACTTCAGGCATTATAGTACATCCGGTAATTAAGTGGGCCTCACTACCTTCCTCAGCGATGACTATGTTATGGGGTGCTTGAAGACCACCACCAACCATGAATAGGCATGTCTGTATGGGCTTATCTACCTTAACACCCCTTTTAATCCTTATGAAGTAACCTCCACTACCTCTTAATTCAGCTATAGCCGTATACTTATCAGTATCTACAGGAACAGCCCTCCATAGGTAGTCACGTATGAAGTCTCTATACTGATCTATAGCCATCTCTAGAGGTAATATCTCAACCCCAGGATAGAATGACTTATAGGCTAATACCTTACTATCTACCTGAAAATAGGTGGCTGACCTTGTTGATGCCTTAACATCTATACCTACACCCTCAAGCCGCTTAGAGAATCTACTCTCGTATAGGTTTATCTTAGGAGGTTCTTTAGGGATAAACTCATATATATTTATGTCACTACCATATCTTGAGGGCTTATTAAGTGCTACCTTAGCTAGTTCCTTAATCTTTTCCCTAAAGCTTTCTAACCCCATGCTTAAGCACCTTAAACCCCTTACTCATAACATGGGTAAAGATATCTCTAGGGCTACCCTCCATGGTTATAACGCCATCGACAATTACGTAGGCTTTAGTGCCAGGCACGTACTTAGTTATGAGTCCTGAGTGAGTGACTATTAATGCTGAAGTCCCCGGGTTCCTACCTAAAATTTCGTTTATGCCGTCAGCTATTACCTTAATGGACTCAACATCAACCCCGCTATCGGGTTCGTCAACAAGGATGAGCTTTGGGTTAAGGCATGCTGTTATCATTAACTCAACACGCTTAATCTCACCACCGCTTAAATCAGCAAATAGGTCACGATCGAGTAAATGCTCGGTGTTAAATAGCTTAGCTAACTCTTTAATACGTGACTCAACTTCCTTAACCCCAACCTTCTTAAGTATATTTTCAAGTAGGGATTTTATCTTAACACCTCTAATCTTAGGTGGTATTTGATGAGACAGTACTATGCCTAGCTCAACCCTCTTGTTCATGGGTAAGTCAGTTATGTCACGCCTGTCAAATACTATAGAGCCCTTAAGAACCTTAACCCTAGGATCACCAGCAATACCTCTAAGTAAGGTAGTCTTACCAGAACCGTTGGGACCTAGGATAAAGACTACATCACTATAACCAACACTAATACTGACATCCCTAACAATCACCTTATTACCGACACCCAACGTCAGTCCCTTAGTCTCTAACGTCCTTACCCCCTCCCTAAAGACTATGACTTAAGGATTAAAGGTTTTCCTTTAACTTTGTTTAAGTATATTAAGGAAGCCAGACTTAATAGGGGTAACTAAATTAAGTTTATAAACATGTTAAAGAATATCATAATGAGGTGGGTTAAGTGGCTATTACAGGATATGAATGGATAGTCATTATACTTCTCGTAATAGCCCTACTGATCTTTGGTCCATCAAAAATCCCTGAGTTAGCTAAGGCTTTAGGTAGGGCTAGAAGGGAGTTTGAGAAGGCTACACAAGGCTATTACAATGAAGAGAAAGTACGTAAAAGCGAATTAAGTAGTTCTGAAAGAGAAAGAATCATTGAATTAGCTAAGTCTTTAGGCATTAAGACCGAAGGTAAGACCATAGACGAAATACTGGATGAGATTAAAGAGCGAACTAAAAAGAAGTAACTCAAGATAACGCCATCACTAATAGATTACGGTGTTGGAATTAATTGAGTCAAGACAAGGAACTCCCATTCTGGGAGCACTTCCGTGAGTTAGGTTTTAGGTTAAAGAAGGTATTTTATGCATGGATAGTAACCATGATACTACTCATGGCCCTACCGGCAAACATTATGGATATTTTTTCAGGTCCTCAAGCCTTCGCAGGTATTTATAGGCCGTTAATAGCTAAGATACTTTCGTTAATTAAGGAGTACATACTTAACTCACCACTTACTGGCAACATTAAGATCATGTCCATATTAGGTAGCATATCCGCAGGCATAGAACTCTATTTACTCGGTGCTTTCTGGTTGTCCATAATAATCATAGCACCGTTCCTTACTCATCAAATATATAAGTTTGTTGAGCCAGGTCTTTACGAGCATGAGAAGGAAATCCTTAAGCACTACGGTGTTTGGTTCGTCGCTCTATTCGTTGCTGGGGCAATATTCGGGTTCTTCGTTGTCTCACCTATAGTTATATGGGCATTCGTAATATTCGCGGTATGGTTTGAAGCTGAGCCAGTAGTCTTTATTGTTGACATATATAACACTGTACTAATGACAACTGTATTTACTGGCTTTGCTTTCACATTCCCCATAATAATGCTGGTACTAATTAGGTTAGGTATAATAAGCACCAAGTGGATCGAAAAGAACAGGTTAGTCTTCTACATAATAATCTTCATAATATCGGCAATCATAACGCCTGATGGAGGGCCCGTAGCTGACATAATACTTGCCGCACCAGTCATAATTTTGACTGAAGTAGCTTTGAGGTTAGGTAAAAAATATGAGAGGGAAAGGGCTAGTACGTAAGTAGCTACTCACCATGCTCTTCAACTAACTTACTAAGTAACTTTCTTAAGTCACTTAACTTAACTACCTTTACGTTAGGTAGCTCCCTTAAGTTCTTCTCAAGGTTCCTCTCATCAGCACTTGACTGAACAAGTATTAGCGGTCCCTTACTTTGCGCTGCCCTAAGCTTAATCTCAGATAAGGGCTCAGAATGTCCAGCAACGTCAATGCTTATTTCCTTAGAACCTATGGTAACCTTTAGAGGTGGTCCTTCACCTTCGTTGCTCTCCATAGCTATACCTAAATCCGTAACTACACTCTTTACTGTTTCCAGCAATACATCCTTAGACATTATTAACTCAAGGACTTCATCACGTAACTCAAACCCGTATATGGGCACGTAATTAGCCTGCCTAGGTAAGAACATAGTACCGCAATCTTCACATTTATGAACTATATTAGGTGTTGAGGTTCTGTAACCACAGACTAAGCATTCAAAGAGTGATGCTATAATGACCACCTCATCACGTGAGACAGGCACCCTGCACTTAGGGCACACAAGCTTACCTTCCTTCTCAAACTTAAGCTCGGTATCTACGTAGCCACACCTCTTATGCTGGATTAGATGCGTCCTAGTTATGTTTATATTACCGCACTTAGGGCATGTGTATTTAGTAACGATGTTTAAGCTATTACAGTAAGGGCACGCTATAGCTCTATCAAGAATCTTGGAAATAGCATACCCTTTCTTTACTAATGAGTTCAAGCACTTAATAATTTCGTCCTGAGTAAAGCCGTTTATGGGTGGTAACGTTATTTTCATATTGACCTTAATTAAAGGCTTAATTATTATGTACTTCATTAATGACTCAAGGACTATGAACTCCCTATCAGTTAAAGGCTCAAGCTTTAACTTAGGCTTCTTAACTTCTCTAGCCTCAATCTTAGACATACCATGAACCATAATTTACTACCGGTTCTTGGGTAATAAATCTTCCACTATAAATACATCTATATATATACATAAGCTATATAATAAGCTATCGTTGACGCCAATAGGTAAGCTATGGCAGTAGGTATAGCTGCTAGTGAAGGTGATTTAGTTATTTTAGTGACATATATGGCACTCATTATAGAGAAAAATATAATCGCGAAGAAGTTTATTAATACCAACATATTTATGTCTAAAGCGGAAAGAGCGGGGCCTGTAGGTAATTCTGTTATTATACTACCTATTAATTTATATAGTATCGAGAATATTATTGAGAAAGTCACTATTATGACTCCGACAATAACCTTATAAATACCTAATTCGCTACGTAATCTCTTAACGTTCTTATCGTAGGCGAACAACGCTTCTGTTATAGACTTAACTATTGCGGGGGCTCTGAAAGGTTCCAGTAACACGTTACTTAATGTGATTACTAGGAATGGCATGTATGGGTGCCTAATCCTCTTATTTAGGTTCTTTAGCTCTTCGCTAACGTCTGCACCCATTCTGGTTCTCCAAATGAATTCCTTGAGAACTGATGAGACAGGTTCGTAAGCCCTAACGCAAACCATTTCTAAAGCCTCCATGACTGATAAACCTGAAGATATACCTGCGCCTAAGCCAGAGATTATGGCTGGAATAACTCTCTCAATTTTATAATACCTAAATAGATACTTAGCTGAGATAACTAACGGTATTATAAGTAATGCTTCAAACCTACAGAACTCCCTAATGAATACCGCTGGGTTATTGATTAAGCACTCAATAAAGGCCATACCAGCACATTCAGGAACTCTCTTTAACGTAAGTAACGTAAGTAAGAACACTAGTAGGCTCGATGCGGCCGTAATGACTATGGCGGATTCTTCCTCCCTCACATCCATTCACCACCAGATATCAGTGTGAGTATTGCTGAAGCTATTACAGCTATAAATATTACTAATAAGGACAAATCTCTTAATGAAAGACCTAAGAAGACCCCGCCTGATAGGGGTGCTAATGCTAGACCCATAGTTATGACTATGAGCGGCATTAAGAGTACTGCATTAATATATATCTCTACTAAAGTACCTGCTGTTTGTGATGCCTTAACTAACTTACTCTCTAAGTCACTAAGTGATAGGTTAAATGTATGCTTAACGAAGTCAGAGATATCGCCCCTATTCTCTATGGCCTCGGCAAGTGACTGTAGGAATGTCGAGATTTTGGGTGATGGTATCTCCTTAGCCAACTCAGATAACGCCCTATTGAATGGTATACCTAAGCCTTCAGCATCCCTAATAGCTATCTTAAGTAACTTACCCATGTTTTTTGATGACTCAGCAACGACTTTCATAACCTCAATAACGTCTTTAGAAGCTGTTGACGCGGTGTAAAGAGTCATTAAGAAATAAATGAACTCAGCCTCGGCCTTCTTAATAGTGCTTAATGCCTTAACTATTGGGTAGGCAAGTACTAAGGACAACATGACAGCGAATAGAATTAACGATGAGAACACCGATAGAAATACGTTATTGGAGAGTACGTAGAGAAACGTACCGAAAGCAATTAAGGAAACTAAAGCTACCTTAGTTGTTGTAGAAACGTAATCCTCAGGAAGTACCCACCAACCATTAACTAAGAAGGACCACTTAAGGTTTGTAAGTATCACTGACGATATACTAGATAAAGGGTTTCTAAACCTAAACCTAGGGACTGAACCACCTTCACTACCCTTTCCCAAGGGTTAAACACCCGTAAGCAGTAACCACTCCTCCTCCTTATACTGCCTTACAGCATTTACGAAGTCCTCAAAGTTAGTAACGCCCTCAGTAACTAAGTACTTTAAGTATCTAGTCCTAGCCTCTAAACGCCTAATCAGCTCATTAAACTCAATCCCTAGGTAATTAGCTATAACCCTAAGTACTTGGCTCTCATTGAAGTGATATTCCCATAGGTTTGTCTTCGGGTTATACTTAACTATATGTGTGAAATTAAGTCCGCCATTCTCAAGTCTTGGCTCGCTAATTAACCATACCTTCCTAGTTATTTTAGCGTCTATCTTCATTCTCTTAATATTAATGAATGCCTGTATCAACGATATTAATGATGGAGGAATGTTCATAGGTTCTGAAGTAAGCCTATATATGACTGACTCGAGAGTGTCTGCATGCATCGTGGTTATACCGCCGTGACCTACAGCGATAGCCTGGAATAGCGTGTATGCTTCCTCACCCCTAATCTCACCGACGATTATGTAGTCAGGTCTCTGCCTAAGTGATGACTTAAGTAGATCGAAAAGCGTTATCTTCCTTAAACCATCTAAAGTGAATTCGCGCGTGACTAGAGCTACCCAGTTCTTATGCGGTAACCTAATCTCCCTAGTCTCCTCGATAGTAACGACCTTATACTCAGGTTTAATCAGTAATGAGATAGCGTTAGCTAAGGTTGTCTTGCCAGCACCTACATCACCGTAAATAAGTACTGATTTCTTAAAGTCCATAAGGAGCCATAAGTAAGCCATTATCTCAGCACTTACCGTACCTCTATTAATGAGCTCCGTCGGCGTGAATGGCTTAACGAGTAGTTTCCTAATAGCTATAGTTGTGCCCGCATAGGCAACACCTCTAAGGACTATATGTGCTCTATGCCCTTCAGGTAATGTGGCGTCAACTATGGGTTCAGCCCTAGATATGACCGCCTTAGACTTCTGAGCTATTTTCATTGTTAAGTCATTAATCTCTATTTCAGTTAACAATATGTTTGTCTTTATGTACTCATACTCGGAATGCCATATGTATACGGGGGAGTTGGGCTTACTTATTGATATATCTTCGATGAGGTCATCATATATTAAGGGCGTTATCTTACCGTACTCAACGATATCTCTCCTAACGTAGTAAAGTATTTTCTCTAACGTAACGTCAGTTCTATACTTCTTAGGTAAGAATTTCTTAGCTAAGGACTCAGCCTTCCCTCTGATGAACTTCCATAACTCCTCCTTACTCATCTTCCTAAACTCGGTAGCAGGCATAACACTCCTTAAACCATCAATAACCTTCCTAAAAGTAGCGAACTCAACCTCATCTAGAGGGGGTTCAATAACCTTATAGATAGGTTCACCGCCTTCCTCAACAATCAGTACAGTAACTAGGTCAGAGAGTTTCGAGAGCTTATACACATCATAAATCTTAGTGTAGGTCGTTCCAGCAGTTGCCATAGTACTTACCGATAGGTGTACCCCACAATAATATGTAACCAAATACCAAATTTAAAAATAACCGTTATTACAAATTATATATAAAGAAAATTTAATGGAGGGAAAAAGAACCTTTGTGCTATGTTTTAGGGTACGACGAATGAGTATTCAGCCCTAGAACCGTCTGTGGCAGTAACTATAACTACGTATGCCTTACCCTTCTCAAAAGCTGTTGTTACCGTTCCGCTAATCTCCTTTACATCGCCTGGATCTATTGTTGTTTCTTCTATTGTTATCTGCTCTATAGTACCATTAGGATACTTAAGGTATAAGGCATTCACGGTTACGCTTACACTACCTATGTTCCTCACATAGACTGTGAAGTCCTTGCTACCAGCGTAGGCGCTAACGGCGTCTACGACTATGTTTGATTTAGGTCCCTGTGAAGCTCCCTGTGTTGCAGTACCGAACCAGCCTGTTGCCCACGCGTATAGTAGTGCGGCTAAACCTACTGAAATAATTATGAGCAGTACTGTAGCTACTACTGGTGAAATACCTTTTCTAACGTTCATGTCTACCACTCACCTAAAAAATATTGGAACTACGCTTATAAAATTAATTATCATAAGGTTACTTACGCAAAATCACGCAAGTAATACCTTAATATTTCCTGCATATTACTCCTAACAGTTTCTCATTCTTCTCAGTCACGAAACCTATAGCACTTAACCTCCTTATGATGCCGTGCGTTACGTCATGTCCATGAACTATGCCCGGAGCACCTGTGTAGTGATACATTATCCCCCCTTTCTTAAGTACCCTATATAATTCCTTATAGAACTCTAGACTGTAGAGGTGGCCTGCCATGTGTATTCTTGGTGGGTCATGTATAATCCTATCGAACTCCTCATTGTCGAACTCCTTAATTACCTCATAAGCGTCGCCCAGTACGATCTCAATCCTAGAGTCCTCAAGCTCCCTACTCCATGGGTTTAACTCAGCCATCTTAAGTACATTAGGGTCTACCTCAATAGTCACCACCTTAGATGCCCCATAATTGAGGGAGTTTATCGCTGTATACCCAAGTCCCGTACCTATGTCAAGTACCTTAGCACCTCTCCTAACCTTAGCTGCCTTAACCTTAAGTCTAGCATCCTCCCACGGCGTTATGTCCTTAATCCTATGCATATGTATGCCGTTAATCTCTAACGTAGGTGCTACATACGGCTTAACTAACCTTAACTTATAGTACTTGCCGTCAGCATAGAAAGCTATCTTACGTACTCCCTCCTGACTTAATATGTAAATGCCAGTCTCGTCAGTAACCTCCTCCTTTAAGTAGTCAAGACCAAACCTTAAGTTACCTATGACTAAGACCCCGTCAGTAACTCTAGCCTTAATGAATGAGCGGCCTAGATCTAGGGATATGAGTGTAGTACCTCCTGAGGGAACTCTAAGCAACTCATTAATAACATACTTGGTTATTAGCATGTATTTCCTGTATCTAAACTTGTATTTCTTCATCGTCAGTATGTATTAAGTTCATAAGCATATAAAACTTAATCCCTACGTATTGCTTAGGTCATTAGGATGCCTAAACAGCGTAATCCCGCATACTACGCTAAGTACTACGCATTAACCCTACTCCTGGAGGTGGTTAGTTTTAAGCCTTTCAATGTCAATAGGTATTACGACTTATCTAACGATAGGCTTGAGGAGTTCGTAATTACTGCCTTAAGCACTTATGAACCCTCCTTAAGGGTGGCTAAGGACGCATTTAGGTCGTTAAGGAAGAGCCTTAAGCCTCGTTTAGGTAGGTATATCTACAGCATTATTAAGTCTTTTAGAGAGCTATGCCCTAAATGCGGGAATACTTACTTAGGTTCAGTACTGTTAATGACTCCTATAGAGGTAGCCGCCATAACCTCAGGTAGTACTGACCCTAAAGTAATTGGTAAGGAAGTCGTTAAGCTACTTGAGGAGAGCACCTTAGATGACTCCATATATTTCTATAGAGCGGTAAGGAGCTCTAGACCAGGGGCTTGGTTAAGGAAGTATGAACCTAAAGGTAATGAGCCACCAGACGTCTTCGACCCTAAATATGTTAGTAAGTTGAGGGGTTTGGGTTATAACCTGTATGATGTTCTTAAGTACTCAGCTAGGCATGACTTAGTAAGTGCTGAGTTAGTCAACGGGTTAAAGCTAATTAATGAATTAGCTTACCCTTATCTAGTGGGTGCTGTTAATGAGTTACGTGATTTGGCATTAGCAATTACTGAGACCTTCATGTACTTACTGAGTAGGGTTAATGATACCTTAATAGCTAGGAAAGGGGGTTTAGATTTAGCTAAGTACGTTTCGAATGTTGCTAAGGAGTTTATTGACACTGGTGGTTTAAGATCTAGTAAGGGCCTAAGCATCATTAAGAAGGTTATTAAGGAAGTTGTTAAGTATGGCTCACTAATAAATGCTGGTTCCGTAGCTGACGTAGTTAATGGGGCTCTCTACATCTATCTACTCAATACTGGCTACGTAGTTATTGACAAAGGGCTAAGTAATTACTGGTTAAGGGTTCTGGTGTGCGGCTTTTGTCCTTCTTAACTTACTTAAAATGTCTATGACCTTAGGTATTAGGTCATATAGGTCTGCTACGAAACCGTATTGCGCTACATTAAATATTGGTGCATTAGGGTCTTTATTGACGGCGATAACTGTTTTAGCACCCCTAATACCAGTTACATGCTGTACGGACCCTGATATACCTATGGCTATGTATAGCCTCGGAGATACTGCAGTACCACTGAAACCGACTTGATAGTCCCTACTTACCCACCCAGCATCAACTAAGGGTCTCGAAACCCCCATAACACCACCGAGTAACTCAGCTAATTTCTTAGCCATCCATAGATCCTCGGGCTTTCTAAACCCCCTACCCGCAGAGACTATTATGTCAGCCTCAGCAAGGGATACCTTAGTCTCGTAACGTACCTTCTCAATAACCTCAACATCGCCGTAGTACCTAACCTTTACCTCCTCACGTATGACCTCACCACCCCTTGACTCATCCCTAGGTAGGGGCTTCATTATGCCTGGCCTTACGGTAGCCATTTGAGGTCTATGCTTAGGTGTTACTATCTTAGCCATGACTAGACCTGTAGACGCAGGCCTTATCTGGACTAAGTTACCTTCTTCATCAATATCTAAGTCAGTACAGTCGGCCGTTATCCCCGTCCTTAACTTAGCCGCTAACCTAGGCATTATATGCCTACCATAAAGTGTTGCTGGCCCAAGCACTATCGATGGTCTATACTTAAGAACTAATTCCTTAAGAACCTCAACATACTCCCTAGGTCTCATAGGGCTTAACTCAGGATCCTCAACATACACTACCTTATTGGCACCGTAGTATATGGGTTCCTTAGGATCACTTACTTTGCCAACAACGAAGCAGTAGACACACTCGCCTAACTTACTATTAAGTTCGTAAGCCTTACCTAAAAGCTCCCACGTAGATCTATGAAACTTACCTTCACGAACCTCAGCAACTACAGCAACACCAAACCACTTAGACCTCATGGCAGTCACCTCATACGAAACCTAATTCCTTAAGTACATCAATGAACTTCTTAGCTAATTCCTCAGGATCCCCGTAGAACATCTTACATTTCCTCCCATACCTGGGTGTAAATACTTCAAGAACCCTAGTTGGTGATCCTTGAAGCCCTATCCTACTTATGTCGCACTCTATATCATCAGCATTCCACTTAGTTATCGGTATCTTACTAGCCCTTAACCTACCCAGTATCGTCGGTATCCTAGGCCTTAACTCACCCCTAGTTACCGTTAGTAATGCTGGTAACTTAACCTTAAGTCTAAGTAGGTAATCATCGTATCTAGCCCTAACGTATATGTAGCCCTCCCTAACCCCTTCATAGTTAGAGACGTAACATACGTGGGGTATGCCCAAGAACTCAGCGACTTCAGGACCTATATGCCCTGTATCCCCATCAACAGTCTTCTCACCAGCTAATACTAAGTCGAAACCACCTACCTTCTTAATAGCCATGGATAGTGTGTATGATGTAGCTAAGGTATCAGCACCAGCCATCCTTCTATCAGTGAGTAATATAGCCTTATCAACGCCCATAGCGAGAACCTCCCTAAGGGCCTCTTCAGCCGATGGAGGACCCATACTCACCGCTATAATCTCACCGTCATACTCGCTCTTAATCCTTAAGGCAAGCTCAACAGCGTAAAGATCGAATGGGTTAACAATTAAAGGAACACCAGTTCTAACGACGAAGCCTGTCTTGGGGTCTATCTTAATATGTTGCGGGTCAGGAACCTGCTTTACTAGAACTATCATCCTCAATAATGAACCCTAGTAATTAAGGTGATTTAAGGATTTAATAATTATATGGTGATTATATAGTCTAAAAAACTTTAAATCAGACGATTAATCCCTCTTCACTACTCCGTGATCACCTCCCTCATCATCACTTACTACTTAGTTAAGGCAAGTAATAATCTTTAATTAACTACGTAGCGCTATTTATGTTGAGAGAATTGGAGTACGTTATTAAGGATGGGAAGGTATATATCAAGAACACGTTATTTCTAGTATTTAAGGAGCGTAGCTTAGTTAAGTACGCCATCATCGCTATCGGGTTAATGTTGCTTATAGCCTTACCAATACTTTACGCTTACGGCTACTTACGTGAGTTATTTAACATTATCTTACTAATCTCCTCAATAACACTTACAGTGTTATTCTCAGCAAGGTTCTACGGCCTTAAAATTAACGTCATACGAATGGGAAGGTCCGTAGGGGAGATAAGGCCCGCTGTAAGTAAGGATGGCATTAAGTACTTAGTGAGGCTTGAGGGAAGACCATTAATAACCTACATAATCCCTAAGGAAGGAGGTCTTAAGAACTCTACTATTGAGTACGGGGATAGGCATTATAGAGTATCTATTCATTACTTAAGAGATCATTACGAAATACGCGTATTTGATAAAGAGAGTAATCAAGACGTTGTCTTTATAAGTGAGTTACCTAAGAAGAGCTCATGGGGTGTTAGGGTTTCAGGTATTGACGTACTGAGCGCGTTAACTATCGCTTACGTAGTTATTAAGAGCTTAGTGATTAAACCATTAAGAACCTCACAAACGTCCT
>Ga0190312_1000309_pt1 | contig 16646 bp, 13 predicted proteins | sample 487007910_MG_FD_165046 | JGI IMG/M metagenome (GOLD analysis project Ga0190312, IMG submission 165046) | Hydrothermal vent sediment bacterial communities from Southern Trench, Guaymas Basin, Mexico - 4870-07-9-10_MG | ecosystem: Environmental > Aquatic > Marine > Hydrothermal vents > Sediment ... | reverse complement strand
CACGACCTACTAGCAGTATCATACCTAGACGATAACGCTACAGTAGCTATATTTGATGTAACAGACTTCTCAGCTGGACCTACAACAGTAATAATTGGCGATGGAGGCTTCTTCAAGTACTTCCATACAGACATAGTATATGCTGACGGATACTTTGTAGTAGGTGTTCTCAACCGTAGCTATAGTGAGGGTGGTACTTACCTAGCAACAATTGATCCATCTAGTAAGAGCCTTGTAGATGTAGTGCAGATTGGTGGATTACCAGCTGACTATAGTGGCCAAGGCCCATCAATAGCTTATCTAGAGTCTGCAGACCTATTCCTAGTAGTCTATGTAAACGATGATAACGGAGACGATCACGTATTTGGCGAGATATTCAACCTTACAGCAACTGGTGAGATAAACGTAGTATATAGCGACCTAATTATAGATAATGTTACAGAGATATGTAAGTACCCATATGCTGTAGCTGGTGCTAATAGATGGCTAGTTACATGGGAGAAGAGGAGTGGTGGAGATGATGTCTATGGTGCTGTAGTACTTACAGATGGTACAGTACTTGGTACAATAGGTATTGCTACAGACTCTAGTGTAGACGAGGGTATTGTAAGAACTATATGGGAGCCTGATCTAGGAACTAGTGGTGAATGGGTAGTACTGTACACCTACAACAAATATACAGCATCAGCAGAAATACATGGTGTAAGAATCAATGAGTCAGTATACATAGGAGACTCAGCAACCATACTGTCAAGCCCAAGCTCAGCATTCACTATATCAGCACTAATAGACGTAGGATCAAGCAACACAACAATGATAATGGGCTACATAAACTGTACAAACGAGAATGAAGACCCATGGTACAAGTACCATGACATGAGCACAATACCAGCACCAAGCAAGCTCGGATATATCAGGAGAGCAAGAATAGTAATACTATCATTTACAGACTCTGGTGGAGACGGCTTTGTAACACCTGGTGAATCAATTGTTGTACAGGCTAAGCTACAGTACTATGATGCTGTAGACAAGACATGGAAGGATGCTACATATGAAGACCAGGAGATAACAGTAACCATATCAAGAATAACATATCGTGACAGTGAACAAGGTAAGAGAGTCTACACAACAGTCTACACTACTACAACAAAGACTGATGCTAGTGGACAAATATCAGTAACAATTAACCCAGACGACTTCTCAGAGAAGATTAGTGCTACCTACTCAGTAAAGCTATTCTATCCAGGAAACGAGACAGTAAACCTACAGAGTGCTGAAGAATACTCAGACATCTTCACACAAGCACTACCAGTGCTATTCAGTACACCAACTAAGACAATTAATGGAGACCTAAGTGACTGGCAGACAGCTCCAACTGGTGCACCAATACTTACATACAAGAACGGCGAGTTAATAGTAACTGATCCATCTGGAGATTATAGAAACGATACATCAGTCTATGTAGCTGGTGAAGAAGGAGACATTGATATTACAGAGCTACACATGGCTCTAGACAATAGCTTCCTATATATAGCGTATAAGGTAGCTGGTTCAGCTGAGCTAGCGGGTGATGTAGTGCCGGCACTAGCTATAGCTATTGACTTAGATACTGATACAAGTAATGGAGCGGCTGCTGGATGGAGCTACAACATGTACCTATGGTATGGAGTCTATAGTGATACAGCCTTGTCAAACAAGCGTGGTTGGGACGTACTAGTAGTCCTGATGCCAAGGTTTAAGCCAGGCGACTATGATAATATAATAACTGTCTATACACCAATAGTCTATGTCTATAAGAACGGTACAGACAAACATTATGTAAGAGTAATGGCTGGCATGCTAAGTATTAGTGGTGATACTGTAGAAGCAGCTATACCACTAGACATTATAGGCTACTACCATGACTTAGACGCTAGTAAGAACATATTCATCAACAAGAACATAACAATATTCAACGCTATATTCCCAATCAACTACACAAGCGGTAGAGTAGTAAGTGATGTACCATACGCTAACTTCTTTGATTACGCTGGAGGATTATTCAATGAGACACAAGGATTCATACCAGCTGGTATACTAAACCAGGGTCTAACTAATGAGTTCTGGAGCGACAAGGAGATCGACAAGTACATTGTAGCAGCTATTGATAGTAGCGGCAAATTCTTCGGCTACGCTAGAATATGGAGTCTAAACGAGACAGTATACAAGGAAGGAAAGGCCTATACTGGTCTATGGAGTTATGCATTCCAGATAAAGGATCACCTTAACCCAATGTTCGGCGTACCAAGTGTATCAGTACAAGCATCATTCAATACCTCAGCAGAAACAGGTACTACAAACGATACAGGATATGTATTCATCAACCACGCTATCGATCTAGCTGATGCTGGAAAGCCGTTAACACTAACAGTGACAGTATCTAGCACAGACTATGTAGCACTAACAAGGATATTCAACCTAAAGGTCTATGCACCAATAAGAATAGTAGACAGTAATGTTGAATGGAGAGACTTAAACGGTAACCACAGAGTAGATAAAGGAGACGTACTATACATGTGGGTAAAGGCAGAGACAAAGACAACGTCTGGAACATGGGATGTAGCAGCAGGTCTTAAGATAGCCTTTGTAATACATAGTCCAGAATACGTAATGGGTACAGGAACTACAAACTCGTCTGGAATAGCAGAACTAACATACACTATTACTGGAGACGAGGGCATCATGGGAAGACACTCAATCTATGCAGACGACTCTGATACAGGAGATGTACTAGGAGGGCCGATTCTCTTAAATGGTGGAGCAAACCTGTCAATGATGGCTGCTCCAGCACCAGAGCTTCCAATACTGCCAATGTTGTTGTTAGCAGTTATACTACTGCTATTACTGATTAAGAAGAAGTGGTAGGTTTAATAGAGTAGGCTTTGTTTAAACCTAAACCTTTTTTCCTTCAACTCCTTAATACTCTTATAGAGTGTTTTCTTCACAATACTTATTAAATTCTCCTAACATTAGAAGAGTTGAACCCTATATCTAGGATGGTGGTAGACTGTGTCTACTATGCCTAGTAAACCATCTATTGTGACAGTATTCCTTATAGTAGTTATGGTTGTTGTTGTATTAATGTCTGGCCTAGCTATCTATAGTACAGTCTCTCCTAGAATAGCTGGTGTTGAAAAGACAACAATATGGTCTACAGAAACTGTTACAAAAACAAGTATCTCTACAACAACTATTACAGAAACAGTTGTATCAACAAAGACATTGACAACAGCATATACTACAACAGCTACAACACCAATAACATACACACCCCCCACAACCCCTCCACCTACAACACCTACAGAAACAACTCCAACAACTACACCACCGAGTGAGAGAGTTAATCTAGGCGATCTAGATGGCTATATGGGTAAAACAGTTACTGTTTCAGTATACTTAGACTACATAGACTATGACTCAGACTTACGTATGTATGTACTATACATTAGTGATGATACTGGTTCAGCAGTAGCTATAGCTAGTTCAAGTATTGTTAGAGAAGTAATAGACCCATGGATAGTTGGGTGTGGAAGCAAACTAGATATAACTGGATCTGTAGTCTATTCTGAAGAGTATGGAGTCTATGTTAGTGCAACAGACATAGCTATTGTTGAAACGGCTAGCCCACCTATAATAACAGTTGACCAGGCTTTAGAAGAAGAGGTTGGATTAATAGTTGTTATACAAGATGTAACAGTATTGAATAAGACAGAGACACGTGGTGGAAACTGGATACTATATGTAACAGACAATACAGGAACTATAAAGGTATTCATACCATCTAGTGTAGTAAGAGACATGCCAGAAGACATAAAACAAGTCATAGAATCAGGTGGACCAGTAAATCTAGCAGGATACCTAGACGTCTATAGAGGAGAGAAAGAAGTGATAATATACACACCAAACGGTGTGTCAACATAAGAAGAATACCAATAACAATGTTTAACAACAAATCCTTCCTATAATCTAGAAACCTCTATAGACAGAGATACTAGATTACTAGATATGAGAATCCTTAGTTTCCTAACATTATTGCTATTTCACTATCTACAATTAAACTCCATAACTTTATTATATCTCTTATAGTATTACCATATTTATATAGATTTTAAGCTTGTGTGGTGATAGCTGTGTCTATTATACATAATAGACAGTATTTCATAATTGTTGCTTTAGTTATTGTCATTATACTATTATCTAGCCTACTAGCTTATAATATGTTGTCTAGAAGTGTTGAGAGAGTATATAATACAACAACTATTTGGTCTACAGAGACAGTTACAAAAACAATACCTATAACAGAGACATCTACAGTAACAGTTGTAGAAACAACTACACTATACATTTCAGAAACAACTGGAGTAACACATACCTATATAAATGGGACAGTCTATGGACAACCCTATGTAAACGTGTATGAACAAGGCTTTTCTATAAAGTTTACAGTAAAGAATGATACTATGGAGGTAGATGTATACGTTTATGATGAATTGGCTCAAGAACTAATTAATAACAATCTAGTACCATTCCATGGAGACTTCTTTAGTGGTTATGTAGAGTATCGTGTTAGAGAGACGTATAGCTATGGTATAGTCTATGACTTATCAGAAATAACTATAAATAAGTTGTCAATGGAGCCAGTTAACGTGTCAAGCCTTGATCTAGGTTTAGAGTATAAGGTTGTAACTATTAGTGGTAGGCTAACTAGTTTACAGAGTGTTTCATCTGGTATACTACTATATATTGATACAGGTGTTGATGAAGTAACTGTATTACTGCCAAATATACATGCTTTTATTGATGAAGAACTATACAATAGTGTTTTAATGAATCTAACACCAGGTGTAAGACTCTCAGTAACTGGAGTAGTATACTTGTATAAAGGAGTCTATCCTGAAGTACTAGTACGTTCACTAAACGATATAGTCTTTGAAGAACAAGCATATAAGGAAGCAACTATAGCTGAACTACCAGACTATATTGGTGAAACAGTTGTTTTAAGAAACACTGTTCTTGGAGAAATAGAGTATGAGAGTGGAATGTATTGTGTAATGATATATGATGAAACTGGTAATACAGAACTATATATTGATAGTAGCTTATTTAAATCAGAGTTTGACCCATACTATGTAGGTACGGGTTCTAAACTAGACCTAGTAGTCTATGTAGACTCAACTAATAGTGTAGCCTATATACAACACTCTATAATAGAGCCGTATCCAGCACCACTACTACAAGTATCAATGGTTAATGAGAGTATAGATGGATATACTGTAGTGTTAAAGGGTGCTATAACAGACCTTTATATGGGAGGCTCATACGTGATCTTCTACTTAAACGATGAGACAGGCTCTATCAAAGTGTTTATGCCAGGAAGTGTCTATAATAGCCTTGAACACAAGGATCTTGTTCAAGAAAACTCTTTAGTAACAATAGCTGGCTATATAGACATCTATAGAGGTGAACTAGAGCTTATACCATATACACCATCTAGTGTACAGAGTTATGACTACCAAGTACCTGGTGAAGGATACGGTATACCAAGACTACCTAGCCAACCACCTCCACCTAGTAGTGAGGTTAAACTAGCTGATCTAGAGGACTATGTTGGAGAGAAGGTAACGGTGACTGTACAGTTTAACTCAATAGATTATGACTCTAGTCTATACATGTATGTACTAAGTATTAGTGATGATACAGGCTCTGCTATAGCTACTGCTGGCTCAAGTATTGTTAGAGAAGTAATTGATCCATGGAGTGTAGGGTGTGGTAGTACTTTAGAAATAACTGGTGTTGTAGAGACATCTAGTGACTATGGAGTATATATTGATGTGTTAGAGATAAATGTTGTTGAAGCAGTCAGCCCTCCAACACTACCAGTATCAGATGCTATTAACACAGAACTTGGAACAATAATTATTATAGAGAATGTAGAAGTAGTAAACCCACCTACATCACCAACTGGCAACTGGGTATTCAATGTAAGCGATGATACAGGATCTATAAAAGTGTTTATACCATCTAGTGTTGTAGAAAACATACCAGACAATATCAAGCAGACAATTATGGATGGTGGAGTAATAAGTCTAGCAGGATACTTAGATGAGTATCGTGGAGTAATAGAATTAATAGTATACACACCAACAGGTATAATAGTGTAGAGCTGGTGTTTTAGATATAACTACACCCTCTTACACTATCACACTAACACATAGCTAGTATTGGTTATTTGTTTAGAATGTCTAGCTAATATTAAATGAAGGCATCTAATAACACTTTATAGATCAAATGTTAAGACTAGGATATGTAGAAGTATGTTAGAGGCAAGAATGTACAGGAATACATAGGTGTACCACTACTAGTACTCTATATGTCTCTAGCAGCTATCTATACAAATAAGATCTCTTGTAAACATTTGTTGGAAAGCAAATATATTAGGCTAATGCATAGTTAGGATATTAGGTGGTTTTGTGTCAAACCATTTATTTATCGGTAGGAGTAGTGAGGTTCTATTATTAAAGAAAACTCTTAGTCCAACAGGCATACCCCATCGTTCAATAACATTTATTGTAGGCCCTAGTGGTGTAGGCAAGACGGCTACTACTCTATATACTCTAGATATTATTAGAAAGAATAACAGTATCCTAACCATATATCTCAACTTTAGTAAAACCTATGGAAGCTCTGGAGAAGCTATTTTAGACCTTATCAGACAGTTTGAGGAACATGTTAGAAAGACTAGGGGTGTTTTTGAAAAATTTATCGAATGGCTTAAAGAACTTAAGTCTAGAGTAGAGTCTATACAACTTGGCCCTCTCTCTATTAAAACAAGTGGTGTTAGTATATCTACACCTATAACCGTGTTCCAAGATATACTATCTAGTTTTATAGAATACTTGGATAAGTCCAGCATTAGATCAGTTGTTGTCGTTGACGAAATACAGAACATACTTAAGTTTAGCGAATGGAGTCCATGGGGTTTAATGAAGTTTCTAATGAATCTCCAGGAACAGTATGGTTACCTACAATTTGTACTTGTATCAAGCGACTATGGTTTTAGAAACAAGATTGTTAGTGATACGCCTATCGAGTATATTGATACATTCTATCTTGGTGAAATGGTTAGAGAGGATGCTGTAGAACTTGTTAGACAATTACTAAAACTCCATGCCAACCCACACTCTATCTCTAAAAACGTTGATGAAACAGTGGATTTAATTGGAGGGTTTCCAGCAGTAATCTATAGAATAGTTGATTATAGTGTTAAATACGATGCACCATTATCTAAAGCTCTCAACTATATTGAGAAACATATGTATGAAGATGTTTTAAGAAAAACTTTATTGCTTAAACAGAGAATAGGTGGAGATAAGTGGGTGCATGTATGGAAGTTGCTTAGAACACTAAGTGAAGAACCTGTTTACATACATGATATTGGTATAGAGTATATAGATGTTGTTGACTGGTTTGTTAAATGGAATATAATGCAGTATGGATGCCGAGACTATATAGGTATTTATAAATGGAATAGAGGTTCTGGTGGTGGTTTCTGTGGATTAGACCTAGTAGCACCAAGTAATAGGATATACTATAGAGTACTTAAAAAGATCACTGGTTCTAAATAAATCCACACCATATAATAGTAAAACCTCTAGACAACCTTGGATACCAAAACCACTACACCATATTAAAGTTAATACAGAAACCATACAATTCTACCTAGACATTCTAGATACCTATTAAACAACTGTGTCTAGGAAACATAATGGCTATAGCTAGACACTATACCTTACCTTAAGCTCTAGTTTCTCTACAATATTGTTTATAGACTCTATAGGTTTTCTAAAATCATATTCTAGAAACTCTATTGAACCACCATACATGTTGTCCAACACGGGTATTAGATGCTCCATAAGAAGCCCGCAGCCCTTCTCCCTCTTACCCTTATCTTTAATATGTGTCTCTGTTATACCACAGCTAGGTGAACCCTTAATCCCTATTAAAGCTCTAACATAGACTCTACTAAGTCTTTTAAGATAATCCTCTACACTAGAAACAATCTCTTTAACAACAGTCTCTAAACCCCTCTCTCTATACTCCTCACGTGTCATAGGCTCTCTAAACCTACCAAGAAGCATTAGCTCTGGACATGGAAGTTGTACAATACGGTATCCATTAACTCTCAACAAATAAACTAGCTTAGTCAATGCTCTATAGTTTTCAACACTTGTCTTAAAAACTCTAGTATAGTCATTAAGAATACAATGACATACAAGAACAATATACTCCACATTAAAACACCTGCCAGCTTTATCTCTATAAAACTAATAATTATAACTAGAATAACTATAAATTTTGAACTAATTATAACTATAAGAACTCTCTATTTAATACACCACATTTTCTTATCTCTAAGAGGAGTACTTAAACAAGGTTCCTTCATTAACCTTCTTTTAAACTCTATTATTTAATGAAACACCCTCTTAGTACTATGGTATATTCTTAGTAAAGCATATATTCCTTAGTAATATATAATATTCTTGGTTGGTAGTATGGCTCTTAGTAAGGTTTCTAAAAAGGGGCTTGTAAGCATTCCTGCTGAAGTACGTAGCTTTCTTAATATTGAAGAAGGTGACTATCTTGTATGGGATATTGATCGTGTTAGGAAGGTTGTAGTTATACGTGTTTTAAAGAATCCCTATAAGTATCTTAAAGGAAAGTATAGTGATCCTAACCTTATATATGAACGTGTTGAAGAAGAAGCCAACAGGATCGTGGAAGGTGAGGTGCATGCCAATAATAGAGCTTGACATGATTATAGCATTTGTTAACAAACTTGATAAACTACATCCTATAGCTGATAATATATTTAAAATGATCCATGATGGGAGGTTGAAGAACATAGCTATACCAGCTTCAGCTTATATAGAATATGAACTTATACTAAAGTCTAGAGGTTATGATGAAGAAACTATAAGAACTGATCTAGAGGCATTTAAAGCTTTAGGTGAAATAAAGGAAGTACCTTTAACACTAGACATATTGATTGAAGCATCTAAAATAAGGGAGAAGTATGGACTAACATACTTTGACTCATTACACGTAGCTTCAGCAATACATTATGATAAAGAAATCATATCAGTAGACAACTCATACGATCTAGTTGATAAGTTAAAAAGACTAGATCCTAGAGAAATAGCTTATGCATAGGGGGTTGATAGTAGGAGATTATACTATTAATATTCTACTGAACTAGAAACTATAGCTGATACTAGTCTATACTGGATAGTGTATCTAACATTACATTGAACTATTGGATATGGTGTGTTGAAAAATACTACACTAGTAGATCATATTGATAGAACATGGGTAACCTTATGAATAGCTGCAATATAGCTAATGATTAAGTTGTGGTTAAAAGGCTGTGCGAAATCTATTACTATAAAGTAGTGTATACTAAGATAATCTATATGGTGTTTCTGGTTGTGTAGTAGAGAAGCTTATGAGTTGTATGGTGTTTCTGCTAGTTGTTATGACGAACTTTATGGTTTTGAACAGTATGATAAGTATTCTTACGTATATGGTAGGGGTTACAGAGCTTATGGTTTAGTAGTTGATATTGGTTGTGGTACTGGCTTGTTCCTGGAGTTTCTTTCTAAAAATAAGGGGTTCTATGATAGGTACGTATGTATAGAGCCTAGTATTGGTATGTTAGAGAAGTTTCTAGATAAGAAGCTTGATAGAGACTATAGAGTACTTGTTATAAATAGTCTATGGGAGTATTGTCCGCTAGCTAGTAGTGTTGCTGATAGAGTATATGCTTTTACTGTATGGGATAATGTGTCTAGGAAGGAAGAGGCTTTTAAAGAACTTGTTAGAATAACTGCTTGTAATGGAGTAGCCTTAGTGTCTTTTCTAAAAGTTAGAATGGAACATGATAGGTTTGAGCTAATGGAGTTAGCTAAGAGATATGGTGTAGATGTGGAGTTTATTGGATGTAATAGACATGATTGTTTTATAGTTTTAAAGAAGAAGTGTACTTAGACTGAGGGAATAAGTTATTTAAAAGAGGTAAGCTAATGTATAGTGGAGATTATCGTTTAGAAACAATACTTAGTCTAGTGTAGACTTGGTGGTGGTGGTTGACTAGAGCATTAGCTAGAGTAGTGGTTTATAGACCGTGTGTTAGGGAAGTTGATGGTTTAAGGATTGTAGGCTATGATCTTGATGAAAGGGATTGGAAGAAGATAGTATTTCGTAGTAGAATTGAGAGACTTGTAAACCGTATGTCTGTTGAAGCATCTCGTTTAGCATATAATTATAGAGAGGATAACGCTTATACTTATGCATACATTATAGCTCCAGGACTAGTTGTATTTGAAGGTGAGGGAGAGACATCTGGTTCAAAAACAATACTATACCCTATGATGACAAGACTTGAAAAGATAAAGCTTTTGAAGAAGAAGGATGATAGACTAGAAGTTGTTAAAGAACTTGATATTGGGAAGGAGTTCTATGTATATGATGGATGGATAGAGTTAGAGAAATCAATAGAATTTGATGCACTAGCATTAGAGACAGAACAGGGTACAAGAATAGTTCTTAAAGAAGAACTATACATACCAATACAAGCTAGGATAAAGACTAAAGAGAAGAAGGCTAAGAAGAAAAAGAAGAGAAAGAAGAAGGCTAAAGCAAAGAAGGAGAAACCAAGTAAGAAGAAGACTAGAAAGAAGAGAAGAAAGGGAAAGAAGACAAAATAAACACTACTCTCCTAACAACCACTTCCACAAAGGCTTTACATCAACAAACCTATTATCAACTCTTATAGTATCCTCTAAATCCCATGTAATAACCAGCAGTCTTCTAGCCTTAAACAAATCTCGTGCTTTAACAAGACTTCTAGCTTTCTCATACACTCTATCACTAGAATAAGTTACTTCAATCAATTCTCTAAACACGTTACTCTCCCTAACTATGAAATCAATCTCATATTCTCTTGTACGATAAAAGTATATCTCCATTAAAGGATCTCTATAATACTTTCTTCTAAGAAGTTCAGTATAGACCATATTCTCTAATATCCTCCCAAGATCATATCCTGTTCTAAAGAGATTAGCAAAAACATGATCTATTAAATAAAGCTTCTTCTCACCACGAATTCTCTCCTTAATAGACGGCGAGTACTTATATACAATGTCTATAAGAAATGCCTGCTGTAAATAGTATATATAATTAATAATTGTCTTAATATCAAGTTCTATACCTAGTCCTTTAAAGAACCTTCTTAGTGAGTGGTAGGTAAATGGGTTGGAGTAGTTTCCTAGAACATAGTATAAGAATTCACGGAATAAAGCCGGATCTCTTACTCTATACCTTTCTATAACATCTCGATAGAATATTGTGTCAAGAATACCTATTATCTTATCTCTTCTACGTTCAACCCATATTTCTGGAAATCCTCCATATCGTATATAGTCTTCTAGAATCTTTATAACATATCCTCTTTCTCTAAATGTATGTATCCTCCTCCTACCAATAATCTCCCTAAGAGATAGAGGCAATAGTGTCTTTAGTATGTATCTACCTCTAAGTCTGCTAGGTATTTCTGATGAGTGGAGAGTAGATGAAGAACCGGATACATAGACTATGAAATCACCTATATCATGGAGCCATCTTAGGCTATAATCCCAGTTAACCCACTCCTGTATCTCATCAAGAAACAAGTATACGGTTCCACTTGGATAGCTTTTTCTAACAAGTTCTGCAAACTTTCTTACATTCATACTTCTTAGTTCTGGTTCATCAAAACATACATAAACTACATTCTCTCCACTATCAATAAGCTCTCTAGCTTTATGTAGCATAAGGAAGGTCTTCCCAACTCTACGTGGTCCAGAGATAATAGTTATATCTCTAGAAATACCTAGTTCTAACTCTCTATTAATCCACTCTACTCTATCTAGAGAACCTAAGTACTCAAATGTTACTTCAACAAGGTCAATCATGTGGATTCACACTCCACACCTCTAAATCATAGCTGTGGAGTAATACTCCACAACACTTAATTAGCTATACTAGATATTAAAGAATACCTTCTACCAATACTATATAACACAGTCTATAATGTAGGATAAACAGCTGTTTCTTGTTTGTAGTTTTTAAGGTCTTAATAGTTATGAGTCTTACTGTATAGTAGATGTTTGGTTGCCCATGCTGGAGGCTTATGTGCCTCTAGTAGGGAGAAACCATGATGAACCATCCTACAGAGACCACTGATAACCTAGGACAGGGAACGGTTTGTTAGAGAATTTACTCCTATATGCAGTTGCTTTATAATAGCTGTAGTAGATGTTATTTTAAGAGGTACTGTCTATGGAGTATAGGACAGCTATTGGTACTAAGTTCTATAATAGAGAGAGTGAGTTAAGTCTTCTCCATAGCCTAGTAGGTAAGAGTAGTTTTATAATACTATGGGGTCCAAAGAATGTTGGTAAATCTGAACTACTAAGGTATTTTTCACACTTAATAGCTGGTAGGGGATGGATTACATACTATGTTGATGTAAGAGAGTATTTGTCTAAGAACCAGTTATCCATATACCCTAGATCTACAGGATGTAGGGAGTTCTTAGAATCAATAGCTAGTCTAATAGGGGTTCCTAATCGTATACTAGAAGTTTTTGAGAAGGGCTACAAGTATGCTTTAGAGTTGAAAGCTAGTGGTGTATTGTGGGTTTTTGATGAACCACACTACCTATCTAATGCTAGACCTTTTCTAGAAGCTGTTATTAAGAGAGTTGTGTATAGTTTCCATAAAAAGCCTTTAAGTATAGCTGTTAGTGTTAGTGATGGATGGTTTATTGTTAGTGATGTAGTCCTCAGTCTATTAGATTATGGAGCATACGAGTTATTTGTTAAAGAACTAGATTATAATAGCTTCTACAATCTATATAGAGAACTTCAGGAAAAACTGGGTACTAGGATTAGTGTTGATGCTAGAGAGCTGTATAAAGAGTATACTGGTGGGAATCCAGGTTATTTAGTAGAGCTACTAAATACTGGTAGTCTCTCCCAATGGATTAGTAAGGTAGAGAAGCTTCTCTTACAGAAAACATCTAATGTTGTAGAGAAGACTGGTTTGTCTAGAAGGGAGGTGTATAGCTACATATCTAGTTTACCAAGAGAAGTAGACATGGAAGCTATTAGTCTTAACGAGTATAGGTTGTTAAAAGAGCTTTTAAAACAGAATATAGTGTACTATGATATATTAGAAGTAAAGGCTATTGTAAAACCACTACTACCACTCTATAAGAAGATACTAGAGAAAAGATTGTGAACAGAATGTGGAATAGTTTCTAAACCAGTATTGTCTCAATATCACCTACAGCCAACGACTCTCTATTAACACTACATATTTAATGAACAAGACAGTAACAGCTAGTACGGTGGTTGTATTGAGTGGGCCTCCATTCCATATAAAGGCTTCTAGAGAAGATATTGCTGAAAAAGCTATAGTAGTAGGCGATCCAGGGCGTGTAGGGGTTGTAGCAGAACTACTTACTAGTCCACGTGTTGTTAACGAGCACCGTGGATTCTATACAGTAACTGGTCTCTATAATGGTGTACCAGTAACAGTAGCTACACATGGTGTAGGAGGTGCTAGTGCAGCTATAGTCTTTGAAGAACTAGCTATGCTTGGAACAAGGGTTTTTGTAAGACTAGGTACATGTGGTGGTTTTAAACCAGAACTACAGATAGGGAAAGTGGTTGTAGCAACATCAGCTACACACTACTATGGAGGTACACCTGGACAGTACTTCCCTGGAGTGTGTATGGCTAATGGAGCCGATCCAGAGCTTACATACAAGATCATGGAGTCTCTAAGGAAACACAGTATAAGCTTCTATAGTGGACCAGTATTTAGTAGTGATGCATTCTATGCTGAAGACCCAGAGTTTGCTAGGAAATGGGCTAGCCGTGGAGTGGTTGCTGTAGAAATGGAGTGTGCTACACTATTCACACTATCGTGGATGAGGGGTTGGAGGTCTGCATGTGTACTTGTTGTAAGTGATAACCTGCTTGAGATGGAGAAGGAGCCAAAGTTTGCTACAACTGAAGAGCTCAAGGAGGTTTTTAAGAAAGTCTCCTTAGCTGTACTAGATGCTCTAGTATCTCTCTAGACTATATGGTAATTTTTATAAACCAACAGCTCTATTCTATCATGTCTAGTAGGGTGATTGTTGTTGGAATGCCGCTAAAGATCTATAACACCCTGTCTCGTAGACTAGAGGTTTTCCAACCTCTCGAACCCGGTTTTGTAAGAATGTATGTATGTGGGCCAACAGTATATGACTATAACCATCTAGGACATGGTAGGACTTATGTAGTATTTGATGCTTTGAAGAGATATCTAGTACTACGTGGTTATCATGTAAAACATGTTGTTAATATAACAGATATTGACGACAAGATCATTAGGAGAGCTAGAGAGGAGTCTAGAGATTGGAGAGAAGTAGCTGATGAATACACTAGAGACTATATGGAGGTTATAGAGAAGCTTAACATACATGTAGACCTACACCCACGTGTAAGCGACCACATAAGGGATATCATAGAGTTTATACAAACACTTATAGACAAAGGCTATGCCTACACAACACCAAGCGGTAGCGTATACTTCAACGTAGACATGTATAGTGGCTATGGAAGACTAAGCAACCGCCTAGACAAACAGCTATGGAGTCAGGAACAAGAGTTTCTAAGTGAGAAGAAGAACCCATACGATTTCGCTTTATGGAAAGCAGCTAAACCTGGAGAGCCATGGTGGGAGGCTCCATGGGGTAGGGGTAGGCCTGGATGGCATATTGAGTGTAGTGTTATGAGTATAAGATATCTTGGTAAACAGTTTGACATACACGGTGGTGGTACAGACCTTATATTCCCTCATCACGAGAATGAGCGTGCACAGAGTGAGGCAGCATTAGGTGTTAGTCCATGGGTTAAGTACTGGGTTCATGTAGGCATGTTTACCATACATGGAGATAAGATGAGTAAGAGTCTTGGAAACATTATACCATTAAGAGAAGCTTTTAGGAAGTGGAGTCCAGAAGCTATAAGACTATTCTATCTAAGCTTACACTACCGTAAACCACAAGACTTTACAGAAGAGGGTATGAGGCAAGCACAATCTCTCTACCAAAGACTAGTAGCTACAGTTAACCTACTCAATAAACTCTCAAAAGAAGCTACAAGCCTACATAGACTTGAGGAGAGCGATCTAGAGATACTGGAGAGACTATTAGATACTAGGAGGAAGTTCCATAAAGCTCTATCTAACGACTTTAATACAGCACAAGCACTAGCAGCTGTCCATGAACTAACAAGTATAGTGTTTAAGGAGATACAGTATAATCCTAGGTACACACTTGTATGGAAGGCTTATCAGTTATTGAGAGAGTATAATACAGTACTTGGTGTACTAGACAAGTATTTTGAGAAAACGGGTGATGAACTACGTACACTACTAGATGAGATCATAGGTGTTATAGTAGAGGTTAGGAAGGAGCTACGTAGAAGGAAAGAATATGAACTAGCTGATCGTATACGTAGTGAACTTGAGAAAAGAGGGGTAAGGCTGATGGATAAAGGTCTTGAAACAACATGGGTTATAACAAAATAGTTATGCTATACTTCTAGTCTATACCTATTCTATATTATGTAGGTAGTGTATGGATTGTTGTTAGAGAAAATAGTTTATAAGCTTTCCTTCATATTCAATTTAGTAGATTACTCTATTAAATTATGTGGGGTTATAGTATGTCTAGGATAGTGTATGTGATTATCTTATGTATTATCTTGTTAGCTATACCATCACTAACAAGATCATATATGGCATCCGTAAATGAGACAGAATACTCTGTTGAAGAACATGTTGAAGTAGAGGTTGAATGGGATAATCTAGATCTTAAATACTATACTAAAAGAAGTATAGAGTTTATAAAGTTTGCAGAAATACTTGATCCAACACAACCCTACTTCCAACATATAAGCAGTATAGAAATATCATACCTCTCATCGGATAACCGTCTATACATAACTATAATCTACGACTTCTCTGAAGTAGAAGATGTAAGCCAGAGGAATAGAGAGTTTCAACAAGGAACAGGTGTTGCTGAGCAAGTTATGATAGAATACTGTAGTACATTTAATGAAACAATAGATGGAGATATAGAAGAGGATACTATTATAACATACACTCTTAAAGGAATAGTCTCTAATCTAGAATCGTTAACTGAAGACTTTACTAGAAACCTCGACCAAGGAGGGCTTGCTTCTATGATGTCGTCAATAAAGGATCTATCTATATGGAGGATGACCTATCTAGGCTACAAATATTATAAGAATATATGGGGCAGAAACATTAATCTGTAGCTTTCTATATCATTCTATATTCTTTTATCCCTTTTAAGGCTATGAGGTAGGCTGAGGCGGTATGTCTATCGAGTCCGTATTTCTTCATTACTTCATCATGTTCTTTTGAATGTGTTGTTCCTTTTGGGTCTATGTATTCAGTATTGATAGAGTAGAGTGGTGCCTTCATGGATA
>Ga0190312_1000307_pt1 | contig 16839 bp, 27 predicted proteins | sample 487007910_MG_FD_165046 | JGI IMG/M metagenome (GOLD analysis project Ga0190312, IMG submission 165046) | Hydrothermal vent sediment bacterial communities from Southern Trench, Guaymas Basin, Mexico - 4870-07-9-10_MG | ecosystem: Environmental > Aquatic > Marine > Hydrothermal vents > Sediment ... | reverse complement strand
TCACTATAGCGAGCGCTGGGTATATGGCGCCGATCTCGCCCCCCCTCAGCCCCATCACCTTCTTCAAGTAGAGGGAGAAGTACGTCCCAGAGGCTACGTCGGATAAGGCCGTGATGACGACCATCGAGGTGAAGGGCAGCATCTTCTTCAGTAGCACGTACTTGGTGCCTGAGAGGGCTTCAAGAATTCTCGCTCTAAAGCCCCTAGCTGGCTCTGCCTCAATGCCCCCCGGCCTCGTCTCCCTCAAGCCCAGGCGCAAGAGCAGAGCTGCCCAGCTCAGAGCGGAGGCTATTGCGAGGGCCAGCCCTAGCCCCACTGCCTCTGTGAAGTGGCCGAGGAGCACGGAGCCGACAGCTGACGCAGCCAGCCCAACGCCTCTGAGGACCGAGAAGGCCTGCCCCCTCCTCCTCTCATCGACAGACTCTGAGAGCATCGAGAGGACCCCTGGAGACCCTATCGATGGAGACGCCATGATGCACACCACTGCTACCAGCAGCGCTATGAGGGTCCGCGATGCGGCCAGCACCGACGCGCCAGTGGCGTAGATTAGAGTGGAGAGGATAATGGCGAACTTCCTCCCCTTCAAGTCCGAGATGAGCCCTCCCACTATGGCTGGGATGGCTGTCAGCGCGTAGCTGACCGAGTATATGGCGCCGACGTACAGCTCGCCGCCAACATCGCTTATGACTATTGGGAGCGCCCACTGCAGGTAGAGGGAGGAGAACGACAGCAGGCCCGCCGTAGACCACAGTATGAGCAGGTTCCCCCTGTACTTCATGCTCCTCACCACTATCTACCTATACTCCCTCATTATGTTTTAGTAACAGCAATATTCCTTATATTTTGTTATTCTTTAATTCATGCCCATTATTTGCACCATAAATGCAACTTTTAGTAGACGTTGGAAAGGGCTGCGTGCTCGTTGATTCCCATGGCTTTTACCGCTTTCTGTCGATGAGGTCTAAGGAGCCATGCTGTTCTCTAGTTAAGATGCTCAAAATCTAGGCATGATCTCGAGGTCCCCTTTACGCCCTGATCTGGCGGAGGTCTTGCTTCCAGTAGCCCCACTTGACCAGCACTGGCTCAGTCTCCATCAGGTCGAATGTACGCATCTTCCTGACAGTCTCCCAGCCTATGGGTAATCTAGCTAGGAAGCCTGCTCCTGCCTAACTGCCTAGCTATAGACTCGCTCAAGCTCTGACCCAGAGTGAAGCCAACTGGAACTAGCACTGACGCGCCATCCTGAAAGTCTGAGTGCTTGGAGGCTAAATCTGAGACTTTTTGAAGCATTCCTACTAGCTTCTTCGGCTCAACAGGCTTAGCGAGGATCATGTAGACGAACTCTCTATCAATTAGCTCACGAATTAGCTCCTCAACCATCTCGACGATCTTCACTCCAATTTGGAAGCCTAGGAAGTGGGGCCTCCTAGCGTAGCTGTCCCTAGGCTCCGGTATCCCGCAAATTGCCAGACCGTTATCGCTCTGCATCATCCTGAGTATCTCGTAAGCCTCGTCCCTAGTCAGCAGCCTAAACAAAGCTTGCCTGTGTGAACCTTTTAATGAAGATATTAAGGCGTAGAAGCAGTCCTCAGCTAGCTCCAGCGACTCCTCTTTATCAAATCCAGTTACCGCTACTCCGTAGCACCAGATCAATTCTAATCTCTTCGAGTTGCAGGCTAGCAGTATCAATCTTGCGTTTGGCAATTCCCTAGTCGAGCTCACGAAGTCCCTGTGGATTTCTAGGGCTGTCTCGATCTGAGCGTATTCGCGAGGGTTACGGGGCAGCTTAACTGGCTTGACTACCCCGTAATAAACCACTCCATCGCGTTTTAGAGTATAGACTGTCCCGTCCAGTACTTCAGTCTCAACATTGACTTCAACATTTAATACCTTCATTTCAGTTAACGAGGGCTTAAAAATAGTTATTTTAAAGGTCAATAATTTTAGGGGATTTAAAGTGATTAGCTTATGCGTGAATTCTATGAGAAAGCTAGGAAGGAACCCGAGAAGTATGAGAAGTTATTAATTGAGAGACTTGACGGTCTAGAGAACTCATCAAGACATACTTTTAATTGGATTATAGCATTGCTCAACATCGAGTTAGCCTATGTAGTGTTTTTGTGGACGAGAGCACTATACACCGCGCTCTTCTACCTGCCATTGCTCTTCATATTGACCTCTACTATACTATTAATACTGAGACTATTCTTGATAGTAAGGGAAATAAGCGTAGTTGAAGAAGTACTATATGGTGACCCAATGAACATTAAGACGATCGACAAAATTATCATATGGTATCTACTAGCATCAAGCATATTCATTACACTAATTGGAGTTTACCTCTTAATGAGCTCATGAACAACTAATTCCGCTTCTCTACCCCTCCTAACAGTTGCGTATACTAACGTTGCTGGGGTCGAGCTTAACAATTAGCTAACCTTCTACTTCACAACCAGAAATCCTAACTTCGCTACCACTAAACTCTAGAGTGACGCCCCTCGGAACGTAGAAGACTAGCCTGACGCTTAAGAAAGGTCTATTTGCAATTGACTCTATCACCATGTGTAGCTTCAAGTAATCTAGTTGTCTCGCACTCCTAGATGCTAGGTAGTGGTAGCTTAGCGAAACGGAGAACACTGCTAACGAAGTCTAGCCTCACCTTCAAGACTATATACCTGACCTCGATAGCGCCGTCGAAGCCGGTTAGCTGCGCAACCGCTGAAACGCCGTCGAGGTCCCCTCCGACCCCAAATGGTAAATTCCAGTCGCCACCCGAACACCGCTAGGCAGTACTGGGTGCCAGAGGGCAAAACCGACTCTAGGTAAGCCTCAGAGTCCTAGCATCGCTAGTGTGATGCCTCCTGCATCTCGTGCCTAGCAACAGCTCTCCCAGCACCTTCTCAGCAGTGGTAGAGGCAGGCACGTCCGCTGGGGCTATGGAGGTTAAGGTCGCTAGGGTACACGTCTGATCCCCATTCGTGAATTAATTTAGCATGCGAATTGGCTATATTCTTAGCAATCTCAATATTATTGGTATTACCATACTAGCTAGAATTAATACTACAAGTCTCCAAAATACTGAGTCGATCTTCTTATCGAAGTGATCTCTTAAACCCCTCATTTCGCTTTCAAGCCCATCAATTCTACTGCTTAAGTGGTTTACTCTCTCTTCAAGCTTACTTACTCTATCAATTAAGCTTAATACGTTAGAGTCTATTTTGAGTAAGACTTTCTCCAACATTTCTTGCCTAGCTTCTAACTTAGAAACTCTGTCCCTCAGCTCCTCAGCCATCAATCACCTAATTTATAAAGAGAATATAATATAAAGTTGACTCTTAATCGCAATTGACACCAAGCACTAGACAACAATCAAAGCCACTCCGTTATAGTTAAAAGAGAAATACTATTAAATCCCCGAACATCTACCACAGCTCATGCGCATACGCACTGTAAGCAAACGTATAGGCTTCACATCTGCGTACACGTTCTATTCCCGAAGGCCCTATGATGTATTAATAAGGAGCCGTAACTCCCTTGCATTAGTGCTCATAGCCATAGCTACAGTCAGCATCATAGCTTTCAAGCTCGCTCTGAGCGGTTCGTCCCCGCTCGAGCGCGGTGCCTCGCCAAGCGGAGCTAGCAATCCACCAAGTGGAGCTGAAGAATTTTTCGCTCCCGTTTAAATTAATCGTGCCACTGGAGAACTACAACGTCGAAGACCTTCCTGACTTCAGTACCGCCATAGTCCCTAACCTTAATCTCACACTTAAGAGACCCACCGTACTGCGGGTCAGCGTCAGTAACCCACCCGCTGTCAATGAAGACTTCGTTCCCAAATCCAACGTCCTGACCAGTGCTCCACGAAGCTATTTGCGTAGTCCCGCGCCACAAGTACACGTTTATGCTGTCTATCTTCACAGTCCCTGTGTTCTTTACCTTGAACATCACGCGCCACTTGTTCCCAGACTTGAACACTTGAAGGTTGGTCACGGCGAAGTCCGCGCTCTTGCTCATCCCGCCGTATATGCTCCACATCAAGCCAACGACTGCGCCAGCTACTGCTAATCCCATCACGAACATCAGCAGCCTAGTTACTGGAGCCTCCATACTCCCACGAATTCACTTCATTTAAAAATCGTCACGGGCTCGAGACTATGATAGCTTGAACCTTACTCCTATATACTTTAACTACTGTTTTACCATTAGCGAACTCCACTTTAAACTTTAAATATACTTCACCGACTCCACTTACGCCCAAGTCATCTACGTAGAACTGCTCAGCCCTCCCCTTCTTAACCACCCTATCCCAGGAGAAATTACTGCCGTTCACCTCCAGCTCCACGTGAACTATGTCAACTCCCCCTGAATTCCAGAGCTTGAAGTGGCCCCAAGACTTAGCGCCGTCCCACTTCAAGTCGATGCCGTAGACTTCAGAGTCGTAGTGCTCGGCTGAGCAGGAGTAATAGGGGAAGTAGAAGGTTACGGAGGCTACTGTAGCCACTACACCGACTACCATTAATACTATTGATATTGGTGAATCGTCCATGAAGATTAACTACTCAAAAACTGTAAAAATAACGTTTTAATTCTCGAAAGTTTCTCCACTAGCTGTCTCCTCATCAACGCCAGTTTGCAGCTGTGAAAGTAGTACCAATACGCTAGAAAAGCAGCAGTGACTAAAATTCTAATTATGAGGACGGCAGCCTCCTTCACGATTTCACCTTTAACCTCTCGCTTACGGGCAAGTTGTGTATACTCTCTTTAATCTCCTTCCATACCATTCTTTACTTCTCAAGGTTTTATTTAACAAAACTATTAGAAAAGCTAGTGAGATGATGTAACACAGTATGGAGGCATGTATATAGGGTCTCCATAATTCCTCCTTTATAAAAGTAGGTCTTTTTATTTTGACTATTGTACTTCCACCCTTAGGAATTTCTACACTTAGATAATACTTATTCTCACCTTCTTCTGCACCAAGTATGAATTCTGTAGTTAATGAACTTGGTTCTCTATTCACTTTTTTAATAATTTCTCTTAAAACTCCATTTAATTTCCAGGATATCATAACTGTGGTATTTGGAGGAATAGAGACTGTAAGCTTCACCTTATAATGCCACCATGCTAAGAGTATAGGACCTAAGAGCGTAGGACTTCTGAATTTCTTATTCAGGCGCATGTATAAAACAAATGCGTTATTTTCTTCTGTACTTCTTATATCATTAGGTCCAGACGTTATGAAGGCTAAATGAACCTTATAGATTAGCATTTTAGAATTTGCCTTTAATGTGTATTGTCTCTCGGCTTCAAACGTTCCCATACTCCTTCTTCTGACTCTAATAATATTAAAGAGATAAGCCCCAGTTATCAGGAATAATAAGATAAATACGGTTAGGAGAAGTATATCTCTTCTCTTTAATATTTTCCTGAATTCCAATGGAAATTCTATCACGTTACTAAGTTATATTTTGCTCCTATTTTTATTTAGCGCACTTAGTTCTCTGTTGTATGTTTCTCCAACCTTCACTACTACTCTCACTCTTTCTACGCGAGCTATACAACAGAGAAATAAGAGCAAAAAATTGTTTTTCCTTAAAATCAGCTTCATGGCGAAGATATCCTATAGCTGTACTCCCTAACAGTCGGCTTAGCCCCTGAATAGCTTACCTTGAACCTCAGCGTTATAGTGCCTACTCGATCAGCTCCTAAGTCAGTAATTGCTACCTGTATCTCGTCGCCCTTCTTCAGCGGGTCGGTGGTGGTCGGCACCGTAGTGGGGTCTAGGGTCACCTGATACGGGGTGGCTGGGACAGTCCCATTTGGGAACTTTATCACGTAGACCTCGACGCCAACGATGTCCACTGTTCCCGTGTTCCTCAGCTTGAAGTAGCCCCAGCTCTTGCCGCTTATCGGGTCGTAGTACAGCTTGACGTCGTACACCTGGAAGTCCGGGTGGCCGCCGAGCAGCATCGAGAACCAGCCGAAGTAGAAGCCAGCTAAGATCACTGACACTACCACTCCAACTACCATCAGTATTATCGTTATCAGTGGCTTCTCCATGGGGCGCCCAGGTTTAAAAATAGTTCTTCCCTGAGGGCTCGGGGCCCGCCCCCTGGGGCGCGGAAGTGCTCACCTCCCAGCGAGCGGCGTGGTTAACCGTGAGGCGCAGGTGCCCGCACTGCGGCAGGGAGTTCGACAGCGAGGAGAGGCTGGTGAGGCGCTACCTGTTCTGCAAGGGCAGGCTGCGGGGCAGGATAGCCAGGCTCTTCAGGAGGGGCAGGAGGTGGCTCCTAGCTCCTGATCCAGACGTGCGTGCCATTTCCGTATATTCTGACCAGCAGCCCGCTGGCGCTGGACGGCACCACGGCCCTGTCTAAGCTCAGGGCGCAGCAGCCCACCACTCCGTAGGCCCTGACCACGACGTGAGTCTGGTTCACCTCCACGGCGCAGGGGACTCCCAGGGACACCGCCCTGACCCCGTAGACGTCCTCGAGCTCCTCAGCCACCAACCTGGCTAGGGCGTCCGGCCTGACGCTCACCCTGGTTAGGGTCAGGTAGGTAGCCAGCGAGGCCATCGAGACCAGCAGTAGGGATGCCATCAAGACCGCTACAGCTGACTCCATCACTTAACACCTCAGACGCAGACTACTACGACCACTTCCAGCACGTCCCCGCTGCTAACCGTGAGAGAAGGCCTCCACTCCATTGACGTAGACTTTCGAACAGCCAGAGTACGAGTAAGTCCTGACGTAGGCGTGCCTGTCCAGCTTAGACGGGTATATCGTTGAACTCTCCACTATAGTGTCATACGGGACTTTAAACAGTACTAGAGTAATTACGTGAACGTCCCCATCGTACTCTGTTTTAAAGCATAGTTTGCAACAGGCTTAGGATCAACGATTATGTTCTTGCCCTCGTGGTATACTGTGACGACCCTCTCAAGGGCAAAAGCTACGTCCTTGCCCCTCAAAACTCCATCGCTAGACATTGGCACTCTCAGCTGAATCTTAGAGTACTCAACGTCAACTCTTAAAGGCTCTTCATTCGGCAGTAAGGCTTCAATTGCCACGGGCGTTTTTGAGAAACCTATAATACGATTGTGATGCACTCACTCGTAGTCGGGGCCACATGAAACTCAGACTGGACTGTGTGGTATGCATAGCTAGGCAAGCACTCGAGGCAGCCAGGTTAGCGACGGACAATCCTAAGGTGCAGGAGGGAAGTACTACGTAGGGTAATGCGCCGCTTAATAGAGATAGAGTGGGTCGGCACCCCGCCGCAACTCATTAGGGCGTCGAGGGCCACCGAATTAATTAGGGAGTTAACGAACGTCGACGACCCATATAAGAACCTCAAGAAGGCAAGTAATGATGGCGCCCTAGCAATAGTGGGTGAAGTCAAATCCCTAATAGCTTCATGCGAGGACTCATTAAGAGCTGCCGTTAAGGTGGCCATAGCGGGAAACATAATCGACTTCGTCACTGTCAAGACCTACGATCTAAGAGCTACGATCAAGAGAGTCATGAAACAAAAACCAGCCATAGACGACTATAGCAGGTTGAGAGAGGAGGTGCTGAGCGCGGAAACCCTTCTGTATTTCGCCGATAACGCAGGGGAGATCGTCTTCGACAAGCTCCTGATAGAGGAGATGATCAGAGTCAGGAAAAGGCCCTTCAGGAGGATATCCTTTGTCGTTAAGGGAGGGCCCAATAGTCAACGACGCAACGATAGAGGATGCACTCTACATAGGTCTAGACAAGTTGCCGAACATAGAGTTTAGAAAAGTGTCAAGCGGCGAGCCTGGCACGGGACCCGAGCGCTCCTCACCTGAGGTGCTGTCGTGGATAAGGGACCACGACCTGGTAATATCCAAGGGACAAGGAAACTACGAGGACCTAAGCGACGTGGAGGGAGTGTACTTCCTCCTAGTGGCCAAGTGCCCAGTGGTGGCTGAGGACCTAGGGGTTAGGGTGGGCGACATAGTCATCAAGCGAGGGTAGCTCGTCAAACCTGCTTTTGCTTCAGTAAAGCTAATTTAACGCTATCATTTCTCTGTTGCACGGCTTGCGTGGGAGCGTGAAGGTGGTAGTGAAGGTCAGAGGAGCCACGCGGCAGAGGATCAAGGGCACGTTGCCTAACCCCTCACCCTTTCTACAACTGTCTTGACGAGCCTCTCAACGAGCCTCAAGGATTTCTCAACGTCCTCCCTATCAGCTTCACCCTCATAGAAATTTCGGTGCATTGAGTTAGCATACATCCACACGTCCCTTACCCATCCACCAAGCTCTCTCGCAACTCTACTCTTGTACTTCCAAAGTTCGCTGTGACTTTCAAGGTGCCTCTTCTCTCTCCAAAAAGCGTAAGCCTTTATTGCTAGAGCGCACGACCCCCAAATCTTCTCAGAGGCCTGCCTGAGGTCGTTCCTCTCCAGTTCCTCCCTAGCTTGCTCAAGCAGCTCTAAAGCGACGTCGATGTACTTTTTAGCTCTATCCTCGGGGTCGAGGCCTAGAGTAATGACATCAGCTAGGAACTCCTCAACCGAAGGCCCCCTCTCCCCTGCTTTCCCCCTCAACTCCTCGAGCAAAATGCGAGGTAGTGAAATCATCGTGAGAGCATTTGCAGGAGAGGTAAATAAGCCTTTATTGAAGGCAATAGAATTTAAGGAAATTCTTATTGAACGATGAAGGTATAAACGCTCTGAATGTTCTCGTCTCTGTTCCTTGGTGATTCACAGGGAATGCGAATTTGCGGTAAATGACGTTATTTAAGTGGGTTTGTAGGAGAGCTCTCAATCCTTATTATTAGTGCACCATTTTGGAGGTATACATTAACCCCTTCTCCTAAACCATATACCCTAATGAAGAGCTTACAATTCCATAAGTCGCTAACTCGAAAGTAGGTTACTGATAGATGGACGATCGCTCTTACTACTAGACGACGGTTACTGTACACTACTACCGGGTCAACTATGATGAAGTGCCTCGAAATCCATTTGACTTCGCTCGGAGATAGCTTATTGTAAAGGCCATTGCAAAAGTACTTCATCTTATCTCTTTCAGTTGGTCCTAGGTTAACGTAATAAGGAGTTATGCCCCTCCTCACCTGTGGGCTGTGTAGTATAGGCCAGTTGAGTATGAGACCCTTCAAGTTGTAGCTCTCTTCAATTTCAGTCGAAACTCTACACAGCTCGTCATAAGCTACTCCTAAAGCCTCAATAGTACCATTTTCTCTGATAAAATCTCCAAGCTCCCGGCAAGTACTATAGAACTTCCTCCAGCCCTCATCATCAACCCCAATAGTTAATGGGTCATTAAACTCTTTACTAGAGTAAACTCCTAGTAAGTGAAACCCCGACCAAACTAATCCTAAGACTCCAGGACCAGCATACCTGAGCGGTAAGAAGCATATCACTACTCCTAAATTAGGAGGTCCTTCCGACACGTAGCTAACCAGCTTAAAGAGAAGTGGAGCTACTACGAGCAGTCTATCGTCCTCCTCTACTACTATCTTCAGCAGCTTGATGCATAGGATGGACTCTGACTGTTCTGAGGAGCTCTTCAACTTATCGATTAGAGCCTCCCTCCTCACACCCTCCATGATGATAAAGGGTAGGAGGCATAAGGAAATTGCTGTAAGAAGGAGCAGGATTGTAGGTAAGAGATAAGCATGGGCGTTCATTATTTCACTCCTTAAGCACAGGTCTTAATACCCACGCTTCTCCATAAAGTATCCACTCATGGTACACATTGTCTAGGTTCTTATAAACATAGACTACTTCTGTACTATCTTCAAAGTACATGTAAAATGAGCCACCCAAGGTTACACTCCCTTGAAACTCCTCCCATGTCCCCGTTAACGTCACGGCTGCACCAATAGACAGCCATGAGCCTCCCACTTCCTCGTATGTGATTTTTGTAGTTTGTCCAGGCTGCAGTCTTAAAGTCCCCCGGTAAGCGCTTCCTATAGTCTCTTTTGCTGGCGGCTTAAAAGTCCCTGAGTACGGGTCGAAATCTATGGCATGCCACTCCTCCTTAAATTCAGGCGGAGGAGTGCCAGTCCACTCGTAGTAATAGTACCTATAGTAGTACAGATAATATATCGTGGCGCTTGCTCCATTTTGGAATGTCTTTGAGATTTCGCTTGAAATGCCATACGAATGTGTTCCTCCAACTTGTAGTGCTCCCGCATCGATGCTATACTTCCACTCAATCTTAGATTTGAACTTAATTGAAAAGTCAACGCTTAAGTATGGTGCAGAGTATACGTAACCAACTACAGTATCCTTCCAACCAAGGTCTTCGTAATAAACTAGCTCCCAAGTTCCAGTTTCGCTTTGAGGATTTACATTGTTACTAGATGGGCTAGCTTTGACGGGTGCTACTCCCAAGGTTGTAGATAGCAATATTAGAGAAGCCAATAGCAGACTTAATCTTAGCTTACTTCTATTCACGATCTCCCTCCCCCTCCCTCGATTCTTTTATTTAAGACTTAGAGACTTATAAGCTCTTCTCTATTTTAGAAGTAGTGAATTTCTAAGAGATCTGTAGTCATCTCTAGGAGATCTACTAGCATTTTGTAATTGAACTTCCTGTCCCTGGTCACATGCCTGGTACATCATAACGGTGAATTCTCAGAATTTTTTTCTCTCTGCTGATCCAGGTGTGCTATCTGAAACATACTCAGCCAGTGGGACTCTTGCACCTTATGGTCAGGTAGCCGATTAGGTTAGGTGGCCTCCGCCTCCTACAGGCCGAGATTTCTACTACGACGTGATCTATGCAGGTATGGATCTTTCATGGGCCCCAACAAACTCGCCATTAGAGCTACGCATTCATGACTATTCCAGTAGCAACGCACAGGAATTGTTCTATACAGCTCTCTTCAGAGTATAGGACCATTCTCCCCACTTTCCTCCTCTGAATGGCCAGAGAATTTGCCTGGCAAACCTAGGTGCTAGCAACGAAGTTTATATGAGAGCGCACTAACTGTAGAGCATGAAATTGATCGCTAGACAGGGTAGCTTTGAGGGGTGATGGTAATTTCGAGGATGAAAAGGACTATGATAGTATTCCTGCTAATTACTTTACCAATTGCACTTTACTCAGTTCTGGTCCCTCATTCTCTTCCAAGCCGTAGCTCAGGCGAGTTGGCACTTGAGAGGGAGGCCATTGGAGATTGTGTGGTCAAGCTCGCCTTCCCTTTAAAGAGCAGGGAGGACTTTGAAAGAATCTTGAAGATCCTCTTCCCTGAATCAAAGAGGACATCTAAGGAGCATGTTGAGGAGAGGTTTGGAATTGAGGTGGCGCCTCCGTCAATTAGTGAGTTTCAGAGGTGCTTTCAAGGCATGAAGATTTCGGGGCTCCCAAGGGAGCACTGGATCTTAGGGTACGGGTACCCCTACAAATTGAACTTGAAGACTGGCAGAGTTGAGGGGAGATGGACTTCTAGAGCGGAATTGGAAGCAGAAGAGAATCCCAATATAGCTCAACTGTGCATAACACACTGGTTTACAGGAGATGGAAGGTATTTAGGCACTACAGTCGAGATCGTGAGGTGCAATCCAAGGGTCTTTACGCGTTACGGGTGGTTTAGGATGAAAAAGTATATTGTCGGCGTGATTGATAGAAATGGGGCGCGTCCATGAGAAGGTTACATATTGTGGGCATCGTCTCTGTTGCTATCACAATATACATCATTCTTAGCACGTATGCATTTATTTCAATAAATAGTAAAGTGGATGGCTGTAAGACGAATGATGGCTTCAACAAAATATTCACTACAGGGAAGCGCCTCACGTACATAATACCTAAGGATACCGCGATAGTTACGGATTACGTAATAGAATGCTCAGATAAAAATGAAATGCCCTTAATTAAGATATGGTGCTATAGAGCTGTAGAAGAGGGACGCTATACATGGGAAGTTATTGGATTTGATAAAAAGTATATCAAGTTTAAAGTAAGTATCAAAGTTCCTGTAAGAGAGAAGTCTATTTCTGAATTTAAGAAAGAGGCGATCATTCATTTGGATCCATCTACAAACTACATATTTGTAGCAAGTTCAGAAGGCAAACTTAAACTACTAGGAGAATTCCCATTGATCTTCAGAGAGATTGCAAAACGTAAAAGTGTAACTTTAAAACTTGATGGTGTGGAACTGAAGGCATCTGTATACATATACTCGCACTCTATAAATGAATACGTTGTAATATTTAAAGGTCATGAACTCTATAAGGGCATGCATTACTTTATTAATGGAAAAAGCGGTTTACTAACAAGAGCTACAGAGGGGTACGTTGATATCGTGCTCTATAAATTAATGGGCATCAAATTGTTATTCTTCCCGAAAGCCAGCATGATTCTTAAACAATAAGACTCCAAGGTCATTTACATGCTTAAAGAAAGGAGAGGAGGGTGATAAAATAAACTGAAGACCCGCACGAGGCATGCCGCTACAGTTTTATGAGTTTTCTTTTTAAATACCCCCTATAGCGATATGAGCTACACACTACTAGCATGCGTGGCATCGATGCCATTACTACTGTGAGTTGCCATTCACCCAGCCTCCCACGTGGTAGTGCTGGGGGAGGGGGCTCCAATCACCATGTACTGGTTGGTCGTTAACTCCCTAGCCTCACAGGACTTCCAGAGTACATTAAGGTTAGATCCAGTTTTCACTTGAAAGCGTTTTAACGTTGATCTTCTCGGCTATTTCCCTCAGCCTCTCGTCATCTGTAACTAAGACCTTATCTAACTCTTTAGCTACACTGAGGTACGCTGCATCGTAGTATGTGATGTTTAACTTATTTGCCATGAGTAAAGTACTAATGCCAAAACTTGCATCCTCTACGTGAATGACCTTCATTAAGCCAAGCATTGAGTACATAAACCTCAACGTTTTAACGGCATCTTCAACGCTAACTCTCTTATACAAGTTGCACTCTTTCCAAAGTGCATTTCCAATTTCATAGTACGCTAATGAGACCGTGATATTTCCCTTCAAGACATCGATAACTTTGTCAGCGAGGGCCCTCGTCAGGTTGAGGAGGCTGCACGAGTCAAAGACGTAGCTCACCGCTGTTCCCTCGTTTCACGTACAGCCTTCACGATTTCAGCTTGTGGAATCTTCCTCAAGACCTGGCTAGCCTCCTTAGCCATCTTCCTTAACAGCTCCTCCTCCCTCAGCTTGACTTCCCTCTCAATGGCCATCCTAATTAAACGGCTTATGTTGATATTTAACTCCCTCGCACGCCTTCTAAGGTCCTCAGGTATCTTAGCGGAAACCGTAACGTACTTTCCCATACCAACACCAAATGTAGTACCATTCAGGTAGTATATAAGTGTGACTACCTGAGGCTGTTGACCTGTTGTTAGCGAAATGTGCGAGTCTCTTCTCTACTGAAGTGGGGAGCTTCTAGCGTTCGGCTGGGGCTCTATGCCTATCCCCTCATGTAAAAGTAGCAGAGATTCAGAATGGAGTTCCCTGCTAGAAGAGCCCTATCAACTTCAACAAAATTGCTATTAGTAGTGCTATCGTTGAACTCCACATGCTTATCAAGATTCCAATAATCCACCTGAACTGAGAGCTCATCCTATCCTCCAATCTACTCATTCTATCCTCAACCCTGTCAATTCTGTGTACTAAGTCGTTTATCCTCCTATCCATTTGCTCCATGACCCCCCTAAGATAGCTTAACTCTCTCTCAATACCAGCTAATCTCTCCTCAACACCCATCGATTTAAGGACTAAGTGAGAGTATAAAAGGATTATCGAAACTCTGGCTCCATCTCCTCCCCACCATAGTAAAGCTCTACCACACCACTCCTCCGCAGCGCACCCAAAGCGACTAGGATGCGCAATCCCTGCACTCTAAACCTCTTTACAAGTGCCTCTACAGTAGTTGTCCCTCCTCTAAGTACTCAAGAATAGCCCTATCCATCCTCTTTACACTCTCGTAATCCTCTGGCATGCCCTCATCCCTTACTTTCACCAACTCTGGGACCTCCATCACCTAACCCCCTACCTTACAGATCACTTAGAAACTACGCTCCTCACTACGACTTGAGTGAAGCTGAGACTTCTACGGTGGAAATGGGGATTTAAAGGCCTCATCGGATACGCCCGCTCACCAAGAGGCTAGCTAGGCTTAGTACGCACCTAGCATCCCTTAGAGGCCCATCATACGGCTCAATGCAGCATACGATGTCGCACTTCTTGGCTATTAGATCTAGGTCATCAACCCCGTAGCCGAGGCCAAGCCCGCTGCAGCACTCACATCTCACTCCATAGTATGAGGCGAGCTCGACTGCAAGCTCATCGCCAGTCCCACACGCGATGACCAGTCCCTCTCCGTACACCGCCTTTGAAGCCCTCATCGACCCCCTGAGGAGCTCCCTAGCCCAGCTGTCCTGAGAGTGCTGACCCAGTACTTCAGCTCAGTGCTGACCATGCCAACCCTAGCGGTCCTCCACGCCCTTGCTACCTCAGCCCTCGTGGCGCTCTACGCTGAGAATTCCCCTCACACCATGCCACCAGATCGTTGGGGTGACGACCCACGCGTGTTAGCTGCGAGAGCGAAGGATTAAATAGTGGAAGAGAAATTGACGCCTGGAAGTCAATCACGGGGGTTGCACGACTGTGAAGTATCACATACTTATCTCAGCGTCCCTCGCGCTTTTCGTACTCATGGCCTCCATACTCCTCATAGATTTTTACGAGCGCAGGGACCTCTACATAGCCTACGGCGTCTATTTGGGGCCCTCTTGCATAAGCATAAGGGGGGGCAGAGAGTATCTAGAGTTCGGAGGTCGAATTAGGCGTGCAACTTGTGTGAGCTTTGATGACAGAGAGTACGCCCCTGTATGGCCAAGATTTGAGTTGGGCTTTAAGGAAGCCATAAGTCCCACTTTCAGGCACCTCGTGAGGCTGTATGACCCGAGGATGGAGATAAAGCTGGTAATCTACAAGGTGGATGGAAATCTTACTAAAATGGCGCGTATTCATGCGAGCGAGTGGACTCTCGGCCACATCCACAGGCTACTGCCAAGGGGCGTTTACTTGGTCGAGTACTATGTCGGGTTGCCGTGCGAGTGCGCGAACGGAGTGATCCTTTCCAAGTACCACCTAATAGGTTCCGCACTAATCTCTGTCGAGGACGACAGAGAGGACAGCGTTATGCTCATTTTATCCAGCTATGACTACTCAATCTGCAGCTACCTAGGTAGACCTCCCGAGCAGTGTGTAATTAAGAAAATTCCCATAATGCCAAAGTGGTTCGCCTCTCTTAAGTTGTGCTCGCTAATTTCAATACCGCTTCTTGCCACAATGCTGTCCTACTTAAGCTATAGACTTGGAGAGAGAAGGACGAAAATGGGTATCGCACTGAGCGTTCTGGCAATTCTATCGATCTATGCATGCAAACTACCCCAATCGTCGCCCCGCGCTTTACTTGAGTACGCAACGTATGCTCCCGATCCCTCCTTGACGGAAGTTTTAGCAAGGGGCAACTTCACTCTACCGCTAGGCTTTAAAATTATAATATATGTAAACGATAGCGGCGAGATCAAGCTTGTAGACCTCATTAACAAGACGATACTCGACCTATTCTACAGATTTTTGAAGGTCAAAGGGGCTAGGCACGTAGCTCTCTTCGTAGAGCCGCCCAGCGAACTGGTAGGCCCGATTGTAAAAAATGGCTACCTCTACAAGGTTAGCGTGGAGGACCTTGAAAAAGTAATTTTAGTCGTGAGAGAGAGGGGCTACGTTGAAGTTTTTATAGGCGTTGAGCAAAAATACAATTATCTACTCAAGAGGAGATGTTGAACGAGTGAAGTGAGAGATTTTTCTGAAGGGACAAGTATCTTGCAACCTGTAATTAGTGATGTTTCTCTAACAGAACCCTCCATGAAAGCAATTTACCTAAAATTAATACAATTACAAACCTCCTCCTTTTAGGGTGTCTGAAATGAGGTTGTTAAATTACGTTGAGAAGCTGATTGATATTAAGGTCATCCTAATAGAGCTTTGGCAAGAATTATGGGGAGGCTAGAGAGTCAGTGCTGCCCAAATGACCCTCGACCACTAGAGCCTCCTAGCCCCTTCGCAGAGCACCAGTGCATCTACTCTCCGCACCTCCTTGAGTAGCACCATGAATGCGTTCGAGGCGCTCAGCCTGATTATCATCGCTAGAACCTGTCGAGAAGCCTAACATCTACCCCTAACTTCCTCAGAGTCTCTAGATCGTCTGGAGTGAAGCTCCTAGCCCTCAGATTCCCATCCTCGCGCTCGATGTACTTTGCCGTCGTGCTCAATCCGAGCTCCTCGGCTAGGGAATTTACGACCCAGACTAGCTCGATGCTATGAGTGGACATTATTATCTGGGCGCTCAACCTCTTCGCAGTCTCCAGTACGAACTTCATGTACGTATGGAGCCCCGCTGGATGCATGTGGAGCTCGGGCTCCTCGATCAGCACGAGGCTAGGTCTGTAGGCGAGTAGGAGGAGCGCCGTAAGCGCGGCTATCCTAGCGCCATCGCCTAGATCGTCTACCCTCACGGTGGTCTTCGAGGTCTGGAGGGCTAGGCAGTACTTACCTCCGATCGGCAGGTACGTTAGAGATTCGGCGTCTTCTTCGAACTCCTCTCTGAGCATAGAGACCACGAGCTTGTCGAGCCTCTTAGCAGCGATCCTACTCCAGGAGAATTCTTCCACGAGTCGCGGATCGAGCATGAGCTGCCTATCCACGAAGAGGAATCTACTGAGGTACTCTTTCAATCGCGTCAATTCCTCGCCTAGATCTGCTATAGAGTACGTTGTCAGCGGTTTATCAGGAGGCGTCAAA
>Ga0190312_1000306_pt1 | contig 16876 bp, 11 predicted proteins | sample 487007910_MG_FD_165046 | JGI IMG/M metagenome (GOLD analysis project Ga0190312, IMG submission 165046) | Hydrothermal vent sediment bacterial communities from Southern Trench, Guaymas Basin, Mexico - 4870-07-9-10_MG | ecosystem: Environmental > Aquatic > Marine > Hydrothermal vents > Sediment ... | reverse complement strand
CCTTATCAGGGTCTTTCCACAGATGCACCCAGTAGTCCTTGATGTAATTTAGCCCTATACCCGCTTTCTTCTCTGCTTCATATATCTTGTCATACAGCTCTCGATGCTCATTCTTGATGGCTTGCAAAATTTCGTAGACTTTCTTATTGCCCCCTGCAAGCTCCATAAGGGCCTTATTGTTGCCTTCCTCAAAGCTGATGATATACTTCAGCCTTGCTGATTCAGGTAGCTTGTCCCACCATAGCTTTCTCTCGTACAGAGCCTTCTTGATTACATTTACTGCATGAAGTTCTCTATTAATCAATTCGCTGGCTTTGGCTTCTGCTTCCTTGCCTTTCTCGTGAAGCAGTTCAGGGGCAAAAGCCTCTAGCAACGCATTTTTAGTTTTGGCAAGGAATTCTTTGGCTTTGCTGTCTTTTACTTTCTCTATGAAAGGCTTGATAGACTCAGGGGCCTCAGCTTCTTTCTCGGTTTCTTTTATGACTTCAGCAGCTTCTTTTAGTTGCTCAGTGTCAGCAACTTTGCCGAGGGCGAATCTTTTTTCACTTTCTACTGGTAAGCCATATTTTCTATTTACTCCTGCCCTCAGCATTCCTTTGATCTCATTCAATGTAAGATTGCCAGAATACCCCAGCTTCCTTGCAAATGCCTTTACTACAAACACCAGTCTTTGCCAAATCCTTTTAGGCAGACTATCATCAGCTATCTGCTTAGCTATCCACTCGTCCACCGCCTGCCTTCTTTGCTCAGGCTTAGTCACGTCTAGCTTGTATTCCTTTGCAATAGGCAAAATGTCGTCCTTGTGTTTATTCCACAGGTTATCTAGTGTTTGGTTATACAGCTTGGAATCTAGAGCTTTTCTCAATCCTGCATGACCTATCACTTCCTCAGCAAGGGTCTTCACCACGTCTTTGTGCGAGGCGAGGTTCTCGGCAACAAGGTAAACTTTGCCATTGTAGTAGACACCTTTGATAGGTTCTATTCTTTGGACTTCTTTTGGCAGATCGGATTGTCTTTCAACCACAGCAATCTCAGGGGCTTCTTTCCAGCCTGCAGAGGCTTTTTTAACTATGAGGTCAACAAGAGGCTTAGTAAGAGGCTTGCCTTTAGCCCTACCTGTACGGTAAAGAGGTGACTCAGACAGCAAAACTTTAAATGCTTCGTTTTTTTGTTCTGATGCAATAGCTTTTTTCAACGTACCAGTTTCCATCATTGAAGTCGTATCAGTTAGGATATCTAGAACCTTTAAATCCTCTTGATTAAGTACAGAGGCAAGGCTTCGTATATATTTTTGTCTAGCCTCAGTTTTCAGCGCTTCTTTAGGTGCATGAATAACCACGGCTGAAGCGTTTACTTTTTCAGCATCAGCCACAATGCGTTTTGTTAATTCCTTGGCGGGTTCGCCGAATTTTATTTCAGAAAAACCAAGAGGCGCATTACTTCTGCTCAAAAGCAATACACCAGGTTTATTGCCATATTTGTCAAGAATGTATTTTTTGGCTTGGCTTGGTTCGTGAAGTGTTTGTTCGCCACTGCTTGCTTTCCTTCTATAACGCCGTTCTTTAACAGCTAATTTTTCTTTTCTAATAACAGGTTTTATTTCTTTGATTTCATCTTTACCTGCGTTTTCAGTTGAAATCTTGGTATATGTTTTACTGCCAAAACCAACAATGGCACCTTCTACATCAATATCACCTAACCTGCCATAGGTTTGCAAAGCATCAAGCATCCTTCTGTCTGCTTCACTAGGTTTTGTGTCTCCAGAGGGATGGTTATGAATAAAGTAAATCTTTGAAACTTCCTTGTTCTCAAGAAACGGTCCAATAGCCTCAACTGGTACAACCGTAGCAGACCCTTTTGATCCTTTGCTATACTGATGTATTGCGATAACTTTGCCATCCTTGTTTGTAGCAATAAGATATACTTTTTCTTGGGCTAACTTTCGGATAGGAGCAACAAGTGACACAGCATCGTCAAGAGAGCTTATTTTGGTGGGGCCTCTTAAAAAAGTGCCTGTATCGACAAGTTTAACTGTAGCTTTAGGTCGTATAGGTTTTTCTTCCTTGGCCTTATAGATAGCTTCTAGTAATGTTACTTGCGTTTGCTTCCCTTTGGGTGGACCAAATAGCTCAATTTGCTCGCCAGAGGTTCCAGTTCTAATGGGTTCTTGAGGAAAGACCAATCTTTCCCCTTTTTCACCCTTTTTCATAGTACCCCTAGCTATTTCAATTGCAATTCGCTCTTCAGGGGTAGGTTCGGTGGGCTTTAAAAAAGACTCTTTTGGCTTGCCAAAAAGTGTGCCTTGTTTTTCTTCAATCTTTAACTTTTCAACTTCATCTAAAAGCGATTGCCACTCGTCTTCTGTTGGCTTCGCATCTCTTCTAATTTCATCAAGAGCCTCTTTTTCACTAGTTGCTTGTAGGTTTCTAAAAGCCTCCTGATCTTCGGGTCGCTCAAAGTAACCTTCGGCATCTAGCTCTCCTTTCTGTCTAAGATATTCTTCATAGCCTTTAAAAAATTCAGCGTCCTTTATGTCTTCTCCGTACTCATAATATCTTTTTTCCTGATTTTCTTCAATAGCTCTCCATAGGTCTTCTTCAGTAGCGTTTTCAGGAAGCCAACCCGACTCTTTCATTATGGAGAGCATAACATCAAAACTATATCCGTTTTTATTAAGAAAGCCAGGTGGTATACCTCTTGCTCTAGTTTTCTTTGCACCTCTTAAGCCAGTTATAAAATCTCTTAACTCTCCCTTATAACTAGGATCATCTGGTTTTAATCCTCCTGCCCTAGCTATAGCTGCCCTGATATTAGGAGCATTTTCAATGGTATGTCTGGTTCCCTTTTCTGGTTTTATTGCCTGTTGTTTGCCTTTTGGTTGTAGTTTTTCTCCATCAAACTTTTCAAAATTTCTCAGAGCTTCAGACTTGGTTCGGCCTACATTCTTTTGCAATACCCATTTGCCACCTTCTTTTTCATATGTCAGGTATTCATAGTATTTTTTAATATCAGGAAAAAGTGGATCATATACTATTTTTCTGCGCACTATAGCGATATCTGGCTTAACTTTGAATATTTCATCATAAGTAGTGTAAACATCAGGATACATTGATGATTTTTCTCTAACTAAAGGAATGCCTAGCTCATTTTCTGTTGATTCAGCAGGTTCGGTAGGTTTTTCTTTTGAAATAGCCTCAATGGCTTCCTCAGGTGTTGCAAACTTCTTTTTGATGTCTCCCAATACAGTTGCTGTAAACTGCTTCAATTCCATAGGCTCGTAGACTCGGCCTTTGGGCTTGTCAATTCGGCCAAAACCTTCAACCAATACATAATTCCCATGGTCTTCAACTTTGTAGGTTAAGGGGCCTAGTTGGATATCTTGGCCTTTGGTAATAGCTGAGGTTATTTTTTCTTTGATAAGGCTTTTGAGTTGAGATAATGGTTTAGTAGAAGGCTGTTCACCCTTTTTCTCAATTGGCTGTTTTGTAGTGCGTTTTTCCAATATCTCTATTTGGTCGCCTCTTACTCGGAATGTAGTATCATGCTCATCAGGCTTAACTTCTATCAAAGTGCCATTATTAAGCACTCGTTCTACAGTCCCAGTCCATGGCTTGGCTTTCTTAAGTGAAGGTGTAACCTTTACTCGTGTGCCCATCCAAGTATATTCATCTTCAGGTGGTACATCACCAAAAGGTTTAGCAACCCTCTTGGCTTTTACCTCCACATCAGGAAAATTCCTCCTAAACTCCTCACTTCCATACTCCCCATAGTCCTTGGCATGGAGCTTATTGTATTGTTCAGGGGTGAGTTTGTTTTCTTTGAGGGCTTCAGAAATTGCTTGGCGATGGTAATTTTCTCTTCTATTTGGAGGCAAAGATTCGCCAGAGCGAAGATAATAAGTATAATCATAATTTTCTACATCATGATTCATTCGCAAATCTTTTAACTCTTTATTAAGTGCTGCTTGTGTTTTTTTAATTTGATTTTCTAATTCTTCAATTTTATGTTCCCTTTTAATTATTCTTGCACCTGCCTCTCCTTTCGCTTTAGGCCCACTAAGTTTATGTATATTTGGCTTTTTCTTAGAATAAAGTTTATCTAGTTCTGTTGTTAGTTTTTCAAGTTTGGAGGCATATTTTTCATAAATTTTACCAATATTATCAGCAAATTCTCTAAGTGGTTTTGGTATTTCAATGTTCTCAACGTACTCTTCCCTCGTCATCTCCCAAGGCTGTTTAACCTCAGCTTGCTTGGGTGTGGGCTTTTGTGGTTCAGCTTTAGGTTGCTTTGGTTGGACTGCTTCTTTTGGCTGTTCTACTTGGCCAGGTTTTTTCAAAACGAATACTTGAGACGGATAAGGCTCAGCCTCACCTATCTTGTAGGCCAGCACTACTCCATCGTAACCTTCTTCACTTAACTTTTTGGCTATCTCTCTTTCCAACTTTGCGTAATTAGCTTCAGCTTTAGTACCAGTTAAGCCTTTACGAGATGGCTTTTTACCTGTTACAGCCTCGTAAAGTCTTAGTGGAATTTCCCCTTCTACTTTGACGTCCTCAGACACAAAGAAAACATAAGGTTTTTTAAGTGAAATCTCTTTACGAACTATTTCTCTTCCGCCAACTCCTGGCAAACCAAGGCTTCCTTGGCCTTCTAAATACCTAGGCTTTTTACCTTCCCATAATTCAACTTCATACCAAGTTCCTCCTCTATCATGGTAAGATTCAGGTGCTCCAGCTCTCATAACTTTAAAACTATGGCCTTCAGGCTTAACTTGGTAAGCATATCCTTCAGGGAAAAGAGGTTCTGATTTAGGCTCCATTGGCTTTTTTTCATAAAGTTCTTTAGATGCTTCCTTCGGCCTCCCAATCCATCCCTCATCTGTCTTCACAGGCTCATAACTATCAAGTAAGCCTTGCCTTCTAAGCTGTAGCACTAAGGCCCCCTTGGTCTTGAAAGGCTTACCTGATTTGGTGGTTATTTCTTTAACTGCCTCTGTCTCCTGTCCGCCTCTACGAATTCTCTGCACACCTCCAGTGGCGGACACTCTTTCCCCTGCTTCTTCAGGAACCTCCTGAATTTCAGGTTTAGTCACGCCCTCATAAACCGGGCCTGCTTCTCGCTCTTGCTCGGCAAAATGAATCACCTCCCTCGGCCCCATAGTACGAGGCGTCCAAATAGTTGGCTCTTCAGGCACAGCAGGCGGAACCTTCTCTTCTATGCCTGCCTTACCACCTACCCTGCGCTTAGCTCTCTCAAGAAACGTTTCTTTAGGCGTAATAAGCCTTGGCTCTCTGCGCTCAGGCGTAGGAACAGCAGTTATAACCTCACCCCTTGGCAATCTGCCAAACTTGGCAACCTGTTCGGCTTCTTGCTCTGCTTTTGCAATAGTTTCTCTAGGCACAAACTCTGGTTTGATAGGCTGCTCATAAACAGGTTTTATCCTAGTAACTTGTCTTTCAGGATAAGCCACTTTCTCTTCCGCCCAAGTGCTAGGTTGCGCCTGCCTTTCTGCTTCCCATCGAGCTAAATCAACCCCTCTCTTTTCTGCCATTTGCTGAAGTTGCTCATCTACCTGTGGCAATCGTGCTTCTTCTACTTCAGGCTCAACAGTTGCTTCTTTTGCTTTCTCTATGGTAACAGCTACTTTTTCCTTAGTGCTATCTGAGACATTAGGATTTTCAAAGAAATCATCCAATACCGCTTTTACCTGCTCAACATTGCCTTTCTTAATGGCCCCATTGAGTTTTCTGCGAACTCTTGCAATTTCAAGTTTTTCTTTACCTTTGCCACTTAGCTTGCTGATAACAGGCATTATCTGAAAAGCAGCGTACATACCGAGGCTATCAGCTATACTCTGCTTCAGCTCATCTTCGGTAGGCATTCGACCTTGTTTAGCAGCCTCATATATCGTCTGTCCTACGCCTACACCTGTAAACCTAGCAGCATCAGTAGCTATTTTCTTATGAATAGGCCGTAAGGCCCTCTTTATAGCTGCTTCTGGATGTAGTTTCATGCTAGGTCCTTCATACAACCTAGCAAATACACCTTGTTCCACAGCACCTTTTACCGCCCCAGGAACACCTTCTTCTCTAGCACCTTTAACCGCTCCTTGTGCCATTGAACCAACAACAAAGTCGCTCATGTCACCCAGCCACTTGGCAACCTTAGTAGAAGCAGTAGCAGCTTTTATCGTACTGCCTATAGCCACAGCTTCAGGTATTTCCATAAGCATATGGCCAGCACTTTGGCTAAGCCTGTTCAGGAAATTCTTGGCAGCACTTTTTGTTTCAGGCAGTTCTAATGATTCTGCCGCTGCTTCATAGCTTTTTGCCATTCTTTCGGTGAGAGGCTTTAACGGCGGGACAAGTGTGCCTATGTCTTTAGCAAATGAGCTATAAGCATGATATAAGCCTTTTCCTAAACCTTTGGTTATAGCTTCAACATACCCAGGTTCTTCCTTTTGCTCTTCCTGTGGTTGCTCCTGTATAATTTTATCCATTACTGGTGCAATAGCAGGCGCAACCACTTTCTCCCACTGTTCAGGATATAACTGCCTAAACCTCTCTAACCGTTCCTGAAGCGAAAGTTTTTCATCGCCGTATATGCGAGAATCTAGCAAAAGAGGCATTTGTTATCACTCCTATGGATATTGTGGCACATTCTCAGGTCTTTTCTTTATCCATTCCCAAATTTTCTTAAGGTCATTTATCAAAGAAAGACTTGCGTCAGGCCCTTGTCCATATTTTCTGGACAGCCCCTCTACATATTCTCCAGCAGGGCCCACACCTTCTCTTTGGGCAAGAGCAGACAAAGTTGACATTGCTATATCAGGAAGATTAGCCAATTGTTCTACAATCCAGCCTTGAGGATTAACAGTCAATGCGCTTAAATCAAATTCTCTTCTTGGTTCTTCAGGAGGCACAAAATCGCCTTGCTGATGTTGTTCTTCCAGTGGCATAAGGTTTGTTTGCTCAGGTTGACTTGGTGTTCTTTGTTTTGCTCGATTTAATACCTCTTCTATCAATGCCCTAGCTGTGTTATTAGCTATTTCCTCTTCTCGCTTGAAATAATCTTCCCCTAAGCCAAGCATAGCTGACATTTTCTGTACACGCTCATGTAATGCAAGATGTCTCTTCGCTTGTGGATCACCTTGTGCAGCCCGTTTCCGCATATTCTCAACAGCAACACGGATTCCACCGCCTAATGCTAAAGCTTGAGGGTCGTCAATGTATTGTGGGTACACAAACTTATCAAGGTATCCTGACAGATACCTAAGCACGTTCAAAGCTGTTTTATTTGTTTTGGCCTTTTTTTCTTGTTCTTTTCGCCATTTATAAATCTCAAAAGGTTCATATCGGCTACTTACCTGATCTTCAGGTACAGTCTTGGGTTCACCAGTAAGTCTATCTATTACGGTAACTCTTTTGGGTTTTTCAGGCTTTGCCTGAGCTTTTAATATGTCGCCCCATGTGTCCTCACGAACCCAATCGGCAGAACTAGGCACCTCATTCTTGCTGAACAATTTCCTTTCCCCTGTCTTCCTGTTTACGTAAACAACCTTTTCAGGCAAACCAGTCAATATTCTGCCCTGCTTCATTGCTTCGCTACGTCTCATCCACTTAGTGTATTTAGCACCAGTAATAGGATCAGTTTCTGTAACCTGCACCATAGGATCTACCTGATTGCGCCATTGGTGAAACAAGTTCACTGTCTTTATAAGATCCACCATTTCTCCTAATCCTACGTTGTTCTTCTCTGCAAACTCTTTCAGTCCTTCAGGAGTATAGTCACCATGCTCAATAAACTTTTCGCCTAGCTTTCTAATTCTTTCTTTACGATACTGGTCAGCTATATTGCCAAGCACTTGAGCAAACTGAAAAGGCGCTTGAACCTTTGCTTCATATGTAGCTCTAGCTATTGGTGCGAGAGATGATAAAATAGCCATTTACCCCTCCTTCCTACTTATCCAAAAATCCTGTCAAGCCAATTGCCTACCCTGCTTAGTCCTCTACCTAAATCAAATTCCCGGCCAATTCTAGCCGCCTCACCGACAAGTGACAATCCTCCTGCTAGCTGTGACAAAAGTGGCGTCTCTGGTACAGGTATTGAACCACTCACTGTAGTAGAAGGTAAGCCATAGCGTAGTGTATTAAAACTTGTTGCAATTGGCTGAGCCATGCTAAGGTACTTTAGCCTGCTAGTGGCAGGCGTGTATTGTGTTTCTTGTGCCAATTGTTGAGCCTCTAAAGCCTGTTTCTCTTTCAGCAATCTATCAAACAGCGATAGCCCTCGCTGTGTCTTTTCACTTGCCACATCAGCTAAACTAACCGCTGCTCGTCTTCGTGGCGCTGAAACAATCGGTACACCAAAATTGCCTAACTTCACAACAACGTCTGGCACAGAAAGATTCCTTATAGCTCTGCTTAAAGCTCCTCCAGTTTCACCCCATAAGCCTGATACTCTGCCCTCATAGCCTTTTAAAATATCTCCAAGGTCTTCGAGATACCTTTCACCTGCGACCTTCTTTGCTTCAATATCCTGCTCAACTAGCTCTTCTACGCTGGGTGTTTCTGGTAGTGCCTCACCTCTCTCAGCATACACATTTGGCGGAGTTCCTTCTTTTCTTCCATACCTACGATAATGCTCAAATGCTCTAGCTGCGCCCTGCTCGGTAAGATGATCAGGATCAATATGATAAAATTTTGCAACATCTGGGCGCTTTTTTAAGTAATAAACAGGATCAAACCAATGCGGCACAGATGCATAAGGAGACAGTCTTGTTTCACCTTTCCAAGTTCTCACAAACTCATTCCAAAGATATCTCATGTCAGGTTCCCAAGGAGCTGCTCCTGAGGTTTTCGATTCTGTGCCTCGGATTTTACCTCCTCCATCACCACCCAAAAGAGTTCCTCCTAAGGTTAAAGCTGCCCCTACTCCTGGATTAAATACAGAAGCTACAGGGCCAGCTATTTTTGCTATTTTACCTAGACTTTTCAAAAACCCCATTTCTTATACCCTCCATTTAAACCAACATACTTGCCATTAGCTGATAAGGTGCAAGCGGGTTCTCGTCAAAAGATTCGCTTTCTCGCCATGATCTTGTTCTTTCACCTAGCCTTGCTAATGCGCTCAACAACCGTGCAGGATCAGTACTCTTGGACAATGCCCCTGACGTGCTTTCCCTTCCTAATGCAACAAGCTCACCTAACAAAGACGGTACTTTCATTTTTGCCATTTCAGCTTGTAATGCTGACGTATAGGCTTGGTTAGCTATATTGCGAGCTATAGCACTTGCCACATTAGCCAATGCCTCGTTTGCAATAGAACTATTTAATAATCCTCGGTTTGCCAGTGTCGTTAATGTACCCTGAAAGGCTTCAGGACTGAGAGCTTGGCGCATAATGTTAGAATACTGCCCTTGCAAAGTTTCGCCAAGATTCTCGGCAATTTCAGGTAATTGCCTCGCAGTGCTTAGCAATTGTGGCAGTAAACCAGAAGCCACAGGCGAACTCCAGTTTATTCCCGATCGAGATGTACTTCTAGATTCAGTAACAGGAATTAGAGCTGAAGGATTAGTGCTAGCTAAAAGTCTGCTTAAATAACCACCTGCTGGTCCTTGCCAATTGAACCCAGAAGTAGTCAAAGCAGCAGATCTGCTTCTTCGGCGTGGATAAAGGTTAGTTGGTATTTCAAAGATATTACTAAGCATTTTTACCTCCGCTGTTCAATAACATTGGTAAAATCTATTGGCCCCTGAATGAAGTTTCCTTGGCAGACTACCCCATAAGCTGGGTCTGCTTCACTGCCGTGTATCACTATGCCATTATTGATCTGATTGCCAGTAATAACAATAACGCCAAAACGACCTTGGCTTGTATCAATAAAAATACTTCTCTTAGTTTGCTGTTCTATGCTATTTTGCCCTATGATTAGAATGGTAGTGCGAACATTAGGATAAAGTTTCATTTTGTAACCATATTGATGCCGATGTAGTTTAGTGTTTACTATCCTAAGCCCACCACCCGCTTCTTGAAAAATTGCACATTCAGTATTGATTTCATTTGAAGTGTCAAAAATAGAAGAAAGAATTGATCCTCCTCCTGTATCAGGCAAATCATAGTTTTGTATCCAAATGCCATAGGTTGAATTACACAAAATATAACAATCTTCTACCCTCCAGCCATGCGCCGACTTAAACCGTATACCTGTACCAAAACCAGCAATCTGCAAGTTTTTAAAGTGAGATTGGCAGTTTTGGCTTTTTACTAAAATCCCCGCAATTTCTTTGGCAACGCCCTGCTGAGGAGGCCACACCCTAATCCAGATATTTCTAAAGATAACCTGGCGTGGCGTATCAACAACAAAAAGAGAATGACTTGTATCTGAAGTCTGAACCACACACATCCTGCTACCATCGTGCTCGATAGCCACTGAACTATTGATTCGTAAAGGCGGATTGTCTATGTCATACGTACCTGCATTAAGTAGCACTTTACCACCACCCAAAGCCCAAGGCGTAGAGCTAGCAACGTCAATGGCCTGCTGAAAAGCTAGCGTATCATCAATACCATCATTCACCCTTGCGCCAAAGTCTTCTGGCATTACTGCGCTTAAGGCTTTTGGCGTAAATAACAGTAAAAACAATAAACTTAAAATGGCTCTTCTTGTCATATTAGTTTTACCTCGTTATAGCGGACATTACCCATCCTTACATAAGAACTACTAGACGAAAAAGTACCTTTTCTAGCAACTCTTATAACAAACGAGTTCTCGCAATAAATAGGCATATAATACGTCACTCCGTTTGCTCCTATGCGAGGAGGATTTATACTTAACGAGAAGTTATCACTTCCATTTGCTACCACTTTAGCATCGAAAATTATATCTCCATCACGTAGTATCTGCATCCTAAGCGCATTACCAGAAGTTTCATCGCTAGCAACTTGAATACCAGTGGTTTCAGCACTGTCTAGCCCTACAATGCACTTTTTATCATTAATTGAAACAAGATTAGTCCAATCGGAAGGATTATCTATGTCAGCAACTTCAGTGACATTTGAATTGATGTTACTTGAACCAGCCCAGTTTACGTTTACAATATATTCTGCTCCAACCAACAATGTTTCTCCGCTACCATTAGCAACAATTGCTCCCAAAACAGTCGGTGTAAGCACAGATCGCTGAGGAATAAATGATATACCCATTATTCTTTACCTCCATATATCTGGATGGTTACTTTGTTTGCTGTATCAGCTTTTCCTTGAATTGTGTCGTTTTCATCTTCAAGCACAAGGCCGGGTGCGGCAAACTCAAACATTACTGTTTCACCAGCACTGAGGCTTTCTTTGAAAAACTGATTTGTCTCTCCTGCTGTGCCAACTGAACCTGAATCATCAGGCACATTGTAGAGCACCACCTCCTCAGAGCTAGTATTTGCATTGTGTACCACAATCAGCCGAATATAAGTGGTTTGATTAGCAGGATTGGTAAATACCGCACCAGCCGATGTCGGCAATGTAGTTATTTCTGTTAATCTAGCATACGAAAAAGCCATTCCTTTACCCTCCTATAGCAAAAACCTTGATTTCAAATAAGTTTCACTTATATCAATAGCAAGAGTCTCATCTCCTCCATCATTCTGCTCAGTCAACGTAAGCCCTGCCAGTGAGCCGACTACCAACTTCCCATTAAGATATCCTACCGTTGTATCGTTACCTGATATTACAACGCCACTGCCAGCGGCAAGAGCAGCAATAGCATCGTCTTGAGCTTGCTCTTTTGCTAAAAGTGAAGACTCCCCATCACGAGCCGCTTCCACTTCCGACTTGATGGCAAATAGTTCAGCCATGTCGTCATTTATTTTGGTCTTTAGTGCATCTCGCACAGTGTCAGTACCAAGTATCGTATCTTGTCCTGTTCCCATTAGTGGCTAAGCCTCCTGTATCTTAATAATAATCCATTCACATAAATCGGATATCCTGCCATTCTAACGTTGGTAAGCAAAAACATTACAGACCTTGCGTTGAAATTTATCTGTTTAAACAGCTCACTTTGAGCCACGTCTACAGCAAAATAAGCATCATCCACGTCCATTGTGGCTTCATCAACTAGCATAGTATCAGAGACAGCCAAAGCCAAATCTACGTCTGTTACAGCTTCAGCTCTTCGCCCGTCTGCATAAAGCTCGATGTCTAATTGTCCTCCGCTAAATGAGCTTGCAACCAATTGAAGCTGTGTAAAATTAGCATATGTAAACGGTATCTCAATATATGCACTCCCCAACTGCGGATTAATCTGATGCAGTCCTAAATCCTTGTATTCGCTAGGGTCTACTTTGTAGATGTATCCATCACTTCCACCAAGCAAAAAGCCTTCACTCGTAGAAGCTAAAGCAGTAGGAAGTAAAATTGACCGAATTTCTACACCTGATGAACTAGGATTACCGCTAGCATCAGCAATATAAACAGTATTAAAGCCTAAGCCATCATTGTCCCCATAACCCCATTGATGATCTGCAAGTGAACCTAAGGTGCCTTTTGAAAGGACCACGCCATCCATAGAGATGAAGTCTGGCTCAGTTGCAATGCTGGGGTCGCCTCCTCCTGCCGCTTCCAAGTAATATTCATTGTTCCCTGAGCTTGAGGCCGTCCACTGATATGCTGAGCGTGTTAGCACGTCTCGGTAATATTCATGTTCTGCCCAAGGATAACGTGTGCCTTGATTGTATGGATCAGCCACTGCGAATCTCGTATGGCATACCAAAACTCTATGATAACTTGGCATTACTAGCCAATATTGGCCTTCTTTTGGATAATAAGCAGCAAAAGCAGTGTCACTATCCCAATAATCATCGAGTTTATCTTTGATTGGATCAGCAGCCGAAAAAGTCCTTAAATCGCCATATTCTTGAACACCGCTTAAAGCATCTATCCCATCAGCCGATCCAGCCCATAGGTCGTTGATAGTATTTACAAGAGTCCTATGCGTAGTCCATATTCGTTGAAACGTAAGAGGCAAAGCATAATTAGCAGGGCTTGTACCAGTGAGCTTTGAGATATAAGGCTGATTCTGTGTCCCGTAGATGATAAGATCGCCGTATAAGACTTCTATGCCTCCTACAGCATAGCTATTCTTGTTGTCGTCAATGGCTCCTATGTAGCCACCGCCATTAGGCGTTGACCAATCCAAATGAGTATAGTTGCTGAACCATACATAGCCTGGATTATCAGGATCACCAGCAACAAACAACCGCAAGTCTTTTACTGCCCCAAAAGCTGCCTTTGGAGGCTTGCCAGGCCGAAGTGACATCAATGGATTCTTACCTGAATCATTATGCCATGACCCATCATAGTAATACGCAGAACCACCAGAAGTTACATCAGAGCAATGCACGTTGACATAGTTGCTTGCATCTCCGCCTGAATACTCAAGACTGAGGTAATACTCAGTATTAGGCGACATCTCAGTGGTAATATCTGAGCTTGAGAAAGTGGCAGTAAAAAGCGTTATGGTTCCAGTAAGCTCGCTGACATCTGCTAAAAAAGTTTTAGTTGCCAGCACTGAATCATCAGAGACTTTCCTTAACGATACCGTAATACTGCCAGTAGGACTGCCTGTCTTACTAAGATAAGCTGAAACAGTGGTAGGCGGTATAGTGTAACCGCTTGTCCAATCTTGTGAAGTAAACTTGGCAGCTATTCTTGTGTTTGTGCCATTACCTAAAACAAGGCTACTATCCTGACTCTCGGAAGTATGATCAAACTGGTAGCCCTTTGTACCTGTGCCATCATCATAAGCAATCTTGATAGAAGCCAAATCGTCAATGTATTTGATGTAATCACCGTCTAGCAGTACAGCAACGCCATTGTAGCTTATTATTTCGCAACGAGAAGAAAGAGAACCAATAAGCACAGGCTTAGGATCACTGTCAAGGTAATAAAGATTGTAATTCGCATCCTGAAGTAAAATATAGTCAGTCGATCCTATCCTTACCTGTGCAATTGCAATAACAGGGCTGTTTGAAGTGGTGCTAGCAGTGGTAAGGCGAGAAATAGCGTCTCTGGTAACTAATTGACCTGCCTTTCTGATGTTCCAGTTTACAAGAACAGAGGCTTCTGTCTTTTGAATCTGGAAAATAGGCAAGTAGCTGTTCAAGCCATGAGGAAAGCCTACAAAAGACAAAACCTCATTAGCTTTACTAAACTTTGGCCTTGCTCTCCTGATCAAAAGTCCAGCCTCCGTCTTTTGTAAGTAAATTTTCGCCTCAAAGCGTTTGCAAAGAGTTTATCTGCAAACCAATTGTAAATTTCTGCATCTGAAGCTGGCTCATTCTCGTTTCTTTTATCAGCCAGCATGATTATCACTTCTCTAATAGCCCCATTAAACTCGTCATTGTAAGGCATGTTGTCGCCGAGGCTCAACGGATCATGCCTTTTGTCGTAATAGACCTTGATGGTATAGGTATCATCAGGGACACACTCAAAAAGGATCTGTGTGCCTTTCAAAGCAAAATACTGTGGCTGATACGAAGAGCTTACATATTTGCGCAGTTCATAAAGCCGTTCAGGAGTAACCTTTTTCAGCTCGCTTGTGCCAATCCATGCTGATCTGAGCAAAATACAGTTATCAGGAGCGTCAATGTAATTATTGGAAGTAGAAAGCGTAGTCTCATACTCGTTGTACACCCAGTCTGAGTGCAAAACAGAAAGCACATTATCCAGTTGCACCAATGCCCTGTTAGCGTATGCCAACAGCTCTGCATCAGTGTAAAGACTAGAATTAGTATCCCTCAAATCATAACGTGCTTCAGCTATGATGCTGTCTATAGTAGGCATGAGAAAGAACCTCTAAGGTAAGGGGCAAGAATTTTGCTCTTGCCCCTTCTTAGCAGTTATTAATAAACATCTCTGCTCTTCAGGCAAAGAGCGCATACCTCAACCTTGGCGCCGTCAATGTCAACGTCTGCGGTATCAGTAGTAGCAGTGATGTCAATGGTATCAGCAGTGGAGAAATACACAGGCGCAAATGTAGCACCTACTATGGCATTGGCAGTATCAATAGCCACACCATCACCCCATTTGTCTGCATCACCGCCATAGCCAAGGTCAACAGTTCCATTGGTATCTTCTGCTGTAATCACCCTTATCCAAGCAGTCAGAACAGTAGTACCAGCAGGAATGTTAAGCACTTGTGCTACATCGCCATTGCCTGCATCAAGGGCTTGTTTGGAAAAGTCAACAATGTTTCGCATAATGGTCAGACGGTTTTCAATGAGCGTAACCTCTGTAGGAACCATCTGCCCAGTTATGCTTCCATCAGTAAAGTTATAAGTAGCCATCAGTACTACCTCCTATCTGTTTTCTTTGAGGGGGCATCACAAAACTGTAATGCCCCCAGTTCAGCTTAGTTGTGAGTTGCGTTAGACCTACAGGTTATTACCATACAGCCAAAGTTCTTGTTGTTAAAACGGCAAGCCTTCATACCAAAGATCATGCCTGCCGCTATGCCTTTCTTATCCCTGTAGTCTTCCATGTCCTCAACCCAGGACATTGGCAGACCATCCAGCCTATGACGATCAATCCTGTCATAAGCATTGCCTACAGCAAATACGCCCGCCTGCGCACCTAGGAACAGGTTGCGCCGTACGTTGGTTTGTGGACTGTACACACGAGCATCATCATAAATGATTATCCCGTTGTACACTCCATTTGCCCCTGAAAAAATGGGGTTTTTCAAACCACGTACATTGGCGTACTGCTGTATCTCATGCCACTTAATCGTGGTGCTTAGCGTAGACACCTTAAGGTCAGTGAGTGAATACGGATGCAAAACTGCTACGTAGTACTCACCGCCCTCAATCTTTGTCGGCCTGATCATAGGATCAATGGTTTTGGCCTTTTCCTTGGCGTAATCAAGATCAAGCAGGCTGATCTGGTCGTTAGAACCAATGTTGTCTTCATCGTCTGTAATTGTACCAGTAAATGTAACATCTCCAGCCACAATGTAGTGGTCACTATCAGGATTAACGCCTGCTTGCCCATGATTGATGGAAGTGTCTCCTCCGAGATACCTGAGCATATAGGTATCCAGAGTATTCCTCCACCAATCAGCCAGGTTTTCCCTAGCATCCTGCCTTAGATCATGCAGAGTCCTTTGCTGAGACTCTCGGTCAAACATATGAGCCTGCCTCAACTGCTTAATAACCACTGAGTCTTGGTAGTAAACAAGCGGTGCTTCATTGTATTTCATCCAGCTATTGCCGCTTACACCCTCCCCAGTGGTCTGCATGAGCAGGTCATACTTAATTGTGTCTCCAGCATCTTTCTCAAGGTCCATCAACCGCATGATTATGCTGTTTTTGGAAGTTCCCAAAAACTTGCTAAACAAGGTGTTTTTGAGAGCTTCCCTAAAGGTCAGCTTGCTGTAAAGTTTTACAGCCTGTGGATCATTTACTCCAAATTCAGTTAGAGCCATTTCCTACACCTCCTATATCATTTACCTGCCCGCAAAGCCCTCTCTATCCTAGCAATATCCGCATCGCTCAGGTTTAGAAAGTCATCCACGCTTATCTCTGCCACATCAGCCAGCGTTCTGCCTCCACCACCTTTCTGATTAGCCTTGCCAGACAGGTTGCTTGGTTTATTGCTAAGAAACTTGAGCTTATCAAGTTTCTCTTTGCCTTCAGACGGAATTTGCGAGGCCATCTTAAGCGCCTTACGGTATTTTCGCTTGCTGATGAGGCCGTTTGCATTGCGTGTAAACGCATCAATAACAACCTCATAATCCAAGCCCGGAAACTTTTCTTCAAACTCAGCTACAAGGTCACTGTTTTCCAGAATTTCTATGGCATCGTCCATACTGCCAATGGCACTAGGAT
>Ga0190312_1000302_pt1 | contig 17082 bp, 19 predicted proteins | sample 487007910_MG_FD_165046 | JGI IMG/M metagenome (GOLD analysis project Ga0190312, IMG submission 165046) | Hydrothermal vent sediment bacterial communities from Southern Trench, Guaymas Basin, Mexico - 4870-07-9-10_MG | ecosystem: Environmental > Aquatic > Marine > Hydrothermal vents > Sediment ... | reverse complement strand
TCTCATATCAGTTTTCACGCTCTTAGACAGGGTTCAGCACTTCCACTGGGGTGAGCCTTGCGTTTTGGAGTGGTATCGCCGTTTAGACGAGAAGATAGGTGAGATTGTGTTCGAGACGGGCTTTCTGGACGACGAGGCTCGCATGAAAAACAGGCTCATTCTGATTTCTGACCACGGCTTCTGCTCATTCGGGGAGGCGAAAGTGCGAACGCTGCCAGAGCAGACACCTCACGGAAGACTGAAGGGCGACCACTCTGAAAGGGCGATGCTCATTACCGTGAATGTCTCTTACCCCATTGAAAAGCCGCAAGATGTTTTCTTCGCTATACGAGAAGCGCTAAGATAGGAGAAAGGAGAAATGAGGATGAGAACAGAACAAAAATGAACAGCATGCGGGCATGCGGATGTCAGTGGTGCGAGTGATCTATGACAAATGCTGAGCGCAAAAAAGGGGTCGTTGGATGGGATGCGAGCCACAGTGAATTCCTGATTGAGGACTACTATTACTTTTCAAAGCTCAAGAGAATCGCAGAGAAGGAGGGAATAGAGATACATCAAGTCGATAACTTCAACAAGTTAGAGGAATATGATGTAATAGTTTTCAACTATCCTGAGGAAAGATTTGAAAGTTGGGAGATAAGGAAAATTTGGGAGTGGCTTAAAGCGGGAAAAAGATTGATATTCACTTCTTACTACAAAAATATGGACTCAACCGCTGAAAATATAAACAATGTGTTTGCAAAGCTTGAAATACCTGTGAGAATTAACAACGATGTTGTGATTGATCCAGAGAACAATGTGGGAGATATGATGTTTCCGATTGCAAGATACGATAAGTATAAGGTTGTAATGCCATGCACATCTTCAATAACCGCACAAAAGAACTGCACAGCACTCGTAATCAGCTCAGATAAAGCTCTGGCAAAGCCAACAGGGTTTAAAAAACCCGTTTTGGGGGTCAAGTTCAAAATGAAAGGTGAAATTATCGCCCTCGGAACTTGCGTATTCTGGGATAACCACTGCATAGAACTTGAAGACAATAAGATGCTCGCCTCAGATTTGCTTAAACTTTAGCCCTAATTTTAATTCAACAAATTAAAACCGATGAAGTTAAGCTTTTGTTGTAACTTTTTCTGTGGGGGCGTGTGAAGAGAAAAGTGAAGAGGAAAGAAGAAAAAGGAAAAAGGGATTAGAACAATTTTCCCGGATTCATTATCCTGTTGGGGTCTAAGATTTGCGAGAACTTGCGCCAAATTTCGGCGAGGTAGCCAATTCGCTCAATAGTAGGCTCAATAATACCCGCATAAGGTCTGAACCAGCCGTAGATGCCCGCATTAAGGAGGTTTTCGAACTGCTTCTTGTTGTATTCTCTGAGTTTTTCGCCTGCACCTTCCGCAGCGCCGTCATAGAATATGTCAAGTTCCACATAACATAACTGACCGTGGAATGGGTAAATTGGATTTAGGTAAAAATGCACAAACTCTTCGGGAAATCCTACTTCAATTGCGGTGCGTCTGTGCAGTTCGTAGTATTTCGGTGCCATGTTAAGCGGACCGTAGAGACCGATGCAGTGGTAGTTTCCTCGCAATCCGAAAACCATGCAGCTTTTCTCAGTGCCTCCGAGCGTTTCGTAGAAGAAGTTTGATGCGAACTCCTCAGGGAAATCCAGCAATTCTCCTTTGCCCTCAGAGAGAACGAAATTCCGCAGATGCTCGTTGAAAATTTCATCTTTCGCTTCAAAAATGCCGTCAATTCCCTCAACTAACGCACATAGAACGAACTTTGGGAGGCTTTCATAGTCGTAGTCGTAAGTCCCACACATTCCTTTCAGCCAACTTTGGTTGTCAACGAGGCGCAAACTCACTACTAACTCGTCATTCATCACATTGTAAATGAAAGGGACGGCGTCTTCTATGCTGTTGAAGCCCACAAAGTATGCTTTTCTGTTGTCGTATATGCGGTAGAGCCTTGCAGTCAGCTCTACGACGACACCGCAAGTGCCGGGATGCGAGCAGAAGACGCCTGTGAAGTCGGGACCGACGCCGTATCTGAAGTGAGGAAGCGAGGAGGAGAGCGCCCTTGAGCCAGTCTTCACAATCTCACCATTCGGCAGAACCATCTCATACGACAAGACATGGTCGTGTCCGTCAGCAGCGGAAGTTTGGTAAATGCCTCGCAAGTAGTAGTTCGTGAGGACGCTCACCGTAAGCGGAGCATCAGGAAACGCAGGTCTCAGCTTGAACTTGCGAGTTTGCTCGTAAAGCATTCCGAATGTCACGGCAGGCTCAACAGTTGCGGTCTTCATATCCGCATTTATCTCTATTATGCGGTTCATCCTGCCTAAATCGAGCAAAATGCTCCCATCGTGGACGGGAATTGCGAGTCCTCTTATGTTTATTCCCGTGCTTAACGGAACTACTGGCACTTTTTCTTCATTCGCAAGCATCAAAACCTCTCTCACTTCTTCCTTGTTCGCAGGTCTGACAACAAAAGCAGGTCGCTTCGGCGGGACGAAATGCCAGTGCTGGTCTCTCGCATACGAGGCGCAAATCGCAATGTCGTCTGTCGCATGCTCCTCCCCAACAATTTCCTGCAACTTCCTCAAAATCGCATTCTTCATTTCAAAACCACCAGTGCGCTTCTTTTTCCAGTTCACAAAGCCTCATTCAGTATTTCAACGACATCCAAAACTTGCAATTTGCTTCCCGCATGCTTCGCAGCATCTCTCAGATTCCGCTTGCAGAAGGGGCATGCGCTCACAATCGCATCTGCTCCCGTCTCTTCGGCTTCTTTCAAGCGCTCTTCCGCACTCCAGACGGCGAAATCGTTGAATGCCGACTTCACGCCTCCGCCAGAGCCGCAGCACCACGCCTCCTCCCTCACCCTACGCATCTCTGAAATCTCAACCGCAGCACTCAACACCTCTCTCGGCTCCTCGTAAATGCCCAAATCTCGCCCCAAGTGGCAGGGGTCGTGGTATGTCGCCTTCAACGGCAACTCCTTCACATCCAAACCCCGCTCTCGCATAAGCCTTTGAATGAACTGCGTCGCATGCAGAAGTTCTATTCCTTCCTTGCTGAAATCCGCACCGAATTCCGCATAGTCCTTCTTCAGCGTTTTAAGACATCCTGGGCATGTGAAAACGACTGTTTTCGCTCCACTTTCGCAAATAGCATCGTAATTATGGCGAATATGCTCCCTCACAATATCTGAATCATGCCATCCTGCACGCATTAAAACGGAACAACAGCACCATTCCTCCTCCAAAACTTGATATTCAACGCCTAATTTATCAAAAATGCATAGCATCGCATCCGCTATCTCAGGCACTCTGAACCTTGCGGTGCATCCTATGAAATAAAGCACATCCGCACCCTTCGTGGGCTTCAAGTTCTCGCTCTCAAACGCTTCCTCTTCACCGTAGGCATTCCTTGTGCGCCTCACCTTCTCCGCAATACCCCTGTGAGCATCTGGCATCCAACCCCTTCGCACAATTTCACGACGCATCTCCTCAAATATCTCAGCAAGCGGAAGCTCAACCTTTGACACACGACGACACTTCTCGTAGCAAGCACCGCATAGCGTGCAAGCGAAAACCGCATTCAGAAGACCTTCCGTCGGCTCTTCAATTTCACCTTCAAGCAGTTCCCTGAAAATCTCCATTCTTCCGGGCGCATAGAACGCTTGGAATCCGAAGTATGTGCCACTCGGACACAGAGGCGACCACGCTTCTTGCGGGTGGAATGTTGCGATGCTGCACAATTTGCACTTCACACAATGGTATATCGCCCTCTTTATTTCATCCTTCGATAGCGACATGCCCTTCCTTCACCCCCTCTTGAGCCTTTCCTTTGCTAAAAATCAAAATATTTTTTCACATATTCTCGCATCTCTTCATCGGTGATGCAAGAAGTTCTGCCGCGCTCATACTGCATTTTTATGTCCTTAAATATGGCTTCCACTCTCGTGTCGTCCTTTCGCAGTTTCAATTCAATGCCCTCGCTGCGAAGAATCTCCTCTATTTTGTGCCTCACGACCTCTCTGCCTGAGGTTGCACCGACGATGAGTTTGCGAGATGCGCCGACAACATCAGGCGGGAAAGGCTCGTAAACGAATGGATTCTTGAGGATGCCTGCGGTGTGTATTCCGCTCTCATGCGCAAACACATTCTTACCGACGACCGCTTTGTTTAGTGGAATGTGCAAGCCCACATTCTTCTCAATGAACTCTGCGAACTCCGTCAAGCACTCCAAATTATATTTGTGGAAGCCTGCGACACGCAACTCAAGGAAAACGAGCACCTTCTCCATCTCTGCGACGCCAGCACGCTCGCCCATGCCGAGAAAAGTGGTGTTAACCCAGTTTGCGCCATGCCAGAGCGCTGCGATTGACGCAGATGTCCCGAAGCCGAAATCGTCGTGTATGTGCGTCTCTATGTCTTTGACGCCCAAACGCTTCATCGCTTGAACGATTCTCGGAATGCTGTAAGGGAAGTCATCAAGGAATGGAATACCGAAGTTCAGCGTATCGCATATGCGAATGATTGCATCAGGCGCCCTTTCCAATATTTCCGCAACAAAAGGAAGCACAAAACCCTCAATGTCTGCTCTTGTTATATCCTCCAAATGGCATCTCGGTCTCAAACCATGAGCAACTGCATACTCTAAAGCCTCAAGATACTTCTCCTTCGCCTCTTCTCTGCTCTTAAATCCTATTTTTTGAAGAATGTGAGCATCGCTTACCGACATAAGGATGCCAGTCTCTCGGATGCCGTCAAATTTCAGGACCAAATCTATGTCCTCCTTACGAGCACGAGCCCAAGCAGTGACCTCTGTGACGCTCTGCATGTCAAGCATTTCTCTCGCTGCCGCTCTGTCGCCTTCGTCAAAAAGAAATGTCTCTGTTTTCTCAATTCCGATGCGTTGCAGGAATTCGTAAATCTTGACCTTATGCTCTGGAAGCATCACGATGCCTGGCATCTGCGCACCCTCTCTTATCGTTGAATCGCTTACGCAGATTTCATTCGGGTCTCTGCCATCCGGAAACTTAATCTTCGGCAAATCCTCATACCGCATGAACAAACCTTCCTCAGACGACATCGCCCTTTACGCTTCTCCCTCACCTTTAAATTCTTTTCCTTTTTTTCTCTACCGTCAAATTAACATGCAACCAAATGCAACCACACCGCAGTCCCCCCATTTCTGCCTCCTCTGCCTCTCTTCTCTTACGCATCTTCAGCCCTCTTCTTCCCCTTCTCTACCACTTCACCGCTTTCAACCTCTTTGACATGCACACGCACTCGCTTCTTCAGCACGGGAACGAGCCGTTTAATCGCAACTTCGCCGTCTTTCTCCATTTTGAACTCGTTCACGGGCTTATTCGGAACGCTCCCGTCAACTTCGTATATGTAGAAGCCTTCTTCGCCATTTATTGAAACGATGAACTCCTTTTCACCTATTTTTTTAATGCCAACGCCTGAAACTTTCTTCAAAATATCCAATATATTCGTCCCTTTCGGTATACTGACATCATACTCTTCGCTGAATGCATCCAATACTCCGTATAATCTCTCTCTGTTCAGGCGAAGAACTTTCGTATTCCCGTATTCTTCAGCAGAAACGAGACCAGCATCCTCCAAAATACGCACATGTTTCGCTGCTACTGGCACTGAAATGCCTATTTCACGGGCGAGACCAGTGATGTGGTAGTTTTTGCGGAGGAGCAGTTTGAGCATTTTCACCCTCGTCTTGCTGCCTATCGCCCTGAACAGCTCGGCGTTATCCATTCTGCTCATATCTCTTTGCTCAATTCATATAAATCTTCTGCAAGTTTCGTAAGGTATGCAACGACACCGCTCTCAAGGCTTTCAAGCCATTCTCTCGGTATTGAACGCTCGCCGTAGAACGCACCGCTCATCGCCCCTGTCATCGCAGCAATCGTGTCCGTGTCGCCTCCGAGTGAGATTGCGAAGACGATGCTTTCCCTAAAGTCGTGAGAGCGTAGGAACGAAAATATTGCAGTCGGCACGGAATTGAACGCCGCCTCCCCGTTGCCAAGTTCTGAAACTGCTCGCTTTCGTGCCTCTTCTTCGTCCTTCGCATGCAAAAGCGCCTCAATCCTTGCTAACTTCTCCTTGTAAATGCGGTGGCGAGCAAACGCATGCAAATTGCGGAGCATTTCCCTCTTCGTTTCTCCCGCCTCCTTCTCTTCTTCTTCCGCAGACACCGTGTAACGATTGCAGCCGTAACGACACGCAAGTGCGACAGCGAAAGCGAGCAGTGCAGCACCCTCTTTCGCAAGTTCGTGTGCATGCGTGATTTCGCTCACCTTAAATGCAACCTCACGCAACTTCTCCGCATTCTCGTGGTAGAGCAAGCCAACAGGCGCAATACGCATCGCAGCACCGTTCCCGTAAGAGCCTTCACCGCCGAATATTTTGTGTGATGCCTCCTTCCAGCTGACGCCCTCGCTCAACATCTTCAGCACTTCCCTCGTTCCAGGGCCGTAGCCCCTGCTCTCGTTGTAGTTTTGGAGGAACTGCTGCGCAAGGTGAGAGCCGTTGAAGCCTTTGCATGCGATAAGCGACTCCGCAACGCCGATTGTCATTTCAGTGTCGTCAGTGTATTTACCTGAAACCATTTTCCAGCCACGCTTCTCGTAGAAACGCCTCGCAGATGCGCCGTCAAAACCCTCAACAGGCGCACCGAGAGCATCGCCAACCGCAACACCGAGCAACGCACCCCTGAATTTCTCTAACAACATTCAAACATGCACCCCTCAACAACACACCGCACCGCTCTCTGCTCCCCTCGCTTCTACCTTGCTCCTCCACCACCACTCGCTCTTCCGCTCACAGCGTTAGAATTCTGCTACCGAAAAGAAGGAGAAGGAATGCAAGCAAAATAAGGACAATAGCGAGAATAATCACAATTTTAACGGATGCGGTATCCGTTCCGAAAATAATGGGGAAAGGCCCTATCATGACGATGCCTCCGCCTCTCACTTCTGGGCGCCCTTCCTCTCTCGGAGTTCCTGTTTCGCCTGCACCGCCCGCTTGCTTCCAAGTGTGGTAAAACATGCAAAGCATCCCCGCAGCAACGAAAATGAATCCTGCGAGAAGCAAAGCAACACCGAGCACCATCCACTTCATACTACCACCCCTGCAAGGATACCGCAAGCTTCAGCTTGCGGAGGCGGGAACGTAAAAGCTCCTGAAGCTGACTGATGTCAAAATCTTTATGTCATCCTCCTTTGCATCATGAGTTATTCTCTTTCCTGTCTTAATATCATGCAAGCTCAGTCTTCTCTTTCTCTCGTTGCATCCTCCTATGTAGCACAATCCGTATCTAGGGTGTCTGACTAAAGTTCCTCTCTTATAGCCTAAAGACCTTGTCCCTCCGTATCTCCTTCTTATACCTCCTTTTGATGGCTGGAACCTATGTAACTGCCTTCTGTGAAATCTTAAAGGAACCATATACCAGATGTCAAGGCAGTCCGGCTTTTTCGCACCTGTTATGAACGCTGATATAACCCAAGCATCCACGCAGTGTGAGTAAAAACTCTTCTCAGCTTTATCTTTTACCTTTGCCAAACCATGCTTCTTCCTCAGCCTCGCAACTTCTCTCGCCGAAAGCAACACCACTCTCAAACCTCTCCTTTGCACTTCTTTAATGAAGTAGTTTCTGCCGTTCTGCAAGGGTGAGAAGTTGTTATTCCACTTTTTCTGTTCTTTCTTTGTCTTTGCTTTGTCTTCCTCTACGCCAACATGCGTAATCGGTATTATTCTCCTAAGATGGTCTATTATCCTTAAGTATGTGTCCCATCTTGCCTTTGTTGATGGTGGAACCCATCCTTCCGGTCTCTTACGATTGTCAAAACGCTTCTTCCGACGCCTGCACTTACGGTATCTCCTCTTTCTCCTCATCTCTCGCCTTCGCTTCAGAGCTTCTTTCACCCAATTCACAGGCTCTGTCATTATGTTAAGAATCGTGTCTTTGACTCCTACCACTAAAAGACCGGCAAAAGAGGAACCTGGATCCACAGACACTGCTATCGGTTGTGTTCTTTCCTGAACCTCTTTCCGCATTGGATCAACATTGTGCCTCAACTGAATATAGAAAATACTTAACTTGTTCCATCTCGCTACTGCCTTTCCCTCTTTCAACATTCGACGAGCTCTTGCTGGTGTCGTAGGCATCAACGGAATACCTCTCGCATCAACTACCGGAACTCTCTTCACAGTGCCCTTCCCACTCCTCCCGCTTTTTCCCATATCAATCACCTCAGGGATTACCCCACCGGGTATCAGCCCGGGTGAAATTCCCCCTCGCCAATGCCCCGCAGGCTTAGGTGAGCATTGCGCTCACCACGGCATTCAGCAGTTCTGCCGGAGCGGGTGAGGCTGGGGGAGCACCCCACCGTCTTTTAGCCCGCAAGGCGTAGCCCATCAGGGCTTAGGCTAGTCAACGAAGCCTCTCGGCCCTTGGGCCCGCCAACCCAAGCCCCAGCCTGGGGTCGTTGACTTCTCCTCACGCCCCTTCCCTGCTCCTTCTCTTTACCCTCTTCTATTCTTCTCCCAAAAGAATATTGTTGCTGCTCTATCTTTTCATAGCAGCGGGGGAGGCAGGGGTAAAGTAATATGTAATGTCTGTTTATTGCTCGCTTCTGCGAGCCTAGGGTAGGGCCGACCCGAAGTGAAGCCCTCGCTGAGCCGATGCCCGTTCGGCTGAAAGCCGGATAAGTCGGGTGGATGAAATGGGAACCGATGAGCCTCACTGAATGATGCCAAGGTGAGGAGAGAAGGTCACTATTTCTTCCCGCAAATATATTTTCATTCATGAAAAAAATGGTCGTCTGGCCCGCATATATTGACGCAACGAAGACGAGAAGCGAGGGCAGAAAAATCTCACAGCACGATGCTGTTAAGTCTCCATCGCTGCGAGAGATTGCTTATGCTGCTTCTGCGCTTCGCTTGGAATACGAAGTTGAGGAGGGGCATGCATACCCTAGGTCGCACTGGGAGCGCTCTGGCAGGGTTCTCGTTGAGAAAGCAGGAAAGAAAACGGAGATTTTGAGGGAAATCGCCGCCAAAATAAAAGAGAAGAGGAGCAAATCTGCGACAGAAAGAGAGGCGGAAGGAGAGAGGCGTAAAGTGAAGAAAAAGAAGAAGAAAGAAAAGAGAAAAAAGCAGTGAAGAAGAAAACATGGAGGAGGCGTAATATGAATTCCGCTGAAATCATAGAGAAGGAGCGAAAATACATCATGCAGTCTTACGGAAGGCAGAAGATAGTGATAGTTGAGGGTAAAGGAGCGGTTGTTAAGGACATAAATGGCAGAGAATACATAGATTGTGTGGCTGGAATTGCCGTAAATGGCGTTGGACACTGCCATCCTCTTGTTGTGAAGGCGATATGCGAGCAAGCGAAGCGGCTTATTCACACATCTAACCTTTACTACACGGAACCGCAGGTGGAACTCGCTGCGAAACTTACCGAACTAACGGGAATGAGCAAGGTATTCTTCTGCAATTCAGGTGCGGAGAGCGTTGAGGCTGCTTTGAAACTTGCGTTCAAAATCACAGGAAAGCGGAAGTTCGTCGCAGCGAAAGGAGGCTTTCACGGCAGGACACTCGGAGCGTTGAGCGTAACGCACTCAAAAAGGGGGATTTTTGAGCCTTTGCTTCTGAAAACTGTTGATTTCGTGCCTTACGGTGATGCTCTTGCGTTGAGAAATGCGATTGATGAAGATACTGCTGCTGTTATTCTTGAGCCTATTCAGGGAGAAGGTGGCGTTGTCGTTCCTCCTGAGGGATATTTGCGGGAGGTTCGTGAGATTTGCGACGAGAAAGGCGTTATTTTCATCTTGGATGAGATTCAAACGGGCTTCGGACGCACAGGAAAATGGTTCTGCAAGGAACATGAGGGCGTTCAACCCGACATCCTCACGGTTGCGAAAGCTCTCGGCGGAGGCTTCCCCATCGGTGCGATGCTCTCTCTTGATGCGGAATTTCAGCGTGGCGAGCATGCATCTACTTTCGGCGGTAATCCGCTTGCTTGCGCAGCTGCCCTTGCAGCCTTGAATGCGATTGAGAGCGAAAATCTGGTTCAAAGAGCGGCAGAGCTCGGCTCTTACTTTCTGAGCAGGGCGAAAAAGGAGCTTGAGACGCTTCCTGCGGTGAAAGAAGTGAGAGGTCGTGGCTTAATGCTCGGCGTTGAGTTGAGCGAGTGCTGCGAGGGATGCGAGAGCGTCGTTGAGCGGGCTTGCGAGCGAGGCGTCCTGCTTAACTGCACTGCTGGGCGAGTTATCAGGCTTGTCCCGCCTCTTGTCATTCAAAAATCGCAGTTAGACACCGCTTTCTCCGTTCTAAAGGAGATTCTTGAGGAAATGAGCAAAAATTGCAAAGATTTTCGCAGCAAAAACGGTGAGAATGGCGAGAATGGTGGAAATTAGGCGGACTATTGGCGTTGATATAGGTGGAACGAACATAGATATTGTGCTTTTTGATGTTCATAGAGATAAATATGAGCATATTGCGACGCTCCCCACCGAGAAACACCTCAAAAGTGTTGGAGAGACGCTTAAAAAATATGTTTTGGAGTTTTCAGCGGATGCTCTCGGCATAGGTGCTGCGGTTTGGCTTAAAAAAGGCTCTGTTATTCATGCTCCCAACTTGCCTTCACGCTCAATTAAGTTAGAAGAGATGTCTGTTCCTGTATTTTTGGAGAATGATGCGAATTGCTTCGCAATTTTCGCACACAGAAAACTGAAATTTGATTATATTTTTGCTGTTACTATCGGCACTGGCATCGGCAGTGGAATCATCGTGAACGGAAAAATCTACAAGGGCGAGGGAATCGCAGGCGAAATCGGACACTTTGAGGTTTCTGCGGAGACGCCTGCGCTTCGTTGCAGATGCGGAGGTTTCAACCATCTTGAATGCTACTTCAGCGGTTGGGCGCTTCAGGAAAGATACGGGAAGAGCGTTGAAGAGCTGATGAAAGAGCGAGATATACACGATTTGAAGGAATTTGATGTGTTTTGCAGAGCAGTTTCAAACGCAATCAAGCTGCTTGACCCTTCAGCAGTCGCCTTAGGCGGAAGAATAGGAGCAAGATTGGACGAAAAAAGGGTGAAAGCGTGCATTTATCGCCACCTCTTGAGAGGTTTTTCACCAGAAATAAGCGTTTTGAACGATGAATTTGCGGTTGCGAAAGGGGCTTGCTTGCTCCCTCTACTCTATTCTGTTTTCACGCCTTAATAATTTCCCTTTTTCTATTTATTTTTTTCCATCTCTTCTGTTATTTTTAGCAAAATATATAATTTTGGAGTTTTTATTTATGGAATAAGGTGTGGTATGCAGTCAAAAACATACAAATTTTTAAATAGAGCGTTTCAATTGTGTGAGAAGACGAACTCTTCTTCCTTTTTTCGTTCGGAGGAGGTGAGAGAAAATGAGGACTGCTATTTTCGGACAGGGGTATGTTGCCTCCATTTTGGCTGTCGGACTGCAGCGGATAAAGGAAGGAGAGATAGGCTACGAGGGTATTCCGCTCGCAGACACGATACCGAAGAGCATAGAGGACATTGAACTCGTGCTTGCTTTTGACATCGACGGGAGGAAGGTGGGCAGGCGTCTTTCAGAAATCGCAGAGGAATACTGGGGCAGAATAGATTTTGATTGCGATTACGAAGTGAAAAGGGGCTTCAGCGGCGGAATGAATGGAATGTGGAACAGTGATGGTGAATCGGAGGATTTAGAGGAGGTAATAGGGCGTCTCGTGGATGAATACGAGAGGAATGATGTGGAAATATTCATAAATCTGATAACGACGGAGCGGGTTCAGCCGTTTTTTGATGCGGATAAGATGGAACGTGCGATAAAAGAGAACGATGTTGCGAGGCTCTCGCCATCACAAATATATTTCTACTCTGTGGCGCAATACGAGCGACAGACAGCATTCATAAATTGCATTCCTGCGCATATTGCGAATGACCCTGCATGTGTTCGCATCGCAGAGAGGAACGAATGCGTGATTTTCGGCGACGACGGCGCATCTGGCGCCACACCGCTGACCGCTGACATCCTTGAGCATTTGCATCAGAGGCGACGAAGAGTGAAGTGCATCGCTCAATTCAACATCGGCGGAAACACAGACTTCCTTACGCTTCAAGAGCCTGAGAGGAATCTTGCGAAAGAAGAGACGAAGAGTTCAATCGTGAAGGACATCTTGGGATACGATGTCCCGCACTTCATAAAGCCAACAGGCTACTTGGAGCCTCTCGGCGACAAGAAGTTCGTTGCGATGCACATTCCTTACATCTCTTTCAACGGGGCAGAGGACGAACTCATCATAACAGCGAGAATAAACGACAGTCCAGCGCTCGCAGGAATGCTCATAGACCTCATAAGACTCGCTGCGATAGCGATAGAGCGAAAAGAATTCGGCACAGTATATCCTGTGAATGCGTTCTACATGAAAATGCCAGGGCCGAGAGAGGCGCTTGCAACATCAAAAATGCGAGCGTATGAGATGCTGAAGGCGTGGGTTGGCTATGAAAGTATTGATTTTGGCGGCAGGGAGGGGCTCAAGACTGCATGAAATCACGAAGAGGAAGCCGAAGCCTGCGATTGAAATATGCGGTGTTCCCCTCATCCTTCGCAATTTTTTCATTTTAAGGAAGCTTAATGCGGAAGTTATCGTCGTTGTGGGGTATAAAGCTGAGATAATAGAGGGAATTTTTGAGAAGGAAGGGATTTCTGATGTTAAATTCGTGAGAAATGACGATTTGGAGCGAGGTAACGCATATTCAGCGCTTTGTGCGAAGTCTGCTTTGAAGCAAGAAGCGAAATTTGTCGTGCTTATGGGCGACCACATATTCAGCGAGTCATTTTTAAGAGAAACACTGAGGAAAGCGGAAGAAGTAGAAGGTAATTATGCGATTGTTTGCTCAAAAAATGATTTCATTGATGAGGGAGAGGCGACAAAAATACTTGCAAAAGATGGAGAAGTGAGAGAAATAGGAAAGAATTTGGGCGAATGGACGCACATAGACACCGGTGCTTTCATCTGCACAAACGAAATTTTTGACATTTTGGATGAGATTTTCAGGAAGAAGAGAGAAGTTGCGTGGTCTGATGTCGTGAGAGCGGCGAAAATGAAGATTCACGAAATCAACGATTTCTGGATGGATATTGACACTATTGATGACTTGAAAAGGGCAGAAAAAGCATTATTAAAGCAATTAATAAAGGAAGATGACGGAATAATATCAAAAAATATCAACAGAAAAATATCGTTAGGAATATCTTCGTATTTAAGTTCATTTAATATAGACCCTAATGTGATATCTACTGCCTCATTTTCCCTTTCTATTGCCGCATCTTTCCTGTTCTTGCTCCATTCTTACATCCTTGCAGGCATATTAGCGCAAATATCATCAATAATTGATGGTGTTGATGGTGAGATTGCCCGCTTAAAATTCAGAACGACAGAGTTTGGGAGATTTTTTGATGCTGTTTTGGACAGATATGCTGATTTCATCCTGCTTTCTTGCATTTTTCTTTCGTTACCGTTCAATATATTTGATTTTTTGGCTTTTCTATTCGCTATATCAGGCTCTTCTCTCGTTAGCTACACCGCTTCAAAGTTCAAAGAGACTTTCGGAGAGAGGGCAGAGCATTTTGAACGCTTTTCTTCGTTTATTCCTGCGAAAAGGGACGAAAGGACATTCCTAATTTTCGTTTTTTCAATGCTCGCAGCATTAGACATGATTTTTATAAGAGTTCTGCTTATTTCGCTCGCAATACTCACGAATTTGAGGGTAATAATGCGTATAATGATTGCGAAGAATTTGAAGGATTGATTTTTTGCCTTGATTTTTTTAATGCTGGCAGTTTTAGAGCAGTAGTAGGTCTTCAGGCGTGTTAATGTTCGTGAATGTGCGTAGCAGAGGGTCAAACTTTCTGATTTTTGCGACAGGCACGAAATTCACTTTGAGCGAAGAGATTGCGAATGAAATCTTGTGTTCTCCCTTTCTGATTGCTTCTTTTGTCGCTTTCAGCATCGCTTTCTTTCGGTAAATCGCATGCAAAGGCTCAATTTTACCGTCTTCCCAAAGAGGGACGACCGCATCGTAATTTGAACGCTGCTCTGCGAGAAATTTCAACGCCTCTTCGCTCAAGAAAGGCATGTCGCAACCGACGACGATGGAAAAAGGGTTTGAAGAAGCTTGGAGACCTGCGAGTATGCCTGCGAGCGGACCGAAGTTTTGAATGCGGTCAAAAGTAAGCGTGATTTCATGCGGTATTTCGCATTTCAACGCAGCACCCTGCTCTTCATCCCTCGCAACGACAACAATCTCCGATGCGACGCTGCGAAGTCGTTCAACGACATGCAAGATTAGCGGCTTTCCCCTGAACAGAGCGATGCACTTCTCAACGGGAAAGAAGCGCTGACAACGACCTCCCGCAAGGATGACAGCGGAAATTTTCGGAGACATGGAAGCATCTCCCCTTTTTATTTTCAAAATATTAAAGGGAAAAGGGAGATTGTGAGACAAGGGGAGGAGAGGCGTCGTGGTAGTGGAAGTGAGAGATGCCATATTTGCGGTTGTGATGGTCTGCGCCGCTTTCGTTCTATCCTTACGAATTTTAAGCACATATAACAAGGACGACCCGGTGACAGTGCTTGCAGTTGTTGTTCTAACAGCGATGATTGCGCTACTATTTTTGAGCGTTGAGGAGCGGTTAAGGAGAATAGAGAACGATATTTCGGAGAAAGAGCGCTCTATTAGGGTGAGTATGCAATCCGTTGAGGATGAAGTTCGTGAGAGAGTGGATGCAGCGATGAGCAAATTTGAGGAAATAGCGAGAAAATGGGGGAGGCACCGATGAGCGTGAATGTGCGTGAATGTGCGTGGGCGTGTGCGTGAAAACGAAGGAAATTGGTGAGGGATGTGGGGAGGTAGTATGTGGTCAGAGATAATGGCGAGATTTGAGAGGACGCCGTCGCAACGAAAAGTTGTTTCTTTGTTGCTTGAGCGGGGATTCGGCGTGAGTCCTTCTGGAAAAGTTGTTTCAGGCGGAATAGAAATACCACATGCTCAAGTGGCGAAGGAGGCAGACGTTGACAGGCGAGTTGTAGATGCGACTGTTAAACGCATTCTGAGCGATGCGACGCTGCGAAAAATATTTGAAAATATAAGAACTGTGCCTTTTCTTGCGGATGTCGCACCCATGCTCGGCTTAACTGTGCTTGTGATTCATGCTGTTGACCCGAAAGAGCGTGGAATTTTGGGAGAAGTCGCCGCTAAAATCGCAGAGCGAGGCATAAGCATCCGCCAAGCGGTGAGCGACGACCCTTACTTCGTGAAAGAGCCGAAACTCACAATTATTACTGAGGGGAACATCCCAGGGGATTTGCTTGAGGAGATTGCGTGTCTGAAGAAGGTGAAGAGCGTTCAAATTTACCGAAGTGCAGAGAACGAGGAAAACACAAAATAAGAGAGAGGAGAGAGATGTTTGAGGGGAGGGAAGAGAGGCGTTTGTTTTTGATTTCCGCATTCACAGTTTTTGCATTTTTTGCAGTTGTCTCTTTGCTTGCGACACTCGGCGGAGGTTTGGAGCCCGGTCGTCCTCTTCTCACAATCGCAGGCGTGGACATCTCAGCATACGCAGAGAGCGTTAATAGAGCCATTTTGAATGTTTCCGTGTGCATTGACAACAGTGGAGACGCATACTCGGGCGAAGTTGAAGTGGAAGTGAAAGCTTACGACGCAGAAACGAATTTGTTAGTGGCAACAAACAGAACTAAAGTCGGTAAAATTGCACCGAAGAAGTCAGAATATGCTTTCTGCTTGCTCTCGCTTCCGAAAGAGGGGGGCTACCGCATTGAAGTCGTTGTTTTTGAGAACGGAAAGGGCATACTGCGAGCGGAGCGCAAAATCTACGGGCTTGAGACGCTTGAACCTCCGGGGACAGCGAAAATTTCACTGCGAGAGCTGGACTTCATGGTCGCCTCTGTTGAGAGCGTCGGCGGTAAGGAATATGCGAAAATCAACACGACACTTTTTATTGACAATCTCGGCGGAGATGTCAGCGGGCTGAAAGCACTTGTGAAGGCGAGAGACAACGAGACGAGGCTCATCGCCGACCGGAAGTGGGTGGAACTCGGCACGCTGAAATGCGGGACGACATCTTTGCGTTACGCCACATTGACCGTGCCGAACCGCCGAGACTACATCGTTGAGGTTCAAGTGTTTCAGCACGGAAGAATAATTAGGGAAAGCAGTGGAATGGTTCTACTCTCTCCTTTCGCAAATAGGACTGTTGTGCTTGAAGCGCAGGAGAAGCGGGTGGAAATCTCACCATCGTTCAAAATATCCGATTTCATTCCGCTTGAGAAAGGTAGAATGCCCTATGCGACGCCGATTCCGAAGCCGCTGATTCCGAAGCCTGAAAGAGCGCCTGCACCGCCTGCCCAGCCGGGATTTGAGGCTTTATTCGCTCTCTCCGCCCTCGTCCTCACAGTCGTCTTAGGGAAGGCGAGGAAGGGAAAGAGCAGAAAGAGCAAAATGGAGGAAGAGCGTAGGATGTTGTGAGGGGGGAAGCAATGGAAGGCAAAGGTGAGGAGGTAGAAAGGGAGAAGGGAGGGGGAGATTTGTTTTCTCCCGAAAACCTCTTCAGATATTTCAGGTTTGGTGTATTTGTCATTTTGATGCTTTTGCTTCTCGTTGCGGTCTTCCAGTTCTATTTCTCTGCCCTCTCTGCGATTTCAAGCATGTTCAAATACGAGTTTGAGCCGTTGGTGCAAGCCATTTTTGCTCTCTGCGTCGCTGTTGTCGTCCTCTGCTCGCTGCGCTGGGTAATTGCATCGGGGAGAAAGTAGTAGAGTAGTGAGCGGTGCGACGGCGGTGTGCGAGAGAACGGTGCGAGAGAACGGAAGCAAACGAGAGCGTGAAGCGTGTTGGAAAGCATAGGCACAAAGAAGGGGGGTGAAGGCGGTGAAGGAGAGGCGAGCGCTCTACATAGGCAGGTTTCAGCCTTACCACAAAGGGCATCATGCGGTCATTCGTGAGATTGCC
>Ga0190312_1000301_pt1 | contig 17118 bp, 15 predicted proteins | sample 487007910_MG_FD_165046 | JGI IMG/M metagenome (GOLD analysis project Ga0190312, IMG submission 165046) | Hydrothermal vent sediment bacterial communities from Southern Trench, Guaymas Basin, Mexico - 4870-07-9-10_MG | ecosystem: Environmental > Aquatic > Marine > Hydrothermal vents > Sediment ... | reverse complement strand
CTGGACTGTGAATTATATATTTTATATACCAGGTAGGGAGCTCCAAATGAAGTATTCCTGATAATTCAAGAAACTTCAACGAAGGTTATCCTGATGAAGTAATTCAGTAGCTTTTAGGTTACGATTCTTATAACCTGTGCGGAGTAGGGTAAGTCAAAGAAGCCTGAGGATCCGTGGAGGAAGGCAGGTAGTTTTTTCCTAGTTTTGCGTATTTCATCTTTTTTCTTAATATCTTCTTATTCTATAAAGTACCTTTTTCGAATAGGATCCGTCCTGGGATTAGAATGGTGCATGAACTAGTATTACAAGCACTATCAGCACCTTTTTCGGTTTTGATTTTGTATCTCTTGGACAAGTATGGTGAGATGAAGCTATATGAGATTCTGGCGCACATAGGTTTTTCTAAGTATAAAGCTGTTCGGAATACTATTCTTCTCCTGACGAAAGCTGGTTTAATTAATGTTGTTGTTAAGAGGATATCACCACGGGTTCATGCGTGGAGAATAAAGCTGACTAAGAGAGGTAAGCGCATCATAAGATCATTAATAGACTCTATAGCGATCGAATAGTTCGTGGCCAATACTCGTTATATACCTATCATCTTTAATTTCACATTGCTATACCTTCATAGCTTTATCTGTTCATCGCGTTTGAAGCTTTAATGCATCTTTGGGATGCCTAGATCTATTGGTGCACGTGGTGTTTATACTTGCACTTCAAGTGCTTGTGGTTTTACTCATAGGCTATACGTCTCTGAGGAAGAGGTTTAACTTAAAGAATCAGCTTCTGCTACTAGCTCTCCTCATACTTAGCTTATTCTATACTAGTGTGATGAGGCCTTTCTCCCCAGCCGAAGAACAATTCATTATGATAGCAGCACTATTTGTGCTCCCCGTAGTCGGTTTTATGGTACTAGCAATTATCATTTTTGCTAGGAAGAGTGCTCATCCGGAGGTCATTAGGAATAGGACTTATCTGAATGAAGTTCAGCGCAAAGCATTTCACTTTATAGCTCTACCTATGTTTGTTCCTTTAGAGTACTATCGAGAAATATATAACTTAGTGCTCGATGGTGCTTATTTTACCTTTGGACTATTCATTGAGAAGCGTAGCATGGGCTACCTGTGTTTCCTACTGTTTACTGTGGTCCTACTACTACTAGTTTTGTTCTCTCTAATAGAATTCTTGAGGCTGAATTTCAAACCAGTGCTGTTTGGAAGCCTACTAAGAGAGAAAGAGCTTAATCAACTAGCCTCATACTTCTACTCCACGGTATCAGTATATCTTGTAACACTATTCTTCTTTCCCAATGACAGGGTTGTTGTTGCTGCTATAGCTATAGGCTTCCTAGCGGACTTAGCTGCATGTCTAGTTGGCATGAAGTTCCGGCGCTTTCTGTATGGCGATAGAAGCATGGAGGGTACTCTAGCTAACTTTCTTGTGGGCGCTATGGTGGGGCTCTATTTCGTTGGTTGGGTGGCTATTCCTGTAGCCGCAGTAATAGCTGTATTTGACTTCATTAACGGTGGTTTTGGTTTCGATCTAAACGACAATTTGCTCTTCCCATTGATAGCAGCCTCGTTGCTTAAGGTGCTGTTGGTGTAATCTTCGATTTTTTAGGCCTATTTTTAATGGGATATCTTCTTTTCTCTTACTAGTTTCTATCCAGGTCTTGGTGCTTAATTTTGATTAGAAGGAAATATCGGTGGTTGGCATTCGAGATAATATCTGAGAAGGCTATCGAGAAGGAGCAATTCATTTCTGCGCTCAAACGAAAAATCTATGAGTTGTTCGGCACGTTTGGTGATGTTGGTTTCAGAATAGAGGAATATGACCCACAGAGAAATTTTGGGATTATCAAATGTCCTCGGGAAGATCTGAGAAGACTCCGTGTGGCGTTGGGTCTTCTTAGGGAGATACAAGGAATGCCTGTGGTGATAAACGATCTTTATTGCTCTGGTACACTTAGGAAGCTTAGAGAAGAGCTGAAGAAGCGGCAACTTTTTATTGATCTTTTGAGAGATTCTAGGTGAGGTTACAATGGCTTGTGATGAAAAGGTCGTGTTGGAGATCGTGGGAGACATCATCAGCGCTCTGAGGGACAATGATACTGTTAATGCTTATAGGTATTACAATGTGCTCGAGGGCTATATAAAGCGGAATAGATGCAGGGGTGAGGTTGTAGATACAGCGATTAAGCTCCTGAAATCTGCCGATCATAATCTTGGTGGATCTATGCGCATTGTTCTGAGGGAGATAATAGGTCTTCTCTCTAAGCTCAAGCGTGCACCTAAGAGTCGGAAGAAAGAAACTAAACAGAAGACTCGAAGGAAATCTAAGTCTCGTACTCGAGCACGGCGTAAGCACTAAGCGTCTCCTCTGGCGACAATCCTCCATGATATATGGCCCCGCGCCCCCTAAGAAACTTTTTGTTTCCCTTGGGGAATATTGCTACCACCTGTGATGCTATCTTTGTTTTTGTTATAAGTTTTGTGCCCTTAGAGTAGAACTCTATTTCTCTGAAACCTAGCAGTTCGGCGGGTATCAACCAGAATGCGCTTCTGAATTCATCATCTGAATTGTAGATATGCTGAACAACCATTTGCGTCTGGACGTCCCTGAGTGGTATGAATGCGTAGCGCTCCCTTATCAGGGGTTCTAGTGAGTAGTCTATGGCTCTTCTCTCTACAAGTGTGTCTAGGAAACTCGATGGATCGTAGAATTTGGGGAATATGCCCAAGCCGTGATCTGAGGATAGGATTACTCTGATTTTTTTGTTTCTCCTAGTTAATGTTACTGCGATATGCATCAATAATTCGGCTATGTTGTTGAGGTACTCATCAACGAAATGTGCTAAAACGCTCTCTGAAGCACCATGCATTGATTTTTCTAGCTCACTTAAAACTATGATTATTCTATCCGAATGTTTTTCCTTTGTAGTGAACCTATTGTAGATAACTGCTATCGGGCCATAATACGCCTCAACTTCTGGGCCAAATCTGCTGAGAATAATTTCCTCTTCCTTCTTGAGGGATTTCGGTGATAGTGCGAAAGACTGAGGGGGCCTGCCTAGCATTATTCCCCTTCGAGAGATTGTGGTGATTGATGGTAGAAGCGAAATTTTTGATCCTTGACTTATCAATCTAAATCCACATCTACGAAGTTTTGGTAACAGTCGGAGAATCAGGTCGTCATATCGTAAACCATCAATTATCAGATAGATCGTGGGTATATCTTTTTCCCTCTCGGTATCTAGAATTGATGTTACGAATAGCTGTGGATTCTTGGCTAGTTGATTATGATATTCTCTTAGAAGAATGTAGCTCCATTTCTCACCTAGCTTTTTGTAGGCTTTCGAGACACTATTTAAGATTTTGAAGAAGCCTGGTAGAACACCGAAACTTCGCTTCATATCGGAAGCGAACTCATGTCCTCGACCAAGAACTTCGAGTAATAGCTCCAATTTTTCCTTGAGATTCAAAATATCATGGATTTCCCTCGGCCTGAGATTTATTGCTTCATTAATTTGCTTAAGAAGCATCACCAACCTAACTAGTCGACGAGGAGGAGCTACATGTGAATCTCTGAAATATTTGATAGCAGCTCTTCCAGTCTTTAGAAGTTTGTCAGTAGTCCCGTATAACTCCCAGGGGACTGAAGCCACGATGCCATGAGGCTTGAGAGTTGATTTTAGAAGAATATCGTTGATCAGTTTGAGTCCCGCTCTGTTTCTCTTTATCGCTAGGGAAACTATTGTGCTAAGTTCATGGTCACGAAGCGACGCAAAAACTAATATTGCTACTGCGGCGTCTCTGAGGAGATCTGATTCTGGGAAAATGTCCTCAAGAAGTTTCAGAGCAATGAACCCCCCATGTATTGATGCGAATCTTAGTATCGTCAGAAGGTTTAACAAGCTAGTTCTATCTAAACTAGCAGTCAGCTGCAAGACCCTAAGTAGCCCCACAACACTCGGTATATCTCCCGTTATGTATCTTCGAAGTAGAAAAACAACAAGCCTCAGTCTGAGAGTCTCCCTAACGAATTTGAGTGGTAGGGGGATAAGGCCTAGAATGATTATGAACTCGAGAACCCTAATTGCCTCTGGCGATTTTTTAGAAACAACATCAGAAAACAGGGTGCTTGAAGCCTCTCGTAATTGGTAGCCAAACAATAGGCGGAGAACAAGGTTGATCTCATCTATAACATTCTGAGGCCAGTACTTGCAAATAGTCCTAAAGAACGCATCAAAAATATTTCGCGGTGAAACCTCTAGTTTTTCTATGGTTTCCAATATGGATAGAAGATCGCTGGAAGGTGTGATCTCCGATTCCTGGGAAGAAGCATCCCTCACAGAAGCCTCTAAAACAAACAGTATATCAGTGAGAAGGCGAAGACGGATTTCGAAATTGCCAGTAGAGGAGCCTTTCTCGATCAGAAAAGCAAGAACTTTTATGATCTCTTCTGGGCTTAAACTTCGGATTAAACCGAGACATTTTTTGATGTTAGTCTCCACGATTTTGCTCTCAATCCATACTCTCGACAATAAGCCCTTTCTCGCAATGAAATCCTCAATGATCGTTATTCTCTTGCTGGGATGCTCAAAAATCGCAGCCACCAATCCAGGAAGAAGGTCACCAAACGGCGGAACTCTACTCATGATATATAGTCTAGATATGAGCTTCCTAGCGATGAGCCTAGTATTGGTCTCCCGAAGGAAAATATTAGTGAATTCGCCCCCTAAAATTTTTTGAAGAAGGTTTACCCCTTTACTGCCTGGGATACCCATTTGCTTAACCTCATGGTGAGCCAAACTCCACAACGAAAAATCAGAAGGATCAACACATTACAAGTATCTTTTAAAAGACATATTCCTTTTAATCTTAGACTCAATAGGGATCGGATCTCTAGTAGAGCACCCACAACAAGCGGGGGTTCCGGAGTGGACAAACGGGCTCGGTTGAGGGCCGAGTGGCGTATGCCTGCGCGGGTTCGAATCCCGCCCCCCGCACCACTAAGTTGTTACTGTTATGTCTTCTCAATTTTCCTGCGTTGGGATTTTGAGGGTATCTCTTGAAATGGTAATGCTTAGAGATCTTCTCCTTGTGTATATTCGCTTCTCTGAAGTTTTGGACCATTAACTTTTGATTCTGGAATTCGCGGTTCATTAGTAGTTGATAATATCCACTTAGAGATCCTCTGTGGTCACTACTATCAAAATTTGGTGAGTACTGCATACCTGAGAATAGGATCTGGAATTAGATACTTGTTTTCCTGCTTCATTATAAATCCATACTTCCTAAGTTCGTTGAGGTATTTGGATAGTTGATTATTTGGAATTCTACGTTTCAACCGCAATTCTAGGAGCGTCTTTACCTCTTTCCATCGTTTGGGACCCTCCGCGAGAATCTTTGCTACCTCGATGTACCTTCTTTTTCCAACGCCTCTTGTGTCCAAAAATTTTTGAAACTCTTCGTAAACTAGATTTGCTCCCAGCTCCAAGACCTTATCGAGAGCCTCGTCGACGCTTTGGCCCTTCACAACAAACCATCCAAATAGTGTTAACCAGCCGGCATTTCCATTCAGCTTTTTAACTACATATCTAAGTATATTCTCATCGATTTCAAGACCGTTCTCTCTAAATCCAGCCCTCAGAAATTCAATTGCCTCTCTCTCTGATAAGTATCGTGTATTAATATCGATTCGGGCTCTACCGAATAGTGGTCGCTTAGGATTATCCAAAAGATTGGTAATAACGCCTATCTGAGAACCTGTCAACACAATTTTTATGCGTTTCAAAGTGTCATATACAAAAGCTAAGTACCTATCAAAATTTATCTTAGCTACCTCCTGCGCTTCATCAATTGCGAGAACAAAATATGTATTCTTCTTCTCTGCCCAGCGATTTATTCCGCGGAGAAAGGCTTTGTACCTAAAAGCTGGATCCGTAGTCTCCTCACGGCCCAGCTCTACTCTTATCCCAAGAAAAGATACTGCTTTTACACGGCCAAGTATTGTCTCCCTCTTACATTTAATAATCTCACCTAGAACCTCCGAGAGCTCATAGGAAAAAGATCTTCGATCCACATCCTCAAACTCCCTCATATCTATCAGAACGTAGCTAAGTTTAGATTCGTTTAGTCCAACGCGAAGAATCGAAGACTTGCCGGTTCTCCTTGGGCCCTTTATAACAATTAAGCGGGTCAAAGGATCATGAAGCTCCCTAATTATCCTCTCGACCTCCTCCTCAAAATTAAACAGATCCCCCCTCCTCTCCTTCGGTTTAGGCTCAAATATCATGTTAGACCCCACTAACTTAGTTAGCACCCATTAACCTAATAAAAACGTAAGGCTCTAGCTAACTCGAATGGTCATAACTAGGGATAACTAAGAAGATCAAACAATTAGTAACAACCTATCTCCAAACTTAACCATAATCCCGCTTCAAACAAAACTACTATCCACAAGAAAAATCAAGCCAATGCCACGCCCAATAATCAAACATCCAACAAAATTCGTTACACATCATTGATAATTTAATCGCAGACATATCCTCAACACATTATATACCCAACTAATAATGATTATTTCTCCTAATATCCTATAGTAAACCCACGGTGACCTAAATGCAGGAAGACAGACCATTCGAAATAATCTTCATAGCCCGAGGCGGCCAAGGAGCATGGACATCAAGCATCCTAATCGCACAAGCAGCACTACACGCCAAAAAATACGCACAATCATTCCCAGAGTTCGGTCCTGAGCGTTCTGGGGCTCCTGTGCGTGCGTATGCTCGGATTTATGATAAGCCGATTGAGATACATGCTGGTGCGACGAAGGCTGATGTTGTTGCGGTGATTGATGGTAGCTTGGCGCATATGGCGAAGGATTTTGTGAGGGAGGGTGGGGTGGTGATCATTAATTCTTCTGAGGATCCGAAGGAGCTTAAGAAGAGATTGGGTCTGCCTGAGAGTGTGAAGGTTTATGGTGTTGATGGTACGAAGATTGCTTTGGAGACTCTGGGGAGACCAATAGCTAATACTGCTATACTTGGGAGTTTGGTTAGGGTCCTTGAGAAGTTGGGTATGAAATATGTGTCGCTCGATGATCTTATATTTGCTGTAAAAGAAGTTTTTGGTGAGAGATACTCAGAAAAAATAGTCAACAGCAATATTGAGGCTGTTAAAAGAGCGTATGGGGAGGTGAAGGAGGAATGAGCGGTGCGGAGCTTAAAAAGTGGTATGAGATCCCTATAGCTGGGGTGCCCTGGAAATTTTCTACGGAATACAAGACAGGGGACTGGCGAAGCAAAAGACCTATCATTGATCACAGTAAATGCATAAAGTGTTTATTCTGCTATATATACTGCCCAGAGATGGCAATAAAGGTTCATTGGACTCCTGATGGCTCTAAACCAGAAAAGGTCACGGTTGATTACGACTTCTGCAAGGGATGTGGGATATGTGCGGATGTTTGTCCTCGTAAAGCTATTAGTATGGAGCTAGAAAAGAGGTGAGGGGATATGGTAGCGGAACAGGTTGAAATGCTTCTAAATGGAGATTTTGCAGTCGCCTGGGCATGGAAACACGTAGAGCCTGACGTTGTAGCTGCTTTTCCGATAACTCCACAAACGTTGATTGTGGAGAAGTTCTCAGAGTTTGTTGCTAATGGAGAGGTTAGAACACAGTTCGTTAATGTGGAGAGCGAGCATAGTGCTATTTCGGCTATGGTTGGTGCTGCTGCTGCGGGTGCTAGGGCGGCGACTGCGACCGCTGCTAATGGTTTGCAGTTGATGCACGAGATCCTGTACATTGTGTCTTCCATGAGGCTCCCAGTGATGCTAGGTGTTGCTAATAGGGCTGTTTCGGGGCCTATTAATATTCATTGTGATCATACTGATGCTATGGGTCAGAGGGATGCTGGGTGGATAATGATTTTTACTGAGGATGCTCAGGAGGCATACGATTCTACGATTCAAGCATTCAAGATTGCGGAGGATCCTAACGTGTTGTTGCCCATAATGGTTAGTTTAGATGGGTTCCTCATATCGCATACGGCTATGAATGTGAAGGTCTTCAAGGACCCTGCTGTTGTTAAGGAGTTTGTTGGGGAGACGAGACCTGTGCCCAAGATCGAGCTTATGGGTAAGGAGGTGGAACTATCACTTAATCCGAGGAACCCTGTGCCCGTGACCTTTGGGCCTTTCGCATACTATGATTACTACTTTGAGTTCAAGAGACAGCAGATAGAGGCTATGAATAGGGTCCCTGAGGTTGTGGAGAAGGTAAATGATGAGTACTCTAAGATAAGCGGCAGGAAATATGGCAATGGCCGTGTTGTTCCTTGGAATGTGGATGATGCTGACATAGTTGCTGTTGTTATGGGAAGTGCGGCGGGCACAATGAGGTATGTTGCGAGGAAGTACAGGAAGAAGGGAGTTAAGATAGGTATACTAAGAGTCAGGTTGTTTAGACCATTCCCATGGAAAGATATACAAGAGCTGCTTCGTGGCAAGGAGGTGGTGGCGGTTTTCGATAGGGCTCAGGATCAAGGTGTTATGGGTGGTCCTTTGTTCCTTGAGACATTAGCTGCTCTATATTATTTGGATGATAGGCCGAAGAGCGTGGTTAACTATGTGTTCGGTCTTGGTGGTAGGGACTTCCCACCGGAGCTTGTTGAGAAAGTGTTTGACGAGCTTATAAGAATTAAGGAGGGCAAAGAGAAACCCTTCATCAAGAAGTATGTTGGTGTTAGGGAGTAGGGGGTGGGAAACATGGTAGGGACCAAATGGAATCCAACTCTGATCGAGCTTGCTAAGAAGCCCGACTATTTCCTATCTGGCCATAGAATGTGTGCTGGTTGCCCCGCACCTGTGATCGTTAAGTTGACACTAAAAGCTCTGCCCGACCCAGATAATGTGGTTGTGATCAATGCTACGGGTTGCTTGGAGGTAGCATCAACAATATACCCCTATACATCTTGGGGCAGACCCTGGATCCATAATGCTTTTGAGAATGCAGCAGCTACAGCATCGGGTGTTGAGGCAGCATTTAGGGCTCTTAAGAGGAAGGGTGTTTGGAAAGATGAGTTGCCAACCATAGTTGTCTTTGGTGGTGATGGAGGAACATATGATATTGGTCTTCAATCATTGAGTGGTGCTTTGGAGAGGGGACATAAGCTTATCTATGTGCTATATGACAACGAAGCGTACATGAACACGGGTATTCAGAGGTGTTCCTCAACGCCTCAGTACGCTGCGACAACGACTACACCTGCTGGTCGAGTAATCCCTGGAAAACCTGAGTGGAAGAAGCCGATTTCATTTATAGTGGCAGCTCATCATAATGTTTATGTCGCTACGGTTAACCCGTATTTCTGGGCTGACTTCGTTAAGAAAGTCAGAACCGCCGCTGAGTATGATGGCCCCGCCTTTATTCACGCGATATCAGCATGCCCACGAGGTTGGCGCTATGAATCAAGACTTACAATGACTATATCCAGGTTAGCTACCGAAACATGCCTACATCCGCTTTGGGAGTTCGATCCGGAAACTAGAGAATACAGGATAACTGATAGGTCTCTCTATATTGCTAAGAATCCGGATAAGAAAGTCCCAGTAGAGGAGTATTTGAAGCTTCAGGGAAGGTTCCGCCATCTGTTTAGTCCTGTGCGTAGGGATGATTTGATTAATGAGATACAGCAGAAAGTTGACCGCGAATGGAACTATCTACTCAAGCTTGCTGGCTTCAAGGAATGACTATTCCATCCTTTTTATTTGTTTTTAGGGAGTCAGAAGAAATCTGCTAGGTTTACGCGGACCTTCCTAATTACACTATCGCGTCTTTCTTTTTTCTCTCTGCTATTATTCGCCAGTTTTTCTGCTAGATCCGTTATCGATGTTTGCCGTAGGACCCGGTAATCTGTTGCTAAGAATCTATAGAATTGCTGTGATCTGAAATCCTCCTCGTCGAGATCCGATGTTATTTCGCGGGCAATCCCAAAGAATTTGAGGACCATGTTTATATATACCGTTGGTTGGAGAGGATTTCCACAGTTTGGGCATCTACCGTTTATTGGTATTCTTCGTATAGTTCTTCTACACTTGGTGCATTTAAATGACTGTGTGCCAAAGGATCTTAGGTTTCCGAAGATATCGCGGAGGATATGGCTTTCTAAGATTTTGCCTATAGCATCGCTGTAGTCAATGGCTACTATCCTCTTCATGAGCTTGATTTGCTTTTTGAGTTTGTCTATCATGTTTTGTGCTTTAACATATGCTGTAACTTTTGGCCCTTGGTCTATCTCGGCTGTATCAAGCGAAAAGTGGAGGCCTGCATACTGCCTAGGAGTACCCAGTCTCTTCTCAATATTATCTATGAGGGACTCGATATCACCGGGGTCGGGATATTCAAGGGACTTTCTGTAGAATTCCAAAGGTATTTTCCGCATTGTATCCAAGTTGTAGACCTCCGAATCTACTTCTAGGGGGTTAAGTATTGTGGTGACGATGAGTGGTGTATCCATTTGCCCTCCCCGACTTTTTGGTAGATAATCCTTGGAGAAGTTGATTAGCCCATCTAACAAAAGAATTATTGAGTCTTCGTCTCCGTCACAATTTCTCCTTTTAGCGGCATGCCAGTAAGGGTGTGCGAATAGGCATCTTGCCTTAGTAAACCCTATTATGCGACCAATAATCCCAGCAGATGTATGGGGGGCCAATCCTATTACTAGGTGTCCTACGAGATCCTCTTTTTTACTTATATTATAATAGGGTTTAAGGCCATAAACCTTAGTAAGGAGCTCATCAATAAACTGAGCGACCCTAATCAGATATTCGGCAGCATCCTCATTGATCACAATATCTTGTACCTTCAATTCGACGATCTGGTCGTCTCGCTCTAGCGGGTTGCCATAAATATCATGTGTGTATCCTAGTTCTCGAAGTTTTTCGATGGAAACGCCGATTTCTCGTGGTCTAAAGTGGGTAAGTGGGGCGTCTGTAGCGTCAAAACGTATTGTTCCATCCCGGAAAACGGATAGGTTATATTTAGCTCTAAGCAGACCCTTCGCTAGGTATTCTGGCATTTTTCTTTTTGAGATCAAACCTATTACGCATCTAAGATCCTTAGGCATCCTTATACCATGTTTTTTTTCGATTTCGTTTAATATCTGTTTGAAATCGATCCTAAACTTTGCGAATGGTTGTATTCTGCGTCCTCCGCATCTAGGGCACTTCTGGAGGGGGTCTCTCGAGATATATCCACAATTAGCACAGACATAGACTTGGATTGTCCGAGAGCCGCAGTAAGGACAGAAGGGATAGAACACAAGTTTTTTGCACTTCTCGCAGAACATGCTGGCTGCTTCGACCTCGAATATCTTCGTTTTATCGAGTACTCTGACAACGGACCTAGTTGATTTTCCAGCTTCTCCTATTGGGAAAAGAACATGGACGGAGGGCTTCATCTCTCGATGTTTTGCTTTTTCGGGGCGGCCCATACGTGCACCGATGAAGAAAGTGTACTTATCGTATATGTTGAGTCCTAGTTCTCTTAGTATTCCCAAGGCATCGAGGTCTTTCCTATTTGTGGTTTGAAGTTTTTCTAGGACTCTATCGGCTATAAGTTTGAGGGCAGTATAATCCTCGACAGTTAATATTACTCTGTTATCAGAAACTCTATGAGTTACCAATAGCTTCTCTAGAATATTTTTCAGCCGATCATCGTATGGAAGTTTGTTTGTCTCTGAAGCATTGATTTTCTCGAGGAGGTATAGTAGCTCATCACAGGAAATGTTTTTCCAAAAATATGTATACCGTGGGTGCCAAGGAATATTAAGTTGCTCAACTAAGTCGACCATGAACTCAGGGTTCTCAGTAGCTCTTCGCAAATATTCATCAGCTCTATGTTTCTCTCCTACTTGCCGAAGTTTTTCTCTTAATTCCTGTTCCCACCACTCCTCGACGATTGGTGAGGGAAGGATAATATGATTATTCTCTAGGAATTCCCCAATACCGATAAGCATGTCTCCTAGAAATAAAATTTTTTTGATTCTATCACGAATCTTTAGGGCCGTCTCTACAGACTTAACTTCTACTACTGATCCATCTTCAAGCAAGACTATTGGCGGGGCTATACTATCCACGGGAAGAACAATTGCTCCTTTTCCTGGTCTCTCTGGCTTTATTTGTGTTCCCACAGCGAGAAATTCGTCAAGAAGGTACATTGTAGCGGGATGAATTCCTACTGCTGCCAGACCTGTATTTCTTGATCGGCCATATCTGAGCCGAAAACCACCGTATTTCATTGGAGCAGCTAATACAGGGCGTCCAACGACTACCTCACTCATATATGAGTAATTAGGTTCGATCTTCTTGATATTAGTTGTAGATTTCTCCTCATTTTTTTTGTCTGTTTTTTCTTCGGCGTGCCCTAGTGTTGCAAGCTCCTCTAACCATTCCCACCCCTCTATGTTAAGCCTCCTAACTATTTTGAGGAGTTTCTTGGCCTTCGCTATTAGTCCATCATTAATAACAAGTACGGCTCCTCCGCGTATCTTCGGTGTATCAACGTATCTAACCTTTCTGTAGATTTGCACCTCCTTGTCTGTTCCTTCGCCATTAATCTCGATCGGAACATGTTGCATAGTAAATACTATTTTATCCCTGTTGGGAGGGTACTGAAGATTGCTATAACGTTTGTAGAGAAAGACTTCTTCGACCATTCGCTCAATTTCCTCTTTCGTAGGTTTGTACTTCCTAAGGCCCAGAGTCTTCCTAACAATATCCGCTAACAATACACTCATAGCAGTCTCTGTTCCGCCTGCTGACCTGATGGGGCCAGCATAATACACAGCGAGATGTTTTTCAGGTCTGATTTTAACCTTAACAATTCCTTCCAGCGGAGCAGCGACAATGCCATTAGTTATAATCGCCAGAGAAGTTCTTATAGCTTGCTCAGCTATATTCTCAAGGTTCTTTTCATCTGGTGTCCATACCCCAGATGCTATCTCTCTAGCGATAATCACAGCTATTTCCTCAAGCTCCTTGCCTTCCTCTTGAAGTTTCCTTATACGCTTAGCTATCCCTTTCGGACCGACCATCGCCTCGACTCTGGACGCTAAGTCAAAAGCTATTGAAATCTCGGGCTGGGTTTGAGGATCATACCCTTTTCTTCTAGCCTGCAGGGCTACTATGTATGCCTCTCGTGTCTTGCTTATAAGCTCCTCAAAGTAGTCTTTATATTGTGGTGGGTACTGAAGGTTCGAAGGTATTCTTAGATCCAAAGCCTCTTTGTCCATCTTTGGTTGCCCTCAAATTTATCAAGACAATATCATTATCTACTGAATGAACCAGCACTAATTAAGATTAGTATTACAAGTGTGATGGGAATGATCTGGCTCGTAAAAGACCCCCTATATAACTCAATAAGAATAAGACCGTTCCTGCAGAAAGGTTTCAAGGTGCTGAATATAGAGCATAAAAGGTTTCCTGACGGGGAAGAATACATAAGAATTCTGGACGAAATAAATGAGGAGGATCATTATGTGGTCATTCTTAGAGGCTTCCCAGAGCAAAACAGTAATATTCTTCGTGGACTCCTAATCATCGACACCTTACGCGATTTTGGTGCCCGAAAAATAATTGTTGTTTGGCCTTATCTGCCTTACTCAAGGCAAGATAAGAGGTTTCTACCGGGCGAGGCAATATCTGTTATCACATTGGTCAAAGTGATATCTCTCCTTGGCGTAAGCTATATTATAACTGTTGACGTTCACAACGAATCCGCCTTTAAAAGATTTAAAGGCAAAATCATTAACATTACAACGGAAGACCTATGGGCTGAATACATAGCAAGAAGGTACAATGCAAGGAAAATCGCCCTAATAGCGCCGGATAAGGGGCGAGAAGAATTCATAAGAAAAGTGGCGCAAACCCTTGGAGCAGATTACTATGTATTTGAAAAACGTCGGGACCTCACCACGGGAAAAATAGTGTGTCACAGTCCAACAGACGAAGAATCTATAAAGAATGCTATTAATTATGCTGATTGCTTCATTATAATTGACGATATCATAGCGACTGGAGGCACGCTGGCCAACATAGCGCGATGGCTCCGTACTGAAGGATTCAACGGCAAAATAGTTGTTGGGGGGATCCATGGCCTTTTTTTAGGGAACGCGGTTGACCGGCTACTCCGAAGTGGTGTCGATGAAATTATCGCCTCAGATACAGTTTCGAATCCCTTTATCCATGATGAGCTTTCAGTATCACCTCTCCTAGTAAATGCGATCCTTAATATTATAGGTGAGAAGGGTGAGAGGACCAGGTAGAGCGGCATTTACGAAATATGTATTAAAATTCAAGATGGTTGTGAATGGTTTCGTGGAACGTAACGATATCGTAGGAGCTCTTTTTGGTCAACTTGAGGGAATTCTGCCCCCTGAGCTTGATCCGCAGAATCTGCTTAATACAGGTCGTATAGGTCGGATTGAGGTTTCTGTTACTCATAGAGAGGGCAAGACGTTTGCTGAGATAAGTATTCCTTGTTCCCTTAATAAGGTTGAGGCTGCGATATTAGCGGCTGCTGTTGAGACCGTCGATAAGATCGGGCCTGCTCAGGCTGAGACCAAGTTGGATGCTATTGAGAATATCTTAGAGGAGCGGAGAAAATTGATTGTGGAGCGTGCGAGTAGTATTCTGACTAGTTGGTATGCGTATGAGAAGTCTCGGATTTCGCCGGAGAAAATATCTAGGCTTGTTGAGGAGCAGATGAAGAAATCGAGGGTTATTACGTATGGGCCAGAGAGGTTGCCTGCCGGTATTGGTGTGCTCAAGTCTGATGAGATAATAATTGTTGAGGGGAGGGCTGACGTTATTAATCTTTTGAGGCACGGTTTTGATAATGCCATAGCTATCGGAGGATCGGGGGAGGTTCCTAAGTCTATCATAGAGCTGTCTAAGAAGAAGACGACGACCGTGTTTGTAGATGGAGATCGTGCGGGATTATTGTTGCTTAAGTCGTTGCTTCAAGTGGCGGATATTGATTATGTAGCTGTAGCTCCGCGGGGGAAGGAGGTGGAGGAATTAACGTTTAAGGAGATTAAGAAGGCGCTTGATAATAGATTGCCCACAGACAAGTTGGTGCTCGACTTGGAGAAGTTGGAGTACTTGTTAGAGGAGTATTTTGGTAAGATCTATAGGCCAGAAAAAGCTGAGAATGTGGAGGAAATTTTGGAGGCTAAGCTTGATAAAATTATTGGTAGTAAGAGGTTCGTGGTGCTAAATGAGAAGTTAGAGGAGGTATTCTCTGGTGTTCTAATGCTCTTGGACACATTGATAGAAAGTATGTCTAGTGGGGAGTTAGGAAATATTTATGCTATTGTGATGGATGCGCCTCCCTCAGAAACTCTTTTGGAGAAGCTTAGAAAGATGGGCGTAGTATTCGTCGCTTATAGAAGCGGAGAAGGTAAGACAGTAATTCTTAATCTACAAGCAGAGAAGAAGGAGAACTCCGAAGCTAAATGACTAAGGTGAATCTCAGTTTTTTGTTTTATTAATTATCTTTAAACTCTCATAAAAATTCTGTGAGGTTAGTTATGGTGGTATTTGATGGAAGAGCGGACAGGTCCGGGTATCCCCCCTAAGGCGAAGAGCAAGGTTATATGTCCTTTCTGTGGGCATGTTTGGGGTCTATCTGGGGAAGAAGCGACTGCGCTATCTTTGGTAAATAGGATTGCTTGTCCAAACTGTAATAAGACTATTCTCGTGAAGGCCCGACCAAGAACTAGGAAGCATGTTCTTGCGGTTTAAGTGGTCAACATTGATATCTAACGAGCTTTTAGAGAAGTTCTATAGGAATGTTTTTTCTTTGGCGCAGTTGTTTAGGATAATCGATCCGAGTACTTTTTCCCACCGTGAATTTGGTTTTCTGCTTGTTCGGAATGGAAAGGAGATATTTACTAGGAATAAATCCTTTGATGTCCCTGAGCATCTCTTACATTACGTCAGAGTAGAGCTTCCCCAAGGGATTATGGTGGGGGGCATTTATGATCCTCCTCCGAAAGGGCAATCCATAACTAAGCTAAAGTGGTTAGGGCATGAATTAATTTTTGATCTTGACCTAACAGATTATGATGATGTTAGGACCTGTGGAAAAGGTAAGGATCATGTATGTCCTAAGTGTTGGCCTCTCATTAGAGATGCAGCTCTTTTTATCGATGAGACGCTCAGGGAGGATTTCGGTTTTCGGAAGATAACTTGGGTCTTCAGTGGGAGAAGAGGGCTTCATGCTTGGATTACGGATCCAGAAGTTTTGATGCTCGATGAGGAAGCAAGGGATGCCATAGTCGAGTGGATTGCTCCTCAAGGTGAAAGGATTCTGCGCCCCTATTATTGGCAGGAGAGAGCACTGAAGATTTTCAGCGATATCAAATCCTTAGAAAGCATGTATTCTGTTGATATAGCTGCTAAGAAGAAGGTTGCTAAAATCTGGGAAGAAATAAGGAAGAGGCTACCTAGAATCGACAGACAAGTAACGATCGATATAAACAGGCTATTGCGGATGCCTGGCTCAATTCACCCAGCAACAGGCAGGCTAGTCATGATTGTAAGAGATCTTCAAACATTTTATGTTGATGATGCGCCGACAATTTATGAGTTGGTTGGCTAGTTAGTATGGAGCAAAAATGTTGGTTGTACGCTGTGCATACTTGGGTTTTAATTACAAAGGATTTCAAATACAGCCAGATGTCCCTACAATACAAGGTGCTCTTAAGGACGCTCTGAGGAAAGTAGGATATTTAAAGGCTATTAGGTATGTCTCCCGAACGGATGCGGGTGTTTCTGCAGTAGATCAGATAATTCTCCTGCAAACTGATGATCAGAAAATCGTTTTTTCCGCTATGAGTGAGCTTCCAGAGGACATAAAGCTTTACGCGCTATTTATGGACCCTAACTTTACGTTTGGAGCTGTTGAGGGGAAGGAGTATCTGTATATATCCCCTCTGTTTCCCGATGTGGATCTTGAGCGTCTAGAGAAAGCTGTATATTATATGAGCGGAAGAACACACAATTACTATCATCTTGTGAAGCGGCCCAGTGAAACAATTGACAATCCTTGG